>Ga0126342_10000721_pt1 | contig 39711 bp, 30 predicted proteins | sample Cyp1metagenome_FD_92528 | JGI IMG/M metagenome (GOLD analysis project Ga0126342, IMG submission 92528) | Coral microbial communities from Lord Howe Island, Old Settlement Bay, Australia - Cyphastrea 1 metagenome | ecosystem: Host-associated > Invertebrates > Cnidaria > Coral ...
ATGGAGGTCTTGGCCCCCCTCCAGGAGGGCATGCACTCCGTGGCAGATAGTGAGGTCTACAGTAAAGGCGCCTTTACTGTAGACCTCACTATCTGCCACGGAGTGCATGCCCTCCTGGAGGGGGACCAAGATGTAGCCACCGGTGCCTGAGCAAGTTGCGTGGCGTCAATGGATTTGGAGTACTTTGAGGAGGCCTCTTTATTACTTTCGCGACCACCGGCGCCCTCCGCGGAGTCAGGTGATTGGACACAGGTGGGTTTTCCATCCAGCGGCACCAAGTTCCAGACCGTGCCATCCATCGTGTAGGAGGCTGAGGGAGCTTCGTAGGGGACCTTGGAGCCCTTTGGACAAAGAAAGGATGGAGTGGTCGATCCAGCCAGCCACCCGTGCAGACGCTGCACATCAACTCGTAAGGCTGCGTTCCCAGCGGCCTCCCCTTCAATGATGAAGAGCCTGGTCCAGCCTTGAAGCGTCCACGCAAGGACCCAGGGCCCAGACTGCCTCTTGGTTGCACTGTCCTGGCGAGCCACCGCCTCTGAGAGTGGAGGGTGCATAAATCGTGAGAAAAGATCCGCTAGCTCCGCCTCAGTGCAAGACTGGAGCATGTTCACGAAGAGTCTGGGATGCCCGGGAAGGACCCCGGGAAGACCACCAGCTTGCTGAAGGCGTCTGGAAAATAGCCGGCTGGAACGACGGACGCACAAAGCCTTGGTGCCGGACCCCTCCGCCTTCGGGGCCACCGGCACCTGTTCGGCTTCAGGGTAGCTAGAGCTCTCACCCGAAGCAAAGCCCAATCCTCCGTGCGGCGTCTCCGTCTCCTTTGGCGTCATGTCCACGTCCTCCGAGGGCTCCCCCTCTTTGGTCTCCATATCAATGTTTGGTTCATCCGTGTGACCTGAGAGGCCAGGTTCAGAGAGGCGCTTGATGGTTTCCTGCAGGTCAGTCATTTTGCCCTTGAGCTCTTCATTGAGCTCCTCGGTGGGCTTGTCGTGAAGCACCAAGAAGCCAGCTGCTTCATCACCCTCTTTGATCAGCGTTTCTGAGATCGCCTCCCACTCATGACAGGTGAAGAGGTGTTCAATTTGTTTGATTTGCGCAAAGCTTGGATACAGGGGGTGCTTGAGCCAAAATGTCCGGTGGATATTTTGGTTCAGCATTCCAAACATATGACTTGCAACCGCAAGCTAAATGCAAGAATCAAATGTCTGTGTTTTGCTTACCAACTAGATATGATTCCAATGATGGCTTGAGATCGCTTGAGTCATCAGGAAAAGACAAATGACAATTGGCCACACAATTGGTCCACATCCCTAGGCCCTACGGGTCCGGGGTCCAAAGCTATGATTTTCCCATCATATTTTTGGGTACCCCCCAAAACCGTTTCTTTTTCATCATGATAATCCCAAATCGAATTACATGTTTAGTCGGAATCATCATCATATCATCCTAGTTCCAATTCAAACTACATGTCTAGTTGGATTTGCTGGGATGTACCCTCTGCTGATTTAACATAGCTATGGAAGCCATGGCCCATAGAAACAGATGATTTTCCCAGCTATAAACCTCCATTTATTTCATGGATTTTCCAGTTCGCTATGTTAAATAACCAGATGGTACCCTCTGGTAAATTAACATAGATAGACCCTGAAAATACGCCAATTTTAGTGGAAACCAGTCTTCCAACCCCTATCTGCCAGGGTCCATGTTAATTTACCGGAGGGTAAGTTGGACAAAAGCCATGGTCCAAATCAGGCCTTGGCTTCGATGATGGAGCCCTGGATGCGTTTCACATACTGCTGGATCAGTTCCACCGCCAAATTCTGGCAACAAAACTTGGAACGGCGACATTTTTGGGCGGCTTAAAGGCCGGGGCTATATTGGCCATGTGGGTATTGTAGTTTGGGTGAAGTATGGGGATTTGTTTCGTAGTTCATATATGTTATTATATGTTCATATCATGTGATATCATTTGATATCTTTGGCATTTGTTGGGGGGCGGAGTCAACATAAACTTGAGATTGTTGTATCATTTCGATCCCAAAGTTGTTTTTTGGAAACCATGTTTACCCAGCAACCAAAAGCATCGGACTTCTGCCCAACTGTAAAGGGGACTCATCAAAGAGAACTTGATGTTGTTTATTCATATTCAATGTTTGTTTTCTTTCATCAGGGAACTGTTGTTTAATAAGCCATTTACCATGCTACTTCTCAGGACATGATACTTAGCAACTAACTGATTCTTATCTCATAAAAATGGTGAAAAATGGTGAAAGTCAAGTCATTTACTTCTCAAACCAAGGTTTCACCCGTGCTGTAAGAAACATCTCCAAAATTGGGGCGACAGGAGCGCGGTCCATGGGCTGTTGAAACTGTTTGATCTGTTCTTGCATCTGTTGGATCGGATTGATTGGTGGGTCACGGCCAGACGGTCAGGTGGCATGTGATACGAAGGAGGAAACAGAACATGTTCCATCATGTTCCATCAACTTCAGGACTCTGCATCGATCAACTCCATGTCAACTTTCAACATACTCCTGAAATTCTACAAGGTGTCAAGCAGGGTTTCCAACCTAGCGGCATGAATATGAGGGAAAAACATCACTTGAGATCGGCGCAAGAGTACTTCCTCCAAAAAATTGAATCCTTGAATGCTTTGCAGGTCCCTCTCTATCCAGACCCCATGTACCCCTCTTTATCGGCCAATTTCTGCCTTTGTCTTGTCTAAAATACCTATAGTCTTGCAGTTATAGTTTAACCATCTTTAAATCCCCAATGTTGGGTGGCGAAATCCATCTATATCACAAAAAATATTAAAATAACCATTTCAGATAATCAGATAATCCATCTAAATCACAAAACATAATCATTTCAGATCATATTTTAGACGATCTTAGGTGCCCTTGAAGTGTCCTTGAAATGGACGTCTGGGGCCGCCCCAGGCCCACCTTCCATTCCTGGTTGTCATCCGACATGCCCTCAGACCTGCGCTGTGGATTATGGCATGGATACACTAATTGGTGGGATTGTCCTTGTATAATCTTGTATATCCCAAGTACTCTACCATCAAAATCCATTACGTACCAATGTTTCAATGAATATGTATGTTTGACTATGGATTTTCATAGTTTCCAATGTTAATCCATAGTTTCCATAGTGTCCATACCATTGGTTTAATTATGTTTAACTGTTCAGGGAAATTTGATGGAAACTATATGGATTTACCCATCAATTGGTTGTAAGGGCTTGGGCTGCAGATATTCATGATGTTCCGATGACACACACTCAACAGTGTGAACATGCTTGGGACTTTCGAGTGTAAAATACGCGTGATACATCCCAAACATGAGGCAACATGGAACCCTAAAATAGTCCAGAATCTACGAAAGAAATCATCTCCAACCGTTTCGGTTCAGCCATGTCTGGTCTTTTTAAGGCTACAGTATATGAGGTCATTCCGTGTTCGAGTTCATTTTCTAGAATTCTGATTTTGCTACTAGATTCTAGATGCTGTTTTACTCATGTGCTTGATGTGAACCAGCTTGATTCCAACAGGAGTCCAAGTTGGCAAGTGAACAGTGTTCAACAGCCACATCATTGAATCCTGATTGGATTTCATAGGGTTTGCCCTCATTAGGATCATCCCCTATATATATAGCATAATATACCCTCTGGTAAACTAACAGAAATATGGAACGTCGCCATAGCTAATAGCTGGCTAAATCAATTTCTATGGCCATGGCTTCTTTGCAGCAAACTGTTAGCTTACCAGAATTTAACAAAGCTATTGAAGCCATGGCCATGGTTAAATAGTTGATTTTCTCATGAAAAAAATGGTGGATGTTTCCATAGTTTTATGATTCCATTTTCCGGATCATATCTTCGCTTTCTTGATGGGGTGTGCCTCCAAATTTGCTGCAAAAAATAATCCGCTCAATTTTGTGCCACCTTTACGTGAGTTCTTTTGATTGAGTGATGCTTGCATTCAAATTAAATGGCATTCGCCTACGCCGTCTTCGCCCAGTTTCTTAGCTTGGAGGTGGCTGCGTTGTTGGAGAAAAAAATAAACGTTTACCAGAGGGTAAACCTCCATTTTCCTATGGTTTTCCTATGGTTTTCCCGTTTTCCCATTTTCCCATGGTTTTCCCATGGTTTTCCCATGGTTTACCAGAGGGTATATCCCCATCGACCGCATCCACCACTCGCCTCCACGCTGCGTGCATGTCGCAGGCTAAGGTGCGCGGCGGCCAACGGTGAAAGCCGTGCTCCGCGCAAAGACCCAGGCCATCCACGCCGCTGAACCACTCCTGGACCGGCCGCAGAGGAAAAAACGTAGAACATGTAGAGAAAAAAACATGTGAACTATATAAAATATGGAAAACTATATGAACTATATGAAATAGTTTGAACTGTACAAATAGAACATATATGAACATATAGGAACTATTTAAGGAAAAATCATGGGAAACATCTATTTTTATCATGGTATTGGGAAAATCATGGGAAACTATGGTCAAAAAAATTAGGGACATCCTCAACTATTGGTCAAATTGGTGGTTTTCCAGCAAGATGTGAAGAAAAATATGGGATAAACATCACGGATTTTGAAGGAACAAACTGAACAAACCCGTTTAGTTTGATGATTTGCCTATGAAAACATATGATATTTCATGGCTATGTTGGTCTACCAATGATGAGTCGCATCCCGGCATCCCCTTCATAAAACACACACACCCACTCTATTGTCTGCAATATGTGATTTCATCCCCTACTTAGTAAATCCTGCTTTCTGGGGAATGTTTCAACGTGAACGTGGGAAGGGATTCAACCAATCAACGATATGGGGCTTTTGCTGGCAAGGAAATCTTGTTATATCTCCATTATTCTACTGGGTTAATGATTGAACCAGCCAGAACACATGCTATTAGCTATATAATAGGATCTTTAATCATTGTTAATTACAGAAACGGTTGGTAGTTTAACCCCATCATTGTTAAGACAAGGAGATCATGTCAACAATATTGTCATATAATCTTGATGGATTTATTTGGCCAATGGCTATCCAACAAAAAAGCGGAATTTAAACAACTATACAACTGAAATATAACAGGACATATAGCCAGCCAACAATATGCTGTACTTGGGTGCGCAATAAAATGGGGTTAGGGGTGTAGGTCGCCCCCGCCTTTCAAATAACAGGGATTTATGTAAATATATGTAATTATACATAAATATATATATATATATATAATAGAATGGGTGCGTATACATATAATTAGAATCTAATGGAATATTGTCACCTACAATATGATGATATGATGAGATATAATTGAGGATTTTGCAAACAACATAATATATATATATACTATCTGTAACAATGATATGGGGATAAATAAATATCATTAAATATCTGCCTCTAAATCATCTAATATATGGCCTATGAAAACCATAATGTGGATATTTACCGACAATGAGAAATGTATCGGGATATAATATCGATCCACACTTGCACACATCGTATATCTTTAACAAATAGAACCTCCACTGAACATTTTCTCTCCTTTTGAGGGTTCATATACTTAAACCAATATATAAGATATGTACTTTTTATAGTACCTTATAACTATACTTATTTATAGTTCCTATAAATATACTATATATATAATATAATATAGTGAAATTATATATATATATATATATACACTACAATCTACATATATCTGGGTAAATTATAATATTTCACTAACCTGAATTAGGGCCATTTGGGGATGATTCCCCTTATTAACCATGATTTCCAGTGAGGTCGCAATGGGGTCGCCATAATTTACCCAGATATATATATATAATATATATATATATATATATATATTCCGCCCCAGAATTGAAATTCTTTGCATCTCCTGCATGACTTCCTTGGTGCGGCCGCTCAAGACCTGGTCGTCTTGTTCGGGCTCTTTGAAAGGCGTTTTTGGGCAGTGACCATTGGAGATTCACCAAGCAAAGATATTGGGAAAATAATGGTAAAATTTATGGAGAATTTATGGAGAAATTATGGAAACACTATGAAACATTACCAAACAACTACAGCAATTTCTGGAACAATTGGACAAGCATGGAAAACTCACCCACAAAAAGATGTTTAATGGGTCAATGATAGGAAAATACGGGGAAATCATAGGAACAAAAATAACAAAAACTATAAATGGAGGTTTGACTTTGATGGGGAAATTATTTATAAATTATTTATAAATGGTGGATCTTCCATTGAGTTATCTTTGATGTTCCACCTGAGGGTACGAGTACCGTTTTTTTGGGGAAGATTCAGATTCGGCCACTGACCATAGAGATGAAGCTCTCAAAAAACATGTGTGTCAACACACCGAATACAAAGAAGATCTGAATATATATATATATATGTGTATATGTATATATATAGATATGTATATGTATATGTATACTATATATATATAGTGCCCTATCAATCAAGCGGGAAAAACCAGTTTCATGTAACATGGGCACCAGTACCGCAAATGACCTGACATTTCATGTATTTTGGACCGACAAACAATAAGCAGTTTGAGAAGAAGGAAGCAACAATGTCCTTTCGGCAAAAATATGGGAAAAGGGGCCGGTTTGGTATATTCATAATTAATAGGAATAAGAACTAACATATCTTGTTACACAGCTATGGGGAAGCACTAATGAAAACATAAAACCAAACATGTCGATGATGATGTTGAATGATTTGGAAAATCAAATTGATTCGCCCCAAAACCCCATTCCTTCCCCCGTGGTCTAGCGCACGACGACAGTGTTGCCCCGATCGTTCACCAGAGTCTGCAAGAGATCCAAGACGTGCCTCAGCGATCATCACATGTGGAAATCTTTGGACCATGTACCCGGAGCCTCCAAACCCTAAAAAACATGTTTATAGAGGGTAAAACAACACTTTTATGGCTACAAACGGAGAGTCTAGGTAGGGTTATGTCTTTTTCGATGTTTATTTTTCGGGATGTATAAAGCGAAAAACAAACATTTGATGGGAATGCTACCTGGTAACACCACCTTTCTATATGATTTTTGCGACATGGGACATCCACGGTATCAGTTTCATCTCAGTTCCACTTGGAGGCACATCTAATCATTCAGTCCAAGGGGATCCAGTCATGGACCCCCCCTTTCGGGGGCGATCTCCGAAATTTCGGGTTCCATGTTATAGCAAGTGGGTCAAAAAAGCCCCAGTTATAACTGGACTTTTTCCCCTACTGCATTCACTGGGGGTACCCTCAATTAAACGTGGTTTGCTTGAACATCCTCCGTTTATAGATGATTTTGACATGAAAAGCTCCATTTATATGGGATTTTCCATATGTTCGTATGGAGTTCCCGTATTTTCCCATATTTTGCACTAAGTAACAGACCTGCGCCCATTTCTTGCCGAGTCACGGATCTGGTGGAGTTCCTTCCTTCTGCAAGGACATCATGTTGCCGGACCTCAGGATGTCGACAACGATCCGATAAGAACGCATAATTGATAATCACGAAATGAGCAGTGTTCAAAATCCCTCTGTCATTCCATGAAATACTGGTAATAGGGATTCCCTGTTCTTGGATTATTATAACCCCAGTATATCAGGTAGTATAGTCCCCTAGAATCATCAACCAATCAGGGTTTTTCAACACAGATCAAATGGATAGATCATATCATTCTTAGATTTCTTATCGTCACATGTTGATTATCAAATATAACCAATCACCAAGTAGATATTCATTTTATGAAACATGTCATTGTCAGATTTACCCTCTGGCAATCAAACATGGTTTATTGCTGGAGAATCCCCCATGGTGAGGTCGCGACTGCATCTGCCACCCCGCTTTGGCTGCGATGGTGCCTGTGGAAAGGGGAAGGGCAGCAGCACAACTATCCAATTATAACCTCTACTGCGAGTGAGATCTCCCAAGGCATATTCAGTCGATAATTGACCTAATTTCGGTATTACTGCTTTCCCATTTGTAGATGATTTTCCCATACCCTATCTGTATTAATGTGCCAACATCCAAATCAATGATGACCCGCAGAAGCTACCGGGAATGGTAGCTTTATATCGGGATTCCATCGCTATATGGTTTTAATCCGTTGGCCGATGGGCGCCCAACACTTAAGACGGCTGCTAGGTTTCAACCCATCCACACACATACCAAACAATATTGAAGACCATATTCCAAGTAGGGATATGAAAATAACAATAATATATAGTTTAAACCACTAAGTGCTTTATGTATACATACATAAAACATCATAAAACACCATGTTCCGAAGCACCAGAGCATTATCCTTTTTTGGGACTTCCCAGCTGCAGTCGTCACCTTCATTGTCCAGGAAGATGGCGCGCTTCTTGGCGTTGCGATAGGCAGACACGACCTGTCAAGGTGGCACCGTGAATCTCATTGGTGGTTTCAACCTACCCCCATCTATAAATGGATGATATGGATGGTTTATAGTGGAAAATACCATTAAAATATGAATGATGACTAGGAAATACTGGTTGGTGGTTGAGCCCTACCCCTCTGAAAAATGATGGAGTGAAAGTCAGTTGGGATGATGAAATTATAGCAATATATGGAAAGTCATAAAATTCCATGGTTCCAGTCACCACCAACCAGAAGTATTCACTTGAAGTAGAGTAAGTATCAAGCACCGGCCTAAGAACACTTACTGTACCCCTCAGTGTGGACACACTGTTCGGGGATCATCTGGTTGGGCCCCACAATAAAACAATGGCTGCCATACGATTGAGGTGAAAATGATTGGACAATATCATGAATCATAATGACTACCCACTATGATACATATTTCAGACACATGTTGAGGAATTGACAATCGTTAACACTTAGCAACTATTATTAATTTTCTATTAGAACCACAATTAACTAAAATTGAGTATAATTAACTATACTTGACTATGCTTAACTATAAAAACACACCAAAAAAAAAAAAAACATCCTTTGGGACTTCCCTCTCCACCCACCTCTTCCTCCTGGATATGTGGCGGTCCTGATGGACCAATGTGGGAGAAAACGACAAATCCATGTTTGTATTGGAAAATCAGAAAATCTAAAATCATCCAAAAGGTGGTGACCCAGTTCGTTAGCTAAGTTGGTTGAGAAAACTCCCATTTCACTAGGGTTGATGGCAGAGATATATATATATACTCTGGTTGGTGGTTTTAACAATCTTGAAGAATATTAGTCAATGGGAAGGATTATCCCATATATTATGGAAAATAAAACATGTTTGAAACCACCAACCAGTATATATATATATATATATTGACATACTTACTATAGTTTGTAAGCCAACTTATAACTGGGGGGGGGCACGGGCACCTGCAAGTCTGGAAATAGATGGCCCGAAACTCACTGTCTAACCATCCAAGCATCAACTTGCTTGGTTTCCTATGTGGATCCTTAAACTCTTAGAGGCCAGGAAATGTCCCAAACACGATCCGAACTAGAGACGATGAATCCTGTATTGGGATCAGATGTCCCACACAAAAAAAATCGGCCATCACTGGATTAGTAGGAAACATCTCAACCAACCTTGGGTGTTTCTTATCTTGTGAGCCAATCCATTGGTTCGAAGGTAAGAAGAGCAAGTTGGGTTTTTCAATCTTTCATCATTTTCTTGCTGGGGACTGGGATTATTCTGGACTGGGATTATTATTGATAGTTATTGTGGATCATTCCCTCATTCCCTGCTAAGCACCAGTAAGACTTAGAGGAAGTCACCACATGTCATGAAAAACGAAGGGCTCCTGCCATGGAAGTTCTGGCCGCGATCAAACTGCTGCTTTTCGTCACCTGCACGGCTTTCAAATCATCGTGTTGTCGGTGGATTGGTTTACGGGACAATTTACAGGAAACGACCCCCATATTTCATGGTAAAAACCATGGTTTCCGGTTAAGATTTCCCCTTAAACCCATCCAATGATGTGTTTTCTTGGGAAATTTAGCAGGTATGATTCAAGAATGGTTGATTTATCCACTGATTCATCATTCTGATCATTGGATGCAAGTAAGAGGTTCAATGCCGCCACGTCAGCATCTCCAAGTTTTTTCGTGATTTCTTTGGTCACCTGGAAATGGGATGATATTTTTTCCCCAAAACATGGGGAAAGTTCATGGGCTGGTTCATTGGGTATACCGCTCATATCCCATAGGATCCATGTATGGTATATATGGTAACATTTACCATCAATATACCCCCAATGTTAGCATATATACCATACATGGATCCTATGGGTATTGATAAACCACATTCGAATTTTGGATTCAAAATGGGGGCAAAGCTCAAAATCTGAGTCGGAAGTGAGTTCACCCACCACCTTTTAGGTGTGGACAGTCCACTGCGTCCAACCAAACACAAGAAAGCAACGAAGTAACATGTAGCATATCGGCATATCGCCAATTTTCATCCACACCACATTGAAATCCTGAAAGCCTACAGAATCATGCTTGGGCTTTGATCGTGATGCTGGTTGATCACCTCACCGATCAAGTGCTAAAAATAAATCACTATTTAAGGGTGTCTCTCAACTTTGGAGTACCCTAAACAAAGCCTTTCCCCATAAAACAACATCGGGTTGGTGGTATACCTACCCCTCTGAAACATATTTTTGTTCGTCAGTTGGGATTATGACATTCCATATGTGGTGGAAAACAAAAGCCATGTTCCAAACCACAAACCAGTTATATTCTCCCATTATTATAACCATTATCAACCAATATTAATCATGATTAACCAGGATTATCCCATATATGAAATGCAAAAATAAAAGCCATGTTCCAGTCACCACCAACCAGACATAGCCTTTGAATGATTTGGGGATCCCCCCATTTTCGGGTCCATTTTGAGCACCAACATGGCCTTCAACTCCGACAAGTTCTTGTGGACCCACCTGGGCCAAGTGAGTTGTGTTTACGCAATGGGACATGGAAATTGGTAGAGAATTTGCCCGTTTTTTCACCCTCTGGTAACCAACAGTTTGCTATTGAAAATGGCCATTGAAATAGTTGATTTACCCATGAAACATGGTGATTTTCCATAGTTATGTTATTTTACCAGAGGGTATCATCATATAACTAACCATTTTCATAGGGAAAACAAATGAACATGATGATTGACCCTTGGATTTTAAGGGCATTTTGGACAAAAAATGCCCCGTCCGTAGTAGAACTCAAGCTCAGGATGTCCCAACATCAGCGGAGTTCGTTCCGCAGCATTTCTGATTTTTGCATCTTGATCTGGACTGGTTGGTGGTTTCAACCATCTGATTCTGGCATTTGAACAATGTTTAATGGTTAAATCAACTATATCAACTATAATTCCATATCTGGTTGGTGGTTTCAACCATCTTGAAAAATATGAGTTCGTCAATGGGAAGGATGACATGCCATCTTTGAAATGGAAAATAAAACATGTTCGAAACCACCAACCAGTGGATATATCATCATTCCCAAACCTGATTCAGCAATCATTTCTTGGTCTCCCCATCTTGGGTCAAGGTTTATCGGACAATAAAAAGAGTAGCCTCAGGTCCACTGGGTAGCCACATCGTTTACCCCATTGAAATGGTGCGACGTCCATATACATCCCACGGTCACTAGATATCCTCCTTATATCCCTATCATATACGTAAATAAATTACTATATCCCACTGATCCTGAGGAGAATTTTGATAAATATCCCACTGGTTTTCTATATCCTATTTGTTTCATGCGTTTCTTCGTGTTGTTTTTTAATCGGTGCCCTTTGTCCTTGCTGTGCATTACAATTTGTGCGGATTGTGAGGGTCAAGATGCTGCACCAGGGTCTGCGAAGAGACGTAGGAATGATCCTGGCCGCCGATAAGTGGATGGTTTGTGGCTTATTTTTTGGGGGGTGTTGTATGTATACACATTGTTGAGTGCTCTAGGTTCAGACACACCCATGAAAACAACTAAACGATTGGGATTGAAGAATGTAGATCAACATACAATATCAAACCGGTATGAAACATATATTCAAAACAGGGATTATTCTTATATGTTCATGTTTTCTTTGATCTTAGATAAACCAGTGACATGAGAATACATGGGAAAAATGGGGATGCCAAACAACCATATTGCTACTGCTACCCTTGGACACACCTGCAGCAGTTAGTTTTGAGTGGAATATGAAATATTCCTTCTGAACAATGACAACACATCACGAGTACACCATGGTTCACCACATCACGCTAGCAAACACACCACGAAACAATCGATCCATGCGAGTTCCCAAACTCAGTCGTCTGCAAACATCACATCTGTCGAAAGGCGGGTTTTTCACATCTGTTGAAACACCATTTGAAGGGTGATGTCAACATTCCAAATGGGGTTTCCATAAATCTGGGTAAAATATAACGACCGCACTGTTCTCCCTCACTGGAATCATGGTTAATAAGGGAAATCATCCCCAAATGGCCGAACTATTCAGGTTAGTGAAATATTATAATTTACCCAGATAAATGGAGGCACCCCAAAATGGACAGTATATCATGGAACATCCATTTATAACTAGGGCTAACCCCATGACCTAGGAAACCCCCATGACTTGGAGCTGTTCTTCTTTTTGATCCCCAGATTCATGGAGCTCTTGCCACTTGTGGGTGACATCACTGAAGAGTGTCGAGCAAATTCCTAAGGATATACCGACCCCAAAAAACTGGATAAAAACTACCATCTATTTAACATAGCTATGGAAAATGGTCCATCTATGGATGGGCCATGTTAAATAACCAGAAGGTATATCATTCAACAATGTCACCACAACAATGTCACCACTACAAACGTGTTTGAGTATGACCTATCCAGAAAGAGAGAATCTCTAAGGAACCTCTAAGAGATATCGATTCCTGCAGATCTATTGTCTCATATCATAGCCACCCAAACCTTTTTTCCAGCCGAAAAGACTTGACCCCATACAGTATGGGGAGTTCCATCCATGCGTTGGGTACACCTAAATCCACTGTTGACATGGCCATACTTGAGAAACTATTAAAACATTTTTCACACACGCACACACCCACATCATAAATTAAATTGTGCATATAAGCAATATCATGTAATATATGCAAGCACTAAATCATATCAAATATATCAATTTGACGTGCAATTCATCCATAATAAGCAACATACATTCATAAATAAGGACATATCGTGACATATCAGCAAAATATAGTTAGATACTTCATTATAATGATATGTATGTATATAACCCAAAAACAAATTCAATAAATCACTTAAACCACCATAGTTAATGGCCATACATAGTTAATGGCCATACTGTTACATTGTTCATTGAATATTGGGAGTTCACATTAAATATCCATATTGATTATGGCCATTAAAAGTACATAGTATGGGCAACACATTTATATTGTATCATATTGTATCCATGTAAACCAGTATTGTTGTCTTTAAACATGGTCGGAACTATCCCATGATAATGATATGATATATAATAATGCTACAGTGATAATAATAACAAACACAACATAAATTATATATATACATATAATCATGGATACCTGTGAATTATTCCAAAAAATCCAATACATATATAAACTAAAAAACAACATGCCATTATCCTAATCCTCATATACCAATGTCTTGTTCCCAAAACATGTCAATATCCCAAGAATTTTCCATTTTGAGGTGCAGGACATCCATCGTTTTCCGTTGAAACCACGCCTTCAAGAAACGTTCTGCCTGGTCTTCCTTTGTGATACTAATGGCCTCGTCAAGAGCCGTCAAGACCTGAGACAACGTGATGGTGGAAACCCAGGGGTTTCCCCCATAGGGAAACCTGGAAAAAACATGTTCGAAGATTCAATTATAACTGGTTAGTGGTATACCTACCCCTCTAAAAAATATGAGTCAGTTGGGATGATTTGTTTCCCAAGATGATGGGAAAGTCATAAAATTCCATGGTTCCAAACCACCAACCAGTTATAATTTTTGAGGCTGAGAGTTTCAAAAGACTCGACGTTCGGGACGACCTGCTCAGAGCGACCTTCCGTGGATCCCCCGTTCTTTTCAGGTGGAACACCGGAACACGCATTTGGACAATGGCATTCCTGATTGGAATTCGGGCTGAGTGATTGTTTTCATCTTTACGATTGAAAGGTACCAGTCTTGCAATCTTAGCTACAGGTCTGTTGAAATCCCTTGATGTATGGTGGGACATGAAATATTCTTGTAAGACAATGGCGAAAGGAGTCCTGTAAATCAGCAGCCCTTCCATTCGCTAGTAGATACCCACTTATATTACATGATACGAGTATTGGTTAATTTTAATATTGACTAATATATTGCTGATATCATTTCATGGTAATCACCCTCTGGTTATTCAACGGGTGCTATGGAAAAATACCATGATTGGGTTTGCTAAATTCCTCTATTTCGATGGGCCATCTGTACCATAACAAGCTGTTAAATAATCAGAGGTAACATCATCCTGTATAATCAAATATAATCAATAATACAATCATCATGGTATAATAATGATCCAGAAAAACAATAATGATATCCAAGGTGAACAATAACATAAATAACATAGATGCGGAAAACCGTGGTTTTCTTGGCAAATGATCTACAAATGGTGTTTTCTTTTCCACATCTATGTTAGTTTGCCCTAGGGAAATTATAGTTGTTAACTCTCCGTGTTGGAGCATCAAGGCGCTCCACCAGTGTTCCATGGGTTGATCTTGAATGCACCTGCGGCGATGCAACGGGGGTGGCCAGGTGGTGTGGGTTTGCGAAACGTTGGGTGACATAACATCAACAACTATAAAATGCTATAGATAGCTAAATTTCTAGTATACATGCTATTGTTTATATGCTTCATATGATTCATTCATATGGTATATATGGTTTATCAAAAGCTTCCGCATTACGGACGAGTGTCCAGGAGCAGTCTTGTCATCACGCGATTGCAAGTCCTCATAGAAGTGCGCAAGAGCAGTTCGCATGTGGCAGCAGTACAGAAGAGTAAGAGTTGGGAAACGTGTGAGATCACGGGTGAAAGCGCTCTCCGGGACAAAACCTTCTGTTTCCGCGGGTGCGAGCCTCGAGCTGGGAAAGTTGTAGCGAGAGCTCGACGATTGGGACTTCAAAATGTAAAAAACTGGCGGTCTAGGAGCACTTTTGGACGATCAGGTCGGCAAAATGTGCACGAGACTGGACATAAAGTCGTTAAAGACGCAATTCTCGGAGTAGCGCGGAATCGTTCCCATTGTCAGCGCTGTGCGAACGTTGCTCGATTTGTAACGCTCCTGCATGCAGGTTTGCAACCGACTGTGACAAAACGCATTGGCACGGCTGCGCGCAGCAAAGCGTTCAGTGCTGCTGTGATGCTCCTGGCAAGCGCGATTGCGGCTGCATGGAGGTTGCTAAACGCATTGGAACAGCTGCGCGTCGAGAAGAATTGGGTTCAGAAGCTACAAAAGAGCTAGCTGGGAGGCAGCTCAGAGCAGAAGTAGCCCAGATAAGTGGCTGCTCGATCAGGGAAGAAGTAGCTGAGAGAAGAGGTGCCTCAGCGAAGAGGTCGCTCACTGAAGAAGTAGCTCAACAAAGAAAAGCACCCATCCATTCATTCATCCATCCGTCCCTCCATTCATTGGTTCATTGATTCATCGACTCACCAGTTCACCCGCGCATTGGTTCATTGTTTCATTGGTTCACTGAATCACCGGTTCAGTGAGTCATTGATTCACTAAATCACGGTTTCATTGCTGCATTGGTTCACTACTTCATTGATTCACTGAATGATTGCTGATTCATTGGTTCACCTACTCACTACTTCATTTATCATTGATTTGAATCACCGGCTCACGAAATCATTTGTGAATCGGTTCACGGGTTCATTGTTTCACTGAATCATCGATTCATTGATTCCGTGATCCATCTCTAGGAACAGATTAGACAATTTTCTGCCTATAATAGTTAATTCCTTAGCTATATATAGTCAAAATCCTGACTGTTTTTTATTTTTTTTGCAAGACTATGAGGTTAGTTATTTTGTTGTACTTGCCTCAACGAAAAATTAAGAAGTGCCTGGTTTTGAGGAATCCGTTTTTGGTAACCATGGCAACTTAAGCCACTCAGCACTCAGTCGGCAATCTCTCCATGACGAAATTTCAATGCCACCTGAGCAGCGACACAAAGCACATGGCTTCTGCATCTCAAAAATGTTCCTATAGGCCATTGATTTCTTATAATAGTTTTCTCCTATTTTGGAAACTTCAACCCTATAGCACGTGCCGGGCACTACACTATCTGGTATGGTGTATTTGTAACTAGCTTATCTATGGTTTATATGGTTTCTGGTGATCTTTTTTTTCTTAGATCGGATTGAAAAGACAATAACAATAACTGCTGAATCAGCACCACCTTGTAGTAGTTGCCCAACCCAATGTTTGCAAAGTACCCTCTGGTAAACTAACATAGCTATGGAAAATCACAATTTTTAATGGGAAAATAAACTATAAATGGCCATTTTCAATAGCTATGTTAAATTACCGGAGGGTATTCACCACATGTTTCATTCATCGAGGGTGTCCTGCAAAACCAAAAAAGTGTTCATCCCGGTGCTTGGTCATCTGTTGCAAACTCGTACCTTCGGAGACCCATTCCGATGATCCAAAAAAAACCATCCCACTATATACGTCGTCCCAGGATATCCCAGAAAAAATCCCAGTGTATCATTACTATCCCAAGCACATCTATATAGTTTACCCTCTGGTAAACGTTTACATAACTATGGAACATCACCATTTTCTAGCTGGGACAAGCCATTATACATGGGCCATGTTCAATCGCTTTTTGTATGTTTACCAGGCCGGGTATACCACGCCTGTGAGAACAGAGGAACAGCCACAGAACTCGCTGATCAAGGCCACGCCCTGGTGGTCCTGCGTTCGCAGAGCAGCGGATGAAGCCATGGTTGTGGTAACTATAGATGAAGCTACAATGTGAGGCCCCCCAGTTATAAGTTGGTTTATAAGCCCCAGTAACTATAGTTATAAGTACCATAAACCACAGTTATTGGAGTTATAAACCAACTTAGATATCTTGGAAGCCTCACATTGTAACTATAGTTTAATGATGGTAAATGGTAATGGCTAATTATAGATTAAACAAATGGCTAAATATAGATAGTTTGTAAATGGTAATATATGGTAAATGATGGCTAATATATGGTTTTAATGATGGTAAATGGTAGTGGCTAAGTATAGATAGTAAGCTATAACAACTATATGGTACTGGTAATGGCTAAACTACAGATGGTGAAATGATGATGCTGGTTAAATCACTATAGATGGTAATCAACAGATGAAGCGCTGAGCAGCTAACTATAGATGGTAATAGTATGTAATGGTCCATGGCTGTAATTGATGTTAATGATGGTAAATGATGGTCATAATTAGTGGTGAATGATTACTAGTGTGGGAAAAACCATGTCATAAACGTCATAAACCACCCATGGCTGGGAATGGATCAAACACCAACCATCATAGTATTGTAATAATAATAATAATATTATTAATAATAATAATGATCATAATCAAAATAATAATATTAATGTGGATGGAAGAAGAAATCCAGAAACCACCTTGGATGGTTGAAACATCTTGAAACATCTTGAAACCCTATGGCATTCATGGTTAAAGTGACATGGATAAACCACTCCCTATGGGATTAGTGGATATTCATGCGATAAACGGATGCTTACCATCCACAGAATAGTTTCTGGGGATATATCTCCACAAAGCCCTGAAATTAAGGCAATTTAATGTATATATATATGGTAGGTACCCAACACCCCAGATAGAGTGGAGAGAAACTAGATAGATAAAAAGGTAAAATGACTAGTTTCCCCCCGTGTGGCTATCATTTTACTGTAATGGTTGATCCATGGGTGAAATTGTTGGGGGTTATACTAACTGGCTTATTGATGCTTATTTGGTGATTATGACCTAGCCCATTGTGGGCATATCTACTGACAAACCAGTATCATGGGATGGATAGGGGTAGTTTTCATGGCTCAGATGGCTTTGGTACCAAAAACCATGGCAAAAACATGGCATGGGACACCTCCATAAAACATCCAAAGGTGAATCATCCATATTTGTTGGGTTTTTTCAGAAATAAATCTCATCGACAAACCCAAACCCGGGCCAGTTGAGAAGTGAAAAATGGATGCGCCTGTGAATGCGCTGCATAAAAGTTGAAGGGGATCAGATTGAGGCCATCATTGGTGGAGGTATCCAGCAAGATGTCGGTCGCCTCAGCCATGGCTCACCATGGGTCATGGGTCTGTCGCGAGGCGGCCATCTGCTGATTCAAAGGTTAGATGCTGGAAAATTCCAAAAAATCTGCCAGCAAACATTGGGGTTCATGGGATTTTCCATGTGAAGAAATGCAGCTGGGTATGAAACTATATGAATATAGACGTAGCTGGCTGGTGGAACCAACATTGAAACCACCATTCAAATTCAGTGGGGACACCATTATCACCATTCAAATTCACATGTAGAGGAGTTGATGAGCGGAAAACGTTCATGGAATGAGCATATCTACTGCAGCAACAAACATAGGCGGCGGTGTTTTGAATTGCAAACCGCTTCGCTTCAGAAGCTGCTTGGCCAAGCCCAGATCTTAAGATTGAACCCTTGTTCACTCCCTTTTCACAGGAAATCATATACCCTCTGGTGAACTAACATAGCTATTGAAAATGGCTATTTATAGTGGATTTTCCCATTAAGAATGGGTGGATCTTTCCATTGCTATGTAAACGTTCACCAGAGGGTAACACTTGAGCCATTCCCCTTCCCAAATTCGCAGCAAGGCCGTGGCATGTCGCCAGTTTTCCCAAGGATTCCGTGCTGCCGAAAGGCCAACAGAACTCCCAGTTGTTTCTCACGACTCGTCTCCTAAAGAGGGTTACGGTTGCTGGTGCCTCATGGTTAGCTGCGTTTTGTAACTAGCTTGACTTAGATTGATGATGATTTATGCTCATGGTAACATCGAATCTAAGTGCTGTATAGTTTTTGGGTTTTCAGATGAGGTCGTTTTAAACCAACTCATAACTGGGGGGCGCCATCTTGTAGGGATTCCTTATCGTGGGTATATTGAAAGGATCAATGACCATCACCATCATTCAAGCAACGTTTAGATGGGTTAAATAACCATCAAAAGTCAACCAGATAGGGTCTTTCATACCTAGTTTACATATATCACCCCTATTTTTGTGGTTGATGACTGGGATGAATCATACCCAATAATGGTTATAAACGGTTTATATGGTTGATCAATGGCTGATTTATGTTTGTTTTTCTTGTTTTTATTTTCGGGTTGACAGTCGGGGGGGTTCCTAAAATGGATGAACCCCCCAACATCTAATCCGAACCAAATTTCTCATGTTGCCGATGTGGACAATGATCTTCTTGGGGTAGCCTATCTGGTTGGTGGTATACCTACCCCTCTGAAAAAAATATGAAAATTGAAAGTCAGTTGGGATTATTATTCCCAATATATGGACAAATAAAACATGTTCCAAATCACCAACCAGTGCCAACCAGCTATATATTTTTTTGGGTATCCTAGAAACATTCAATATCAGCATATGTGCCATGATCAGAACATGGTATCTTTGCCATGATGAGTGCACCCTGAAAAGGGGGGGATGACTATCCACTTTTCTGGAAAAGTAACCAATGATAAGCAATGTTTTGACCATGGCACATATGACTCAATGGCTAGTGGCTAGTCTTTGGATGTGAACATTTCGGTGGATAAAGGGGTTTTTTCAACCACCGCAATTTACAATCTGTTGAAACATCTTGAGACTGGTGAATGGAACTTGTTCATCTTGTCATAGATAGAGACTCCGCATGATGCCATGAAGATATGGGTCTGACCCAAGGATTTGGGCAGTAACAGTTACATTCAGAGTGGACCCAACAAAACCAGCTTTTGAATAGGCCAATGTAAATGGCCATTGAAATAGTGGATATATCCATGAAATAAAAAGTGATTTTCCATAGTTATGTAAACGTTTACCAGAGGGTATCCAAGACTTGAACTTGACCCAACAATTACCAGATCTTTTGTCAGTTCAGCATCTGAAATTCTTGGTCCCAATGCCCCATTTAACTTGCATTTGACATCGGATGACACCGGCCACTCCTCGACCACAATCTTCACAACAGGTCCTTCCCCCGGGACGGCGAAGTGCTTGTTGGTTTCATCCTCAAGCCGTTGCCATTATTGGTGACGGCTTTCGCACAAACACCTGCGATAAAAAAAGTGATGGCTGTGAAGTATGGGTTTGAAGAAATAGCTGTGAAGTATTGAAACTAAGGTCATACTTAAAATGACCATTTAGCAAGGGCTGGCTGGTGTTGCATGGAAAAGAAGAGTGAAACTGCAAATCCTCCTGTCGCCTAGCCGCCTGTCCTTGGGTACACCTACTGGGGCCGTTGTGAAAACTCAGGCTGGACCACCCAAATTCATCGTTTCAAACCAAGGCTGGACGGTTTGTTTTTGGGGATGTTTTGATATGTGTTGACAGTACATTATGTATATATAAAAGTATAAATATATATGTATATATACAGTAATATACATTTATTTCTAGATGCTTTTAGTAGCTTGAGACCATACACCAGAAACACAGATTCTGCTAGTTAGTCACTGCCACAGCTGTAGTCACCCCTTGGCGCAGAGTGACAGCCATTCGTTGTAGCTCTTCAAGGGCAACCTCGGCCGCAAATCGAGTGAGCCATGCGATTTCGGGAGGGGAATGCCTGGTCAACATCCAGCATTTCAGATGTGGCAGGGTCAAGTTGCATGGGAAAGGTTAGTATTAATGTCATTAAGACACTAATGTTAAACAATACATATCTGGTTGGTGGTTTGGAACATTGGCATTTTTTTCATATTTTTTCCATATAGTTATTGGGAATAGTCATCATCCCAACTGACTTTCACTCCATCATTTTTCAGAGGGCTAGGTATACCACCAACCAGATATGTTAAACGTATGTTAAACGGCATCTAAATGGTGGGATGATTGGACAATCCTCCAAGCTTAAAAACCATGGCATCATGATCATCTTTGGGGGCTTCGAGCAGCAGCATACACCATGGTTCACCATGCAGAAATTCCACGCCGAAATCTAAGGGGTTCTGATACCCTCCGGTAGTCACATGCATTCATTTGACATATGCTGAATATATGTTGAATATGTTGGCGCATGAGAAAATTCGTCACAACCTTGGTCACAACCTTAGTCGCCTGATTCTGGGATTGTTGTCGCATGTTGCCATGTTCGTCACGCTGGGATGTTCGTCAGTTGCCAACCCAACTTTGGGCCTATTTGGTAAGGACCCATGGCCCCCATGGCCCCCATGGCCACGAACAGCCCTAGCCATGGGGTGAATCCCCAACCCGCTTAGTTGTTACATCACTACATGCTTGGTGGTTGACCTACCCCTCTGAAAAATGATGGAGTTCGTCCATGGGGTTGGGATGACATTTTCCATCTTTGAAATGGACAATTTTTAAAAAACATGTTTGAAACCATAAAAACCAGCTAAACATGGAGAATCCATGTTAATCCCCAACCAGCTGAGTAGTTACATCACATCAACAGTGAGGCCACTGGATCACTGGCCACCAAGATGCCATGCCGCGGCGCTTCGAATCCGTGAAGCGTGACCGGATGTACTGCACCAGCACCACCTTGCGCCTTCCAACGCGGCCCTCATGGGGTGCCGGAGGTGTGTCTCAAGTGGAACCGAAACATGGCATGGCACCATTTTTTCCCATCACCCGAATTTTTTCTAACACCACAAAATGATCAAAAATGCATGGTGCCAACCAAAATCTGGAAATTCCCAAGCAAAACAACCATGGTTTCGTTTAGGAGGGTGTTGAATATGGGGGGAAGGGATTAGTTGGTAGAATCCCACTGCGCGGGATGAGCCTTGGGATGGATTTGGAGAAACTGGGAAGACCCCATCATCCAATTCTATGAAGAATCCAACTACGTGTCCGGTTGCAAGATTTTCCCAAGAAAACCAATCCATTGGTCAAACCGCAGCCTGTGGGAGCGATACTCCAACAGAAAGCGGTGGAAAATCGCGAACTTCAGCTGTAGGCCACCTGGTTTCAGGGCTGAATCATGGAAAGGATCATCAAACTTTTCTCTGGTGACTAAACTGCCGTCCTTCCAAGGTATGAAAGTCAAGGTCACCATGGTCGCATTTGTGAATGGAACATGTAGACTAAATTGAAACCAACAGCTCTGGGTAGAACTGATCCGTCCCTTCAGACATGTGCACTATCAATGGGACTATTACTGTAAGGACATTAACGGATGCTCCATCTGTTTATCCCGTTGAACATGCAGCTGGGGAATCCTCCAATGCAGTGACCAAGGAACTGAAACAGTCGAAACGGTCATAGGAACCTTGCGGGGAGACGCAACGGCTGGGGCAAACTGATGCTGACCCAGGTGATAAGCTATCCGTCCATGTATAAACAATACATATTATTTTTTTGGTATGTAATAATGTTAAATAATGTATGTTGTGTAAATATATACAACAATGTATATACTTAATATGTATATATATATACACGTATTGTACGATATAACAAAGTGATGATCCACTACTGATGCCACTACTGTTATGTACATTTACTTTACTTCGAATGATCCCCAGCCTGACCTATTGTTTTGATATTCTATCCAGAGGAGGAGAAGGTGGCCGAGGACAAAGGAGGAATTGTACCTTTGTGAAAATCTAGAGACCCTCACCTGGCAGGTGGGGAATAACAATAACAATATAATATCAATAATAATAATAATGTTAATTATATATATATATTTGTATACATAACACTATATGTACATATATGTATATGTATATTAATATATGTACATAATATGTGTATATACATTCTATATATATACATACATACGCAATATAAACTCTTCGCCTGTCAATTCATCGTGTCAACATTTTGACCTTGATGAGTTGACATGTCCATCTCCGGGCTTGTCCCAGCTTTGTTTCCCTCCATTGTAGTTCAACAATGAACGTCTAATGAGTCTAATGTTCCATTAGAGCAGGTGTTCAAATTGAAACCATCTCCTTTTTTCCAGATTTTTTCCCATCAACATGTCTGCCTCAGAATAATCCTGCTAGAGACGAGGCCAAGTTCTCGGGCCACACAGCTCTTGCACATCAGCTTTCCGACTATAGCTCAGCCAATGTCCACTATCCCTGGATGGTATTTTGGGGTATCCTATTTTTTTTGGTACATATCCCTGCGTCCCACAACAGTGTTGGATAAATCCCAAGGTTTGCCGATCTAGTTGCAGCAGTTCATTTGCTTAAATTCACCAGTCTTTGGTGAAAATCAGGACTTGCCACATCCCATCCCCCTTTTCCCCCCTTTTCCCCCACCTATAATAGTTTTCCCCTTGAACTCGTTCCGAATGGATGCGGCCCGATCAATGACCTGCAGAGGTCCATTTCGATCACGGAAATATCATGCATGGAGGATCATTCCCACTTAGAAACTGGTTAGTTAGTAGTTGGGGTGAGAAAACCTACTTATTAATATGGGATAACCCCAGTTAGGGGACTCATTAGCTACAAGGTAATTATAGTAATTATATCGTCTTCCATTATAAGCATATAAATGTATATATATATATAGATACATCCATCTGACTCGTTTTATCTACAATGAACCCCAAAGTTTTCACCTGGAAAACCCGTTCCGAACCCTTTTCGGGGACCACCCGACAATTTTTGTTTCCCGAAATTGTCCCAATGGAAAGCTTGAGGCACCGACTGAATATAAGAATCACTTGGAAATCATAGAAAATATGTAGGAATCACTTCAAAAAAAATGGAAAATTATCTGAGACTCTAAGACTAGCCAGCTGCTTGTGATCGTACCCTAGAAACCCTCTTTGAAGCAGAGATGGACAAGAGTTGGGCCGATAATCTTCCGATCTTTTCATCAAACCACTCAATTTACTCGACTTTGTCTTCAAGATTCAAGCTCCCGAACATTTCTTGCTTTCACCTGTCTTTAACATTGTTCAACTCCCGTTTTTTCCATGTTTTCCACTCCGCATCTCTCCGCCTTCTCGTCGGAGAGTTTGCGAATGAGGTGGTTGTAGGGGATCGCGAAGTGATCTGCGAAAACCACCACGCTGCGACCTTCATGCTCCACCTGCGGCGGAATTGCCCACCTTCAGTTGATGGCGGCTGGTCAATGTATATAGTGTACGTATGTGTACGTTATATGATTGGTGGATGTGAATTAATCCATTAGCCAATCATGAGCTAATAAACAGATCAATAAATAACTAAATATATGTATATATCCCTATGGATCCCAGTCGTACCTTTTTAGGAAGTGGGACTGGGGTATGATTTGGAGGGTGATTTGTACCTTCTCAGACAGTGGCCATGGATCCATAGGTTATAATATGATAATATCATATTGACATATTTCTTGGACCATCTGGTTATTTAACATAGCCATGGAAAATCAACATTTTTAATAGGGAAACCGTCTATAAATGGGCAATTTTCCATGGCTATGTTAAATAACCAGAGGGTACAACCCAGTAACTAATCCAGCTATATTCGTCTCTGCGATTTTCTTAGATGGTCAGCTCCAGTAGCTACTTCAGCCAGCAGAGACACCTCTCATTTTCAAATGGTCGACACACATTGTGCAGAAGCCGGCTCCGAAAAAATGTGGCTCCAAATAATTTTCATAAGTACCATCTGGATACCATCTGGGTACCACCTGGGTACCATCTGGTCATGTTTGAATTATATAGACATAAATACCTATGGAACATGGCCATGGCCATGGCTGCTTTGCTTATTCAGAATGGTGATTTTCCATAGCATTCCATAGCTATGACAGATTAAATAATCAAATCTTGGGTACGTTATAATATATATATATATAGCATACTCCATCTTAGGCTGTCGTCTCCATATCTAACCACAAAGTTACGCTGCTGACGCCCTTTGGATCGTCTTCCCATCTTGATTGTCTTCATTGCTCAAATCCACATCTAAATTCCCCTTGGTAAATCTCCATACATCTAAAACTGATTACAACATCATATAACAATATATAACATCAAACATACATATATATATATATATATATATATATTTATTATATTATATATATATATTATATAAATATACATATATCATTATATATATATATATCATAGTCATCTGTTCATGTAAAAGAACATCAAATGAGATCGCTCATCAGCTCGGCACCTGCAGGATGCCGCCCTTCTGAAAGCTATGGCGACATCCGAGCAGCTCAGCGCAGCAGGACATGAAGTGCCTGCCGTCTGAGGTCAGTTATGCGTTCGTCGTTCAACGGCTAGCACGCATAACCTTCGGCTGAAACCTGATCGAAACTATGGCATACCATAACTATAACTAAAAGAGGGTTTCCATAAATCGGGAATCCCCAAAATGGTTTGTTTGTTTATCTCATGGAAAATCCGTATTTAAATGGATGATTGAGGCGTATCCCCATTTCGGGAAACCTCCATATGGACCGGTTAGAAAACAACATGTAGCTAGGTCTACTACTTTGTAGTGAACATCCATCACATATCATCACATCTATTTTTTGCTGCAGCTGCAACCCTGCACTTGCAGGGTAAATCTTGCTTGAGTGAGTTTAATTCGTTACTTCTTTGCCATACAATCCAAGACTACAGGGTGGTACAGTACCTCCTAGCTATAAGCTATTTTCTAATTTATAAGTCCATGTAGCTAAGTTGCAATCACCATAAACTCCCGTGGGAACGTGTGCGCAATAAGGTCTGGAGATTTACCACAGCCAAAGGTATGGCTGTATCGATGTCTGGCGAGGTCGTAACTGACTCAGAAATGGCTTTCAAACTCAAGAGATTAGTGGGTAAGGGTTAAAGTTCCGGAGAATACCAAAATGGATGATTTCAGATAGATTAAAACATGATACCCATATTCTTGGCTTTGTTAAAATTATCAGACTATGAAAGTTCCAGATAATGCGTTCGCAAGCTTTCTGTCATGAAAGTAACTCCCACATCTAAAGCCAAAGCTGACACCATCACACCCAAAAAAAACGCCGTGAATGGCATGCTACCTCGAGAGATATGACAACAACATCTAGCAGTGCCAAGAAAAAAAACGAGGAAAACCATAGCCATGGGAACTGGTTGGTGGCGCAATAACCATCTTGAAAAATATGAACGTCAATGGGAAGGATTATCTCATATATGATGGAAAATAAAAAATGTTTGAAACCACCAACCAGGTAATCAGATTCTATGATTTTTTTCCAACTAGAAGCCTTCATTTAGTTCGGGGATTTTCCAGCTTGGCTTAGCCATGCGTGATGACATCGTTGCGGGTATACATCAATAAAGTATCCCATTCACCACTATTAACCCATTGTTAACCCAAGATTAACTACTAATTACCCCATTCTTTTCCCATTAACCACTATTTACTCATTGTTAGCCTAATATCAGCTACTATTATCCAATGATCAACCCCATATTAATATTTTTTAACCATTAATGAATCATCAATGAATCACCATCCGACAGCTGCCTCAGGTAGTCAAAGGTTTGAAAGGTCACCAGCCTCCGTTGTCGAGTCAGTGCTCTGATGACTAACACTTTGCAAAGCGGCTTTGCGATGGCCCATTTAGATAATCTACCCTCTGGTAAACTAACATAACTATGGAAAATCTCTATTTTTAATGGGAAAACTCACTAAAAATTGCCATTTTCAATAGCATAATAGCTATGTTTGTTTACCAGATGGTATGAGGAGTCACCGGCAAAATGGTGATGTTCGAGTTCGCCACGTGAAAAATCATCTGGAAAAAAGTGGTTTCGTATTGGGGAAAAGGTGTATATAACTCACTTGGGAATCGTCAGGCCAGACTTCCTCGGTTCAGCAGATATTCTCCCTGATTACCGCGAAGCTTGTTACGTGCTATTTTCCGCTTGTGTCCCTACTCTAAAAATCCTATTGCAGTATCTACACCTGCATCCCTCAGGCCCAAGATCAGTCAACTTCATTTTGGAATGCTTTCAGATCCAAGAAAGGACTTGACCACTGATATTCTATGATGATGTACATGCAGATTCAGATCTAATCTCTATTCAAGATTGATCATTGGTTTCATTGATTTGACCCACCACACACTGCCAAGTGATGTGATTTATGATAGCTAAGTTGGCAAACATGACTCCAATAACTCTTGGATTTATGCTGATGACAGAACTATAGGATACTATGGGGTTTTAAACCAACAAACATCACCCGGGGGGGGGGGGCAATACCCGGGGCGAATTGGCCTGCTGCTCAGCATGCCGTGGAGGATCTCTTCCCTCACCGGCAAACAACTCATGACCTGGCTTGACCCGGTTGATCCTGAGGGGTTCCTGCACAGCCTTGGTGAATTCTATGTTTGACTAGGGGAATTTCTGGCACCAACTACCCTCTGGTAAACTAACATAGCTATTGAAAATGGCCATTTACAGTGGATTTACCCATTAAAAATAGTGATTTTCCATAGCTATGTTAGTTTACCAGAGGGTAGTTCAAAGGATTTGTAAACCAACAAACATAACTGGGGGGGGGCTCACCTTGTAGTTTATTGTGGATGAATGGAACATCATGGGGATATACAATGGGCATTTTGATGTGGGGTGTAGCACCCACTTAGTGTGATATTTGGGTGTGTCCAAAAGAATGGTATACCCCAAAATGACCAAAATTATGAATCATTCTATCTTGGTGTATGTATATATATAATATATGTATGGGGGTTTCCATAAATGGGGAATCCCCAAAAAGGTTTGTTTACAATGGAAAATCCATCTATAAATGGATGATTTATGGTACCCCCCATTTCAGAAAACCTCCATGGATACATATATATATATATAATATATGATATTATACATTATATATATATACATATTATATATATAGACATATATTATAGTTGTATCTTCAAGTTTGCTGTTGTTCGATCATCTGAGCTCGGTGCTTTTCGCAATCCATTTTCGCCATCCCCAAGAGAAAATACGGAACAAATGGAAAAATGACTTTCCACTGTTCCCAATGTATTTTCCCAAAAGCAACATGTTTTTTCGTTGCGGTTATCTTCAGCGGCTCTCCCCATCCCACAAAGTGCGGCCTCAGTTTGTTAGCTAAGTTGGTGAACATAACTCCAATATCTTATGGCTTCAATGTGGGTAAAACAATGCCATTTGCACCATCCCCCAGTCATCATCATAGCCATAGGTTTTTGATAAAGACCATTCCCAGTCATTGCTCGTTTATTTATTATTCCCTATGGATCCAGTCGTACCTTCTTAGGAAGTGGGACTGGGGTATGATTTGGAGGGTGATTTGTACCTTCTCAGACAGTGAGCATGGGTTCATAGGGATTGTTTTACTATGGAACTCACCATCTTTAAGTTCGGTAAATCAACTATTTCTATGAGCATCTATGAGCCATTGTCATTAGCAAGCTGTTTGTCATGACCAGAGGCTCTTCATCCCATATCCCTCCATTATTCACCGTGATTAATGTGGTTAACCCATTGTTAAACCATTAAAATCACCATAGGGATACATCGATGACCTGGTAGACCTGGTACCCATCGGGCGCCTCGGTGCTCGGAAAGGCGCAGTGCAGGAAGAGTCCCGTGGTGAAGTCCGGGTTTCGGTGATACACAAAGCGCGGCACCATCACCTCGGTTCCGGAAGATGTCCGGGACCGTGTTTTGGGAGGTTTTTGTCCACGGAAAAACGTTGATTTTAATGGGATTTATAATTGCCCAGAGGATCCATGTATGGTATATATTAGCTAACATGACTGGGGTATTTGGGGTATATTGATGGTAAATGTTACCATATATAGCATACATGGATCCGTCATGGGTAGTGGGATTTGATGGATTCTCATGGGATTTCATGGGATGTCATGGATTTGAAGGGCTTTCACAATGACATTTCACCTTAAATTCGATGGGATCTAACTCTGAGCCAATGGGTTGACGTCAAAAAAATGTGTCGGAAAAGATAGCCTGCAGGGAATTCCTGAGGGATTCCACCAACAACATAAAAGATGATTTACCCTCTGGTACATAGCTATTGAAAATGGCCATTGAAATAGTTGATTTACCTATTAAAAATGGTGATTTGCCATAGCTATGTTAAATTGTCAGAGGGTAATGAAATATGAATGGTGATATAATGGGATATGTGGGGATGTAATTGGATAACGACGTATTTTAATGGTGATTTATAATGGGGATATAGGGGATAATAACAAACAATATGATATCTTATCATATCTGGGTGTGATTGGGAATTGCTATGTATATATCTCGAACAACAATTATATAAATGGTTTAATGATGATCGACGTTGAAGTTGGGGTACACTATCTTCGATGAGTCTTCCGTTTCCCGTTCGGACATGATCGATAATATATCGATAATATTCGCGGCCACAAAAAGGTAAATTTTGGGGTGGTGAATGTTGCTAAATATTCCCTACATGGAGCATCTGGGTAAAGCATGGGTGTGCAATTTATGTGCATAGGGGGTAAATACTCCCTTGCTGAACAAGACGGTTTTCAGAAGCCTAATAAAATGATCATTAACTGATCATTAACTGATCATTAATATGCATTAATCATATTCAATGGGTAGAATATATTGGGTACTGATCATTAATGATCATTTAATATTGGGTACAATATAAATCAATATTCAATCCGTGTAAACCTAGAGTTGTTGGACTCAGCCCACAATCTGAGGCATTTTTTTTCAGGCTTTTGCATAAGGTAGAAATGTATAGACATGTATAGACATACCCCGTTTCACAGTGCTGGCCGCATTCCCACACTGCTGGTTTGTTCAACACGTGCAGCACCGGCGCCAGTTCATAGTCGTGAATCCAGACCAAGGTATCCTCGTCTCCTGAGACCGGAGACGAACCAGGCGACGAGCCGCGCTTGGTGGTGCCGGCAGTTTAATGTTTCTTGGAATATACATAATAACTATGCTATATTATGGTTATCATCTATACATCTATGGTTATCATCTAGCTATGGTTTCTATCTATGGTTATCATCTAACTATGCTAAAAAAACATGCTTATATACTATGATTATAATCGATCAATAATCACCTAAACCAACTTAGCTCACCATGCACCACCTCGTGGGAACCAGGCGGTATCAACTACTGGGATGGCCACCCCAAAACCTTGATTTCATATCATTAATCCTTCAACTGCAGTTATGGCCCTTTACCAGTTATAAGTACTTATAACCCCATTTATAGAATGTATAATCCTATCTATAACCAGTTATAACTAATAAATGGCCATAACTGTGGTGAGCTTAACTACAAGTCTACAAGTAGCATGTTGGATTTCCATTTGGATTTCCATGGCCCCTTTTTCCATGGGCGCACAACGGCCTTTGTGTTTTTTTTTCCCCTTCGCCATTGGTCCAAAAAACAGGTCCAAGCATCCGTTGTTGGTGATGACTTCGGCATAGGCATTGTTCAAGGCCTGAAAACTCTTCCACAGGGCTTTGTCGAAGGATTCCATATCCTTAAGGACAAGGCGACTGGCGACGACGAGGACCAGAACTCATGGGCCCTTCATGCATGGGACGACTCGATTTTTTGCTGCAGTTGAGGTGGAAAAAACGGATATAACATGATATAACATGATATAACATAGTTTGACCATGGTGAACTACCCCCCCCATAGGTTGGGAGATGTGCCCCTTTTTGGGGCTGAGATTTATTCAGAGATCACTGGAACTGACCACCAAGCCGGCGGGACTCAACAAACTTTTGAGCGAGATGAGTGCTAGGCAGTGCTAGCTTAATAAATTGCATGGTTCACTACATGCTACTGCCCACTAGTGAACCAACGAAAAATACTGGTTACTGTCGATGTTTTCACGGGGTGAATCATTACATCATATTACATCCAAGTCGCTCTGCGGGTCATTTTTGATCGTGCGGAACGCCGGGGTCCCCAAAGATATCAAGTCGCGTAACAGTGGATGTCAGGAATTTCCAGGATGGTCTGCCGCCGACCAACAAAATTCAGCCAGGCATCAGCGTCGCCCGTGATGGTGGAATCGAAAATCTTCATATTGTGAAAAACGGGCCATAAGTAGTCTTCCTGAGGCAGAAAACCGCAGAAAGATCTGGGAGCGTCTCTGAAAATGTTGGGGAAACATGAGGAAACTCAACTGAAATCTCTTAAACCTCTTATTTTCTCCGATCATATTGGGGAAAACATCGGTGGTGACAATTGCATATGTTAGCAAGTTTATCTTCACCACATTTAGAGATCAACTTGGGGGACACCCTGATTTTCAGCTACCGGGCCTGAGACTCCCAACGGACCAAGTTCTCTAGGAACTGACATGAAATTAGAGCAAACCAATCATCTTTTCATAGCTTTCCAATGGTTTCCACATTTTTTCCAGAAGAAATGCGGTTTTCCTACTTCTGCCGGCAGTGGACCATGGTCAAATCATCTTCCGTCAATGAATTTGCCAGGCCATGAGGGGTAAATGTCCTGGCACCATCACCAGTCATCACCACAGTCATCACCATCATTACTTACCCGCATCATCCTCATTCTCATCTTCATCCTCGTACTCATACTCGTCCTCCTCCTCCTCCTCCTCATCATCATCATCATCATCATTCTCGATATTCTCATCCTCCCTGGTCTCAGCCTCATTATCCTCATCATTAACCCCGCCCTACTAGCTGCTCCTACCCGAGACGGCGCTTCACCAAGCATCTGAGAAGAAGTTGTGTTTCTGTACAAGGTCCTGCCAACACTGCCCCAGTCATTTGGGTCAACGATATGAACAAAAAACTGAAAGAACAAAACGACAACGATGAACTATGGTGAACTTTTGTCCTTCACGATAAGATGGTCAACCGGTGATAGGGACATTAAACAAGGCTGCTAGGTTTCTGTGAAAAGGGGTTCTGTAAGTTGGGGCCACAGGTAATCGCGACGTTGGTAAACAGGATTTAACTCTAAGAACTGTTGGGTTTAGGATATATGAGAATTTCATAGGGGAGGTCACCACCTTCTAGTCTTTCCATGTTTTTCCTATATGCCTATCACCGTAGTTACTTCCAAGGTGGATCGGTCTTCGTGCCATCGTGCCATGGTAGTGCCCAAACACTTGGAGTTTTTTAGCTGGGGCCCTTGGGAAACTCAAAAGATTGAAACCACACCATCAAAAGCTCCATGTCAAATCATGCCAGAGGAAAACTATCTGATATACATTGATATACTACAGTATATGCTCAAACGAAAACATCCAAAGTGAGTTTCTGGAAGCAAAAAATTACACATACATGAACTTCAAGTAGACTAGCACACATGGTTCACAAAACTTACAAGCCTCTGCTGAATTTTGTTGGCCCAAAAGTAGACACTATGTCATCCGCTGCGTCTTATCTAACTATCAGTCAAATTATATGGGTCAGAGTCTTCAACCACCATCCAGAGGTATTTTTTGTTTCGAAAACTCTTTAAAACCACCAAACGAGTTTTGGATCCGTGTCAACTATTTCGGCTTTCCGAAATTGACCCAAGAAAAAAACTCCACTATTTGGTCACCCAAGTTTCACCGATTGGCCAATGGGGGAACCTTACCCTCTGGTAATTTCACATAGCTATAGAAAATCACCATTTTTAAGAACGGTAAACCGTAAACCATCTATTTCTTTGGGCCATTTTCCATAGCTTTTTGTATGTTTACCAGAGGGTAACCGCTTCCGCGGTGCGCTGCGCAGCGGCCTCATCTAAGAAGACAGGGATGCAACTGTGTTGCGCCAGAATCTCGGTGAGCTTCTTCCTGCGGACATGGATCGAATCTTAAGGTGTTGTTTTTAAAGGCCATGATTGCATGGTATATGATATATATATATATATGATATATATATATATAGGTACTAATGTGAAACTGTGATTTAATGATTTTTTTTGCCATTAGTTACCCAATATAAATATAGGTACTAATGTGAAACTGTGATTTAATGATTTTTTTTTTGGCCATTAATTACCCATGACGGATCCATGGTGCTGCTATATATGGTAACATGGATCCCATCAATATACCCCAAATGTTAGCATATATACCAGCACCATGGATCCTATGCCATGATTGCATGGTTTTGATGTACCCTCTGGTAATGACTAACAGTTTGCGACATAGAAGCCATGGCACATAGAAATAGTCGATTTACCGAACTTAAAGATGGTGATCTTCCATAGCTATGTGGCTGTTTATCAGAGGGTCCCCAACCTCGCAATTTCCTTGATAGAAATTGCTAGCTCCTTGACATCAAAACATATCAAAACCAAGGTTTCACATCCGCAAATTGACATTGTACAGAGGTTTCCTAACATATAAAATCCCCCAAAAGCATGGAATTTTCCCATGAATATCCATTTATCACACATTTTGGATGATAACTTGGGGTACCCCCATGATTTAGGAACCGATTCACGGAACGCACGGTCAGCACGACGCCTTTCGGCCTCATCGGTCACGCAAACGCCTGGCGGACAAGGGCCACCACGGAGTCTCAACAAATCTGGTGGAACCACATGGATAGGGAGATGGGGATTACCCTCTGGTAAACTAACGTAGCTATGGAAAATCACCATTTTACGAGCAAAATAACTATAAATTATAAATGGTCATTTTCAATAGCAAACTGTTAGTTTACCAGAGGGTATACTGGATAAACAATCAGCTATGGAGGGATGATTGAATCAACGGCTGGGAATTCACTATATTCACTCAACAAACATGGAAATCTCGCCAAAGAGAAGATGTGTGAATATCAACAAAGAGTGTTGGTATGCGAAACAAACGTCCGAATTTGGTTGGAAAACGAAACCCACACGTCACAACGCTGAGGTTTCGTAAAGTATCTGTATAGCTTCTGGAGATGGGAATCCCATCAATCTCGTTGGGAATCTTCAGATCCCCCATTTTAAAACAATGGAGTTGCTCTTAGCTTGAGATCCCCAATTGACTTCCACATCTGAGGTCAAAAACCCAGTTTGGTACCCTTTTTTATCTTCACATCAAACACATTTATGGGGCCGTTTGTGGTTTGGGCCAGTCATAAAAGACAAGTAAACCTCATCTGGGTATGTCTCAAGATGGGTTACCCTCTGGTAAATTAACATAGCTATTGAAAATCACCATTTACAGTGAGTTTTCCCATGAAAAATGGTGATTTTCCATAGTTATGTTAAATTACCAGAGGGTACCCCCCATTCCAACCCATTTCAGCGGATTAAGACTTCTCCATGGCAACAAACATTGCTACAAAAAGGCTCCGTTGATTCCCCCCTTATTCCCCCCTTATTCCCCCCTTTTCTGGACAAACCCACGTCACAGTTAGCTTTATAAACCATTCCATAATTAAAGCTTCACATTGACTGATCCCATAATATACATGTCCCTCACATCAAGCAATCAGATAATAAGAAAATAAGTAATACCAATATCCCACAATAAGTCGTCATAACCACACATAGGCATACAAAATCATACATAGTCATAGCCGCGCCCATCCCAGTGAAATTCCCAGGGTGATAACCATGAGACCACCTTTCATTGTCTTAACCCAACCGTAAAATAATCATCCAAACAAAATGAACACAAACACTCTCTACAGTAATGGCTTCTCATCACAATGACTGTTACATAAAATAAAATCATTTTGGTTGGTTACCATGAAAGCATGTTATATCAACAATTAATCAACCATATACACGGGGTGCTCCCCAGTCAAAAGTTGGTTTACAATCATCATTAACTATAGACATACCTACGTACCGTAAACCCACCTACTGTATTTGTACACCAACTTTGCTAATGAAGTGGGGCGCCACTCTATGATACCATGATATACTTATTGTTGTAATAACTATTAAATGTGCCATAGTCAAAACATCAAACAAATGGTAACCCGAACATAACGGTTTCTTGGGGACTTCCATCCCTGTAAAAATGGATTGATGTCAATCCCCTAGCACGGGCAATTTACCTGTCAATATCAGTATAGAAGCCACACCTTGCAATTATGATAATCAACCATGACATGTATATTTATATGCATATTAACATATGTTAACATATTAATTAACATATGCATTGACATATTCATTAACATATTAAACTAAACAACATATTATTATATTAACTAACATATGAAGCAACCTATTGTTCAACATTGACTGACCTCTGAAAAATATGAGTTCGTCAGTTGGGATGATGACATTCCCAATATATGGAAACAAATGTTCCAAACCACCAGCCAGATTATTAAACAATCATTAAACCATCACACTTTTGTTGATTACCATCTGGTTATGACTAACAGTTTGCCATGGAAAATCACCATTTTTTTAATAGGTAAACCATCTATTTCTATGGGCCATTTTCCATGGCATACTGTTAGTCATAACCATGGTTTCAACTGCCCCAAACCCCCCGCCTGGGTTTCCAATGAACTTCACCTGCACATCGATGGCTTCGCCCTGCGGCAGCTGCGCATCCGTCTGCCTCGAAAAAAACGCAGACGGGAGCGCGCTGAGGCCATGCAATGAAGCATCGGCAACGTTGGTAAAGTGGTTCATGTGGTAAAGTGGTGAATAAAAACCATCATAAATCTAGCATTTTACAACTGGTGGTGAATTAAAACCTATGATTTTATGTCCAAATGTGGAAACAAATCTGTGGTGAAGCAAAACACACATGACATAAACCTACCATTTGGATCCATGACTGGGGATGGTGACTTGGTTGCACCCACAACAATGGTGATTTTGCTGACTTGAAACCAGCAGATTTACCTTCAAGACTGGCACGTTTTGGTAAATGGCACATATTGCAGACATGGAGCCTTCAGGATTGCTAGATGAATATCATTTATGATAGGATATGTTTTATACGATGTTCCAACATATTGATTTTTTCTAAAGGATTTTAAATATGTTTAAAATCATTATATGTTCATCCATTTTTTCTGAAGGATTTTGATGATGCGATCAGAATCATATAGGACATAAATGTAGCATATTGTGATCAGATTTCTTTCTTGGATTCTAGTTCATGGGGTTTTCCATGTATCATAGTTGATGGCTTCGCTTTTCGAAACTTGGGAATTGAAATCATTGGCATTTTGGGTCGGATTGAATCGGGTCGGATCTTTTTTTTGGAAGCTCCTGATCACACTGGGATGGATCACCATCATTTCACCTAATAATTTTTCCCCAAATCACAACCCATATACACATTTGTAAAATAAAACTGTGATATACTATGGTATAATCATGGTATATCTAGTGTATCATAGTATTATACCATTATGTATACCATTCTGTATACCATAGTATACCATTATACATACATATAATCATACCATGGCCCCCATTATAACCTGATGAAATGCGCAAAGCCCAGGCCATGGCCGAGACGCGTGAAGTGCTTCAGCAGGGGCAAGGCCGTCCCAGCCGAATGGCTGATCTTTTCCACCTACGTCGAGACGAAGAAAGTTACAGATCTGCCGTTCGCCGGCCACGCCCTTCGCGAAGATGGGAACATCAACTATACAATTTGGTGCCCGCAAGATAGCTAAGTTGGTTTATAACTCTAATAACTAGGAGTTATGGTAGATATATCTATAGTTAATGGGATTACAAACCAACTTATAACCTGGGGGGCACCACCTTGTATTAATGTTATATGTTCATATACTAGCTAATTCAACGATGTATAGTCCGACATATCGCTGAATTTATAGTTGAATTGCCATATTTCTAATAGGATGTTATATATAGGTAATTCAACTATACATGGCTCATTCCCATATGCTCCATGGCTCCATGTATGGAAGGTGTATCAACATTTACCACCAAAATCAACCAGTTTTGTAGGTCAATATACTATACATGGAGCATCTTGGATTGGTTGACAAGGACTGTGTACACATTCGCATTCTTGGATGATTTGATGCATGATGTAACTTATTATATAATATATATATATATATATATCAAATCATCAGTTCATTATTATATATTAGAAATGGGTGTATATATTAAAACATATAAATGGTACCCCAATTATTATCTTGGTAATAAACAAAATATAATATACCCCCAGTTCAAATTGCTTTGGGAATCCATTTGATCCTCCAACTTTCGTGTTGTCAGACTATGGGTGAACGTCCTCAAGTGGAGGCTTTCAGAATCTACAGGATCAACAGGGTGAAGAACAAGAGACAGCTTGCCACTTTTACTATTGTAGTTAATATACTGTTAATAATGCTTAATATTAATGGTTATTATATGGTTAATGATGGTTAATTATATGGTTAATATATGGTTATTATATGGTTACAATCATCTGGGTAAATTATCATATTTCACTATAGCTGGGAACATCATCTATATTAATTGTAAAGGTTTATAGCTGGGATAATAAATAAATTATATCTGGTTGGTGGATGTTGGTGGTTTCAACCCCTCTGAAAAATATGAAAGTCAGTTGGGATGATGACATTCCCAATATATGGAAAAAATCAATTCATGTTCCAAACCACCAATCAAACTATATTTTGTAAGACTGGTGATTGGCAAATGTCACCATTTAATACGTACGTAGCCACTCTCCCTTGGCACCTGCCAATCACCCTTCTCGGATCGCGTGACCACGACCTTGGCACGACATGGCCATGGCAAATCTCCAAATAATTAGAGCTGGTTATTGCCACATATCTTTGAGTTATATCATGTTATATCATGTTATATCATCTGTATCACCTGATTGCTCCCATCATCAGTTGGCTTTATTATCTTTATTTGGCTTGGTATGTGAATATGTGTGTTTTTTGGTGTTGGGTATATCTATTCCACCATATCCCAACATATCCCAACTATATCCCCAGCATGTAAACGATGACCTTCGTATTAAGCCCCTATTCTTGGTTCTGTCACTTGAGACAGTGTGGTTTGGATCCAAACACCTTCCCTGGCGTCAACCTATCACAAATAGGTATCCACTTGGATCATCATCCAATCCATCACAATGAATATATTAAGCTCTACTGTAAAATATATCAACAAGTCCTTACATTATCACTTGTTCACTGATAAATACCTTATTATATCACCTCCATCATAAATGTTTTCCCATTCTACTCTCCATTGTTGATAAGACAAAGCAAGTGGCTTTAATGGAAGGATAGGGTATCTTTATATCAGCTCTACACTGCTCTACGCACATGATAATAGGTGATATTAGGTATATGTAGGTATTCATCCCAGAATTACTTTCCTGTTCGCCCAACACACCATGGATCCATTGTCCCAGTCGCCGGAAGATTTCGAAAGACCAGGAAGGCTTTGTCGTCACCTCACTGGAAACCCTAAAATCCTAAGACTTCCTCCCTGGAAAGGCATTGAAAGCCCAACAGCGGGGCCTTCATTGTTGGTCTCAAGTTGTATTTCTGAAAATGGTGCCTTCAGATCTCGATTGTCTTCAGTTTTGGGGGAAATATGATTCCGGTATTCAATTCTGTGAGATATCTCGAAAGAACGTGAGATTTAACTGGGGTGAATAGCTGGATTGCTAGGCTAAGATTTCCTGAGACAAAGGGAACGCCTTCCAAACCACTGCTGTTTGGCTTTGAAAACATGAACGATCCTTTTAGCACATGATAGGCGGATTCACTGCGTCATATTTGATAATCCCATTGAATCACCAGCATTGAACCAATAAAGAACTAATCATGTAATTCAATTCATCAATATCTACAGGGAAAATTGCTTGAATAGTGACCACCCATCCCTGGAACCATGCAATTCAAAAACCAGTATTCAAAACTATCTTTGGAACAATTAACATCATGTACCAAGCTTTACTTGTAATCACAGAAGATTTTATGTGCACGTGTCCGTTTTTGGTGAAATCACCCTGTTTCGTTGGTTTCATCCGCATTCCGAGTCACGCGTGATGTCGCAGAGCCTTGTAAGATCCTGAGATCAGCAAATTTTCTCATGGCATGCTGAAGATAAACTATAATTTAAATGTATTATTGAACTGTATTGTAGCATACTATCATACATTGAACTATGTTTCTATCAAAATATGTATATCATATAATATGTATATATAGATTCGACCATCTTTCTTTTGGAACCCCAATAATAGCGCAACCTGATCCTTCAACCTGTCTGACATGAACCATATAACGATATAATAAGCCCTCATTCAAAAAATAGCAGTTGGTAAAAAATCATTCCTAAAAAACCTGTTTGGGGCTTGCTACAATATATAGTCGGGGACGCCCTGTAAGCAGAGACTAATCTGCTTACTGCATCTGCCAGAGGCCAAAATCAGGCAAATAAGAAATGACCTAAGTAAGGCCTAAGTACAAGCACCTGTAGTAAGCA
>Ga0126342_10000722_pt1 | contig 39691 bp, 40 predicted proteins | sample Cyp1metagenome_FD_92528 | JGI IMG/M metagenome (GOLD analysis project Ga0126342, IMG submission 92528) | Coral microbial communities from Lord Howe Island, Old Settlement Bay, Australia - Cyphastrea 1 metagenome | ecosystem: Host-associated > Invertebrates > Cnidaria > Coral ...
CACTATATATATCAGTATATTTATCATTATATATCATTATATATATATATCATTATATATATATCATTATATATATATCATTAAATAAATATATATATATATCATGTTATTTATATATATATCATTATATATATATCATTTTATATTTATACATATATATATATATATATCATTATATATATATCATTATATATATATCATTATATATTTTTGAATATCATTATATATATATACTTTTATACTTATAGAAATCCCATGAAATCCCCCTACCGTCTCCCCATTCGCTTTGCCACCCCAGCACTCTTTTTCACAGCCCACCTGGATGCGATTTAAGGCCTCCTGGCCGTTCACCCTCTCATCCTGCAAGAGCGACTTTGCCACATAGCAGCCGAATTGCGACCTGAAAAAGCTTGGTCCACATGGCACCGTGGGCTGAAGCTGGGGATATTTTTGTGGATACTGTGTGTATATATATACATATATGTGTGTGTGTACATACTAATTGTATATAATACATATGTAGTCCCAGCGATCCCAAGAAAATATATTTTGAACTGGTCATATCACAGGCAAACCCTTCATCAGATCCATTGACCCCGGCCCACCTTGCTAAGTCCACGATCACATCTGTGCGGCCCAATTGACTTAGCAAGGCTCTCTGGTCCTGATGGCGGTTTTCATCGACACCGTGGGATGATAAAATGGTGGGATGGTGAACCACCATGGTCACCATGGTCAAAACTGAAAAGTTTCGGGATAATTCGAGATAATCCGATCCAATAATTGGCCATTTCCGGATCGACACCCCCAATGAGCTATGCGACAACTTCGTGGGACCCCAAGAGTTGACCGGGCCATGCCGGGCCCAGCCTCAACAGCGCAATAGGACAAGGCCTTCTCCACCAAGTAGCTTGCGTTGCGATGCTTAGCAAAGCTCAATAGGTCTGCTTTCAGGATATTCGCCACCACTTTGCGGTGCTTCTCATGCCCATGTTCTAACACAGACTGCACCACGTGATGCCCAAAGTTGTGACGACACAAATCCTGGGAGAAAAGAGAGATCAATGTGTAACACTGTGTCCAACCGATGCCGACCACTGCCAAAAAAACAAGTGAAGTCGGAAGAAATGTAAAGCAAAAAACAGAGTCCAAAAAAATAGTGTCTTTCTATATACTTTTATATCATGTTAAATTCATGTCTTAAATTTCCATATCCATATCTAAATCAATACGATTCACTTCAGCATACCTGGACTCTTTAACTCTCCATCCCCTCACCTCAGCTTCGACCAACAACTCATCGATTAGCTGCAGTGTCAAATCCCTGGCGCGCGACGTTGTGAAGCGACATGTATGCATACATATATACCTATCATATGTGCGTATATGTCTACGTATATGTTTATGTATGTTTACATATGTATAAGTGCAGATATGTGCAGATATATGCAGATATGTGCATATAGATATGCATTCATATCAAATATTATATACAAATGTTGTTCTATACATCTATATACTCCTATGCAACAATGACAACAATGGGGACATAACATCGCAGGAACCAGCAGCCACAACTGGTCGCTAAATTCAACCCCTTTAAAAAACGTTCTGCTTGCGATTTTTTCACATCTCTGCGCACCGCATTTTTTCCAACATTTATATTACACGTGAAAAACCCACACATGTACACATGTATGTATATACACATACATATGCATATATAAGCATATATATATGTAACTATATATGTTTCATCCTATCTCCAGTTATGTCATTCCATACATTTTGCGTAATTCCATTTATAGATCTATCTATGTAACTCCAATTATACAATTTCAGAAACTAACCTGTATATACATACAATATATGTATTCCATACTTGTACATTTATGTATATACAAATCGTATCTCCGTCCGAAAATACATTATACATATACATATGTATCTATACATCAGAAATTTACTTCTAAGTATATCATTCTCTATCCACATTGATACATATATACAGTTTACATACATATCTAATCATATGTCCATGCTATAAAACTATATTATACATATATGATATGTATATAACTAATATACTATATATACTATATTATATTATTACATATTATAAATCCTCAATTCCATCAAGATCTTCACCACCTTTCCATCCCCGGCCCCGCCTATTGCCACAGAACTCCTGCAGGCGACAAAAGATGCGGCAGGCGTAGCGGTGTCGCGCCAGACGCGCGCAGGAATTCACCAACTCCCGCGCCACAAAGCTGGAGGCCGCCCACGTCAAGGTGGACACGACCTGGACAAATGGGATGTGTGAAAATAATTCCATTCATGTAACAATGTGTGTATGTGTATATATATATATATATATATATACATATATGTATGTTCACATATGTATGTATACTAACATGTGTATATTAAGTTATATTAATATATACACCATGTGTAAATGGGATTTGTTCCATTAGACATAGGTAAGTGGAACAGTTACCCCAGTAGGAGATGGCTTTTTAGCCACTTTGAGCGACTTACGAGTCCTGGGATGCTCACCATTGATTTCCAGATTCATAACTTGGATAGAATGGGGTCCAGAAGGAAAGTTCCCATCATTTTTTCTGACTCAACTTTTGCGAGCTTTCTATTCGATTCGATTCAAGCGTGCCTTCTGGATCACATAGTTCGCATGTGGAGATACTGCAGCTTCCTGAACGTGTCCGTGGAGTTCCCGCGTTAGCAATGCCGCCTCATGGCAGCCTGTTTCCAAGGCCAGCTGGACGAGCCGGCAGCCAAGAGCATGCTGTGCCAATTGCCAGACATGACCTGCCGCAGGGTGATGCACCACCGACCATTTTTTGGGGGAACAAAACATGGCAAAACCTACATGTTTTGAGGGGATCAAAGTCAGGAGTGACAAAATGTCAAAATGATATTTTTGGATTCTGATCATCCTCCGATTCTGAAGCGGTCATTTGAGTCTGTTTCTAAAGGTAAAATGTCGAAGACACCATTGTTTTTATGATGAAATATCGGTTCATCGATAAATGTGCCCTTCATACTGGGAGCCGGTGGTGGCTTGCTTGCCAGCCCAGAAAAACATGAGTTAGTCCTTTGGTATGAGGAATATCCCTTTTTTTGGGGGTGAAAAATGAAAAATTGAACCGGGTGACCCTGGATGGTGACCAGTGCTTTCTGAACTTCGTCAGTAATTCCGCTGGTCAACTGAGAACGAAGGAAGTCCATGTTCTCCAAAATGGAATTGATGGAGTCGCTTTTTACCTCAGTTGCAAAAACAGACACCAGCTGGAAATGGAGTGAAACTTGGTAGACCATGGGATAGCCTCTGGTAATCCAATATGGCTGGCTGGAAAACTCCCCATTTAGTTCAATGATGTTCTCAGCGAACTAAACCTCCACTGACTTCGGGGATTTTCCAGCCAGCCCACGTTTGATTGCTGGAGGCTAAATCCCAAAAAAAACTCCCAGATCTGTCTGTCCTGGGATATTTTAACTCTCATCAAAGTTGGATTCAGCCAGTCAGATCCCACTTTTCGGCACCAGCTAGTGAGCACACTGGCACAAGCCTATGACAGTAATCCGTATACCCCAATTTATGGGCCAATGGATCTTGATGGGCCAATTCTTTTCGCCAACCTGATGACCTCTCAAAAAATGGAGATCCACCCCCCAAGCTTATTACAGTATCCATGCGAATCTCCATGTGAATCTGTACGAATCTAACATGGCTGAATGGGGTATTTAAAAAAAATGCAGATTCCATTCCCGTTGAAGGCAGAACTTCCCATTGCATCCCATTGCTAATTACGGTTTAGTTGCCCCAGGGTATCCCCTTCCTCAACCTATATCACCTAGCTGAATTGGTAATACATCCCAGTATCTCATATGATTTTAATGATTGTACTAGTACAAGTCTCATTCATTAATAATGTGATAAACCCAATACTAAATCATCCCCAAAATCACAATAAATGGGTGGTCTAAACCATCCGCAAATGGTAAGTAGATACATCACAGTTTGCAATCATCATCCCCAAACCCCATCCCCATCTCGCATCCTCCAATAGCCTCTTCCCCGTGTCATTCAATATGTAATAATCCCATGATGATTCTAATATGGGTACAGTATGCAACATCATAAATCATAGTAGTTATGGTTAGATAACTTAGATAACTTAGACTATCATTATGTATACACAATGATCCCATTGGCATACTTATGAATATAGCACAATCATCCCATTGTATACATGGGGCCGTTAGATCCATTAATGGTTACCCCATTAGCTATCGATTATGAACATTAACATGCTGCTGGACATAAATCACCCTCTATAATATATATATACACCTCCTTATAGATAGTCAAATTATTTCTAAAAAATATCAATCACCCACTATCCACTAGCATCTTACGTAAAATCCCACATGAATGGATATAGTTGGTTGTATATTCCATTATATCATGAAAATCCCTATGAATAGATCATTAATTGTGCTCTCTTGATAGTTAAATCGCCAGTTGACACTCCGACATAAATATTATAAATATGTATATATATATATTATATTATATATTATTCCAGTGTATCTCAAGTATACGTCCATCATAGTCCCACGTACAATCCCACCACCAATCAACCATGTATCCCAATTTTATGTCTATCATATTCCCATTATATCTCATCATATTCCCACTGTATGTTGGTGAATGTGATGGTTTATTATTGGCTTTACCGCATTATTCCCATGATATCCCACCAGTCAACCATCATTTATCAACTATATTCCCATCTTTTCGTGGTTCAAACATCTTCAAACCGGCATCATGATGCTCAAATCACCAGAAAAACGAACCAATCAACCACCACCACCAACCCCGTCCCAGTGATCCTAGTAGGTCCTAGTGGCTCTTCCCGCCGACAACGGTGCCACCTTCTCCCCTCGATGCTCCAGCGCCGCCTGTGCTGCTCGCTCAGCCGCGCGCTTGCGCCGCATGCGTCGTGCGGCACTGGTCGAAAGGCGCGGCCGCTCCAGCCGCTCCTCTGCGGTCGTGGCGGTGTCGGTCTCCTGGCGGATTTCATTCACTGGATTGGTTTTGTTGGGGAAAATCTTAACCGGAAACCCATGGGTTTTGACCATCAAATTGGTTGGGCTTTCCGCTTAAAATGTTCCCATCATCCAATTCTATGATTTCATCATTTCATGGGCATTTCCCATGGGATTTCAGCAACAAACCTGGTGATTCCATGGGTTATTGAATGGGGATTGAATGGGATCTAATGAGATATCGCTACCTGGAAAATCCCTGAGCTAAATGGAGCTTTGCATCGGAAAATCATCAAAGTGAATGGTGGATATGTCACGTTTGAGTACCGGAGGGTAAGTATCTAAGGGATCTCATTCTGGTGTGTATATATATAATTATATATATTATATATATATATACATAGTGGTTATAGTATATAATACCATCATTATGGTCATTGTTATGGTTATTTGGCTATTATTATGCTTATTATTATGTTTTATCATTGTCATTAAGTAAGGCCATATTATCAAATGTCGAGAATGTAATATACCATCATGAGTGCGTGTTTAATAATAAGTGGTAGTTGATGTTCCCATTGTGGGTAATGGCAATATGGCTATGGCCATATGGTTTCTATAGATGATGGATTTTCCATTAGTATATGGTGGTTGGTTGACTATTACTGTTAACAATGATGGTAGTGAGAGTGGTTTCCACATGGTTGGTTAGCCATGATGGTGAGTGAAACCAGTAGCCATACCTTTGTGGTTATCATTTTGGTTACTAGCCTAAGGGATATATAGGGATGTATCACAGCCTAATCAATTATGGTCTATCACTATGGTACATAGATCAGAATATGTCACTATGTGATTAGGTTTATCATGGGGGTCCAATCTATGTTCCACTTTACATATCCCAATTGGGCTCGCAATATATCCTAAGTCTGGCCACTCAGAGTGGTTGTTCAGATTCGCCCTGGAAATAAGCTCAAACATTATTGGGCTGGTTACCCATGGGGGTGGTTTAATGATGATGTTAGCAGGACCTTATTGTCATGTGTATATATATATACAGACCCATTATGTATATATATATATATATATATGTATACATATGTACATATTTACATACCCGTATACCCATTGTAGTTAGGTTTATCATGGGGGTTCCCCCACTTGAAAGGTGACATCCCCAATATATAATACTTCAGAATAGATCATCAAGATGTGCCCTTCTTGTTGTCACTATTGGCGGTGAAGTTTTGTCCTTAACCCAAAGATGTTGTACCTTTCAAAGGGTTGAATCCCATTTAGTGACATTGTTTGGTGTTTAAGGGATAATCATGAAGATCCATTGGAAACCATTAGCTGCTATGCCACCAAAAAATGCTGGGGTGGTCTAAATGGTTACTAAACATGTCATAAATTCGAATAAGCACAAATGGCTGATGCTACTGGTAGGGAGGATGGATGGCTGGGTCAGACAGAAATGGAAAGTTGACCACCAGGTAGGGTCGTGGAAATGGAGGGCGCTGGAGAAAAATCCAACGAATATGGAGAGTCAAAACCAAATACCCTTTGGTAATTTAACATAACTATGGAAAATCACCATTTATAGTGAAATTTCCCATGAAAAATGGTGATTTTCCATAGTTATGTTAGTCATTACCAGAGGGTATGGGGATTGAACCCATCAAGGAGGTCATTGATTGATGGGACCCCCTGGGATGGCGGGATTCGGATTCCATCTTTTCAGAACTGAAACGATCATCCAAAAACACGTGAATAATATTCATGAAATTTCATTAATATTCATGAAATTTCATGAAATGATCATTCCAACCTAGACATCCTAGACTTAAAACCTATGTTGGAAATGGGGACCTAACACTCATTGGGCCGAGACACCTGCAAAAGCTTGTTTGGTAAGAAAGATGGGAAGATACCACCAGCAAAATGAGGGGTTGAGTGAGGGGTAAGCCAGCCAACATGCATGGGGTTGACAGCAGATTGCTATCCGTTTTGCCAACCTCATGGCCCATCCAGTAGGGGTTGAATAGTTTCCCGCCACACTTGGTTGAGGGGATGGATGCCACAAAACCAGCTGGGCAATGAAATCAACTTTTTCCTTGTCGATCCAATGCCTTTGGGACAAGTTTCCCACCTTCTTTTCAGTGGATAATATTTCCCTCTATCATCATTGTTTGCCAAGCAATCTTGGTGGACCTCTCTTTAAGCTGAAGACGTTACCTGGTTATCTTTCCCAGCAAAAGCCCCAAAACCCGCAGCGCCGCGCCTCTGGAGACGCCTGTCTCTGGGGACTCCTGGGTGTGACTGGGAAGCTGCTACTGCCATCGGCAGGCATGGGAGCTAGCTGTGCCATCTGGGGCATGTACACATACTCAGGCTTGGCATAGATGGCAGGGGCCGCCATCGCCTGATATGGGAAGGTCGCCACTTGAGGCGCCACCTGCCCCATCCCCATCTGGCCGCTCATCTGGCCCATCTGGCAGGCCGGGCCCACCTGACCGACTTGGCCGACTTGGCCCATCTGACCTGCGGGCACCAGGATGCCCACAATCACCTGCTGTGGGAAGGACTGCATTTCTGTGTTGCACTCTGTCATGGTCATTTTCACCTCGCGTTCGGCGCGCAAGTTTTTGCGTCAAAGTGCGCTAGTTCCTCTAACTGGAAACTCGCTTGAACCAGCGCAACGTCAACACTCAAGGGATGTGCAGCTGGAAATGTGATGTCATCTATCAGGAATGCAAATTGCCACTCGCAAGCAGGGCACTATATATAGTCGCTCCAATGCAGTATTCGACATGCCGTAAATTGGATGATTACCCAAGTATTCACAAGTCGAATGGCCATATGGGTATGGGTTAAACCGACCCTGGGAACCCTAGAGTTGTTTCGTTGTAGTCTTGGCAGAGAACCACCCATTGACATTTGGGTCGCAAAAATCTAACCCATACCCAAAATCAGATAAATCAGATCTTTTTCTCTCCCTGCGTTCTCATCCACTTGGACGAATTGGCAATTGGTCGAGACACAACGCACAAGGCCTCGAATTTCTGCACCGAATTGGGAATCACTTCCAATCATTTCCAGCTCGGGCCTCCACTCAGAGGCGCAAGGGGTTCGTAGGGAAGGGCAGTTATGGGGGTAAACTGTGCCATACCTATCCACACCATTGTGTTTTACGATTGAAGAGTTGACACCCCAGGTATATGATCACTTTCATCGACGCATGCTGGGTATCTGGGAATCACCCAAGTCGCAAACCGGTCCAAGAATGTTCCAGACAAGTCTCATCCATGCAAAGTACCGTAAAATCTTCCCATCGGTGGCTGGCTGAGAATTCTTCCGAAAATGCTGAAATAGCCAACATTCCATGGCTTGGTTTCGGGGGAAATCTGGGCGCTGCCTGCAGATTTCAACCAATGCTGGTAGGGATGGTGAAGTTCATTGACCAGCAATAGGAATCTCATTGGAATACCATTGGAATATCAAGAGGATATGATATAACCAATGATTCTACCCATGGCTCGCTATACCCCAGGCCCATTCCCCCAGTCCAAGTCACGGTTTCGACTACCGCACAGTTCTGCCTCGGGCCATTTTGAACATAGCAGAACTGGCGTGGAGTCTGGAATAATGGACGAAGATGGATGAAGTATGGATTAGATACTTTGGTATGGGATATTCCGGAATGTTATAAGATTGGATATGAATGGGATTAAATGGGATATTCATAGGATTCTCATGGGATATTCATGGAAGTTTGATGGGATTTGGATGGGATTTTGGGATTTTCATGGGATATTAAGGGGATTGATGGTGGGGGTTATATAATATAAATAACCGGCAGAATATAATTTGGATATATCTGGATAATTTGTCACAATAATTCACTAAGCTTGAATGTTAGGCTATGTTGGGATAGTTACCCCAATCCTTAGCATCATTTCAAGAGACATCGCGACGTGAGGTCGTGATAATTCATCCAAATATGCAATGGACATGTTTGAAAATGGGGATATGAAAACGCGCATCGATGATGGAAATATCAACTCCAAGATCTAAAAGCGAACATGACACCCGGAATGATCTCCTAAACGCTGTGATATGTTTTTGAGTTAAAGTCCGAAAATGGGCATAGCTGTGCTAAAAAAGGCATAGTTCATTGGGGTGCCAACCTACATTGCTGGGTGAGCTGGAGATTCCCACTGAGGCATCTACCAGCAGTTGGGATGTATCTCGGTCAAGCTTCGCATGCGCTGCCTCCGGGGCGAATTTTTACAGCTCACTTCACGGTCCGTTTTAACGACATCCGATGGTTATGGGTCAAAACTTGCGGTTTGGGAACCCAGATATCCACGGATAGAATGACACATTTCTATACATTTCTATATATGTTTTGGTCAATCATCCCAAGTTTTGTTGGTGAAATTCCCACCCCTTCTATCCAAATTTGTTGCTCAAACCTTAAATTTTGCTGGTTCAAATCCCACTTTGCCCAACGACTTGGCTCCCCGAATTCGGCGAATCCTCGATTTCGTCTTGCAGCGCAATGATGGATTTCTCCTGGGAGACAAAAAACTCATCGAACTTCATCGAACTTCTCCACTTGGGATCTCCTCATGGAAATCCATGGGAAAAATCTCTTGAAAATGCTGATCTATAGTGGATTTACCCATTGAAATATGGTATGTTCAAAACTAGGAACTGATCTGAAGCATCACAAAAATCCCTGCCTGTGATTGGTTCGCCAGCTCCTGCTGCTGCAAGTGTTTCCTGCGGGTGCGATGTGGGAACCACTAGAAATCATGGGCCTGGGAGGATCACATCCGCTCCTCAACAGCTGCAGCTTCGCTTGCAATTCATGGGTGCCAGCTGACTCCTGACCGCAGGGTGGCACCCTGTGGCTTTTTCCTATGACCTGTGGGCGCAAAGATGGAACACATATATTTAAAGTTCTCGTAGGGAGCCTACCCGGCTGGAAACCTGTTGTTTTGATGGTGATCCTTGATTTGTAGCGCAGGGGATGACAGAAAGTTTGGGAGGACGGAGGTGTCTTGTGGTGACATTTCCAACTTCCATGAGGGTCGAATCAGAGTGATGTCTGGATCTCTATCCCAAGAACCCGACAGAAAAATGCAGCCAAACCATTTCGATGGCCCTGAGGAGTAGCCCAGTCAAGTATGGTAGAATCATGCGAGATTAGAAATCCTCAAACTCTCAAGGAGTGTTTTTTATGTGCAAATGGCATCGAAAGCTCCAGAATAGGCCAATGGCATCCAATGGCCACGCATGATTATCCATCACTGTCCATGGGTGATATGATGTCAGCCATGTCAGCTGTCCTTCACAGCCATCGAAGTATCAACCAACTCCTGCGCCATGGTGGACTCACCTTCTGGACATGCCATGTCTGCCCTCAAAAATGGGATCAGTGTCATGTGGAATCTAAGATCATCTAAGTGTGTATTATGATATGTGGACAATGGGAAAATGGGATGAGTAGATTCAATGTGAATCTAAATGTGTTTCACGTTTCTAAATGAGAAAATGAGATGTGATCCAGTGCGATCCAGTGCGATGTGAGTGCGATTCCCGCTGTCGGAGTTGTGCATGAAAATCTCCACCAAAGCCACACAGCACGACAAAATGGTACGGGTATTGTCTCCCGATTTTTCAGTCGGAAAAAGATCAGAAAAAAAAAAAAACACCAAAAAAGATCCGGTTTTCCATGGCTTTCTAGATTCCCATGGGATTCCATGACAGGGTTCCAAGTGGCGACTCGCGACCCGGTCGCTTCTCCACCCCGACTCCAACGGACCTCAGGGAGTGGTTCCTCTGCCATTGGAGCCTCAGAAAGGAGCCAGAAAATCATGGGAAAACTGAAGGTGTTCGAGGTTTCTTAGGAAATCACAGAGGACTTCAGGGATCTTTTTCTTGGGGTTTTCGCATGTGTTTACCTTCAAATCAGCTGTTTCCTGCAATACAGTGCCGATCAAAACTGGGATATCATCCCATGCGCTGATGATGTTAAACTGTAATCGGGGGTCTTTAGGGGTTGTGACATGAAATCGCATTTCTAACGGGTGGGGCTTGTCAGGGCGCGTAGCAACCCAAAAAACATAGAAAAGCAAAATTCTACTAAAATTGTGGTGTGTGTGTATATATATATATAAGTTCTAGGTACACTTTTGGTATTTTCAGTCAATGTTCGATTTTAAGAGTTTGATCCATCATTTTGGGGCACCTTCCCTTGCCACGCCACCCCGGCCTCTGCCATGTCCAAACGGGCCAAGAAATCTGCGATCTGAAGATCCCACATCGCCTCAACCATTGAGCCATGTAGAAACCCCGTTTTTGAACACAAAAAATGGTTGCCAGCTCACTGTACTGGGGTTCCAGATGGTTCCAGTATCTGTATTTTCTGTCATGGTTCCATATTGTCCCCTCCAGTTCTTGGAAAGCAGGCATATCCTAGACATCAAGGCTTGCTGCAAAGCTTAAAAAGCCTCGGGTTCTGTCACTTCGACGTATTTTCAGACTTGGAGGCACCTCCGTCTGAGCTTTGTGAGCTTTGTCGGCGAAGGTTGCTGCCATCCACGTCTTCATCTGGGTCAAACACTGATTCCACCGACACAGCGTCCCACAAAAGATGGATTGGGGATGTGTCAAAGCCAATGATACCATCTGAATTGGTGGATGAAGCTCCATTTACTAGTTGATCCACGTATTGACCCGAGGTTCCCTGTTTTTTGATGGAAATCTACAGGAAAAGGCCCATCTTCCATGGTAAAAACCATGGAAGATGCTAATGTTCCAAGAGGGGCGTAACCTTCTCCGGCCTGTTGCAAGCTCTGCAGATCGTTGGGAGACAGCGCCACGTCAAAGAGGACCTCAAAATCCTGGCATTCGCCAACCAATTTGCTGATGTTTAGCAGCTCTGTTTAGTAGCAAACTCTCTGATTTTTCAGGGTTTCTTGGTTACATCATGTTACATCCCCAGCTTTCGTTATCCCATTTTTGTGTGTCAAACCGTCGATTGAATTCGTTTGAGCCATCATTTCTACATTGCCTCCCCTTGCTGCTTAACAACAATACGCTCATTCTCTGGCAATGAACAATTCCCCATTTATATGACAATTATATGTCCATTTATAGCTGATTAAATCACCAAAAGAGTGGAAAAAAATAGCTGATTGCATCACTCCAACTCAGATTTGTCCTATATTTTCCTATTAAAAGTGGACCTTTTCTTCAGTCTGCCGTGCAATTTCACCCGGTGTTTTGTAGCCGTCCTTTGGCCGTCCTGCTTCAGAATGTCCGCCACAGAGCAGCTCACCAATCGCTCGGCCGCCTTTAAGAGTTTGACCTTGGAGCAGTTCACCAGTTGGAGTTCAATGCCTGGATTTTGGTAAAGCATTGCCATTTTTACCACCCATGTTAGGCTTGATGGTTGAGAAACCACCCATGGTACCCTCTGGTAATTTAACATAGCTATTGAAAATGATGATTTATAGTGGATGTTCCCATTAAAAATGGTGATTTTCCATAGTTATGTTAGTTTACCAGAGGGTACTGGTAAAATTGGCGATGGTTTACTGATGGGCACCATGGTAACAATCAGTTGCGATATGTTTGGCGGCTGTGGCAACGCCATGACTATCCATGACTGGAACTGCGAGCTTCAAGCCCAGAATAGACTGTGTAAATTTCTCCCCAAAAGTTGGGATTTGAAACAGAGTGGCTGATTTTTTTCAGAATCTCCAGTCTTTCTTTATTCCCATTCCCTATATTGTTGGGCTCATATGCCATTGATCATGAGTAGGCACCCGAATCTTGCTGCCTAATGATGAAAGGTTCAGCCACAAAAGTCCTACGGATTTTTAGACACAAAGCAGTTAGGGATTTCTGCAGCACCCAGCAGATTTAAGCCTCAAAAAACGTGAATTGATTCGGAGTGTCATCCCGTTTTTGGGGATGGAGAGTAATAGTTGAAACATGTTGAAACCACCAAGCAGTTTGCTGATGATTCTAGTTGGTGAAGTGGCGGTTCACACGAATTATTCCTGTGGGTTCTGGTAAACTGCTTTCAGGTCGAACACAAAATGCCACAACCAACCAGGGTGTTCCAAGTGGTTCATTGGCAAGGCGATGTGAAATCGCTGCGTCTGAAAATGAGGCATATCCCCCAAAATGGGCTATTCAATGGGCAGTAGAGGAGTGGATTTGAGGTATGGTATACCAATATATACCAATGGTATACCCCATTTTTCTGAGAAACCCAAATTTCAAATCGAGAGTTTGGGTGCACCAACCACAAGTGGTCACTATAGCCAGATGAAATTCCCGGAGATGGTCGTCCTAGAAAAACCCCACTGGTCTTGGAAATATGACATTCCACGTGGAGGTTTCCTGGAATGGGTGTACCCCAAAACCATAGGTTTCAATGCTAAAATGATCTAACTTAGGATGATTTGGGGGTATACCCCCATTTTAAGACAACTCCATGTGACCATCTCCTAACATACAATGTTGGGCCACACCAAATTTGGAACATCGGCACGGCACACATCTTTTCGGACCAGATCTTTGGGTACAGTGTCACACATTCAGCCACTAAGCTTCGGACCAGTCGGGCTCCCTTTTCAACCGGCACTGCTGCTGTTGCTTTGGTCGTCTCCTCCTGAAAGCTACGAGCAGTTGCCCAAGGTGGCCCCCGTTGGGGCTATCCACCAGGTCACCAGTGTTTTTTGAGCCCCTGACCATCGCCGAGAGGACAGCGCTTGTTTCGTGTGCGTAGCTGAATGTTTTCCTGGACTATCTGAATATCAAGCATATCATGTTTTTTTTTTCGTGCACAATAAAGCACTATTCATTCCAGTCTGCTTTTTCCACCTAAAGGAATGATTAGCATCCGACAGTCTGGAGCCAAATGAGCCAGCAGATTCAACAACTCTATTTTTTTGCTGCAACATCCAAATCTTTCCTCATCTTTGAAGATCAGCTGTTGCCAGCTGAGCTGGCGCAGCAGCTTTTTCTTTTTCAGCTTGAAAATGTGCTGCCACAGCTGCGAAAATCCAACCCTGCGCGCGGTCCGAATCGAGGCCTTTCTCCAGGCAATTTTTTTTGTACAGGCAAATTTGGCAGCTGTTCAGCTAAGCTCAGCTAAATGCCATACATGGATTCCTGCATCTTCATGACCCTGTCAGCTAGGTCCTCCAGGCGGGACAATCACCCAGCTGACGAATTCGGAATAGCTCATCCCCTCCCCACGCAGCAGGCACGGCACATTTCTTGTTGGCGGTGGAGCCAGATTTCGGCTTGGCCGCGCGGGTTCGGTGCTTGTTGGGAGATGTTGCTGTAGAAGAAACATCAAACGATGGGAAGCAGCTGGCAGTTGCAAGTGCAACTTAGAAAAATGATCTAGAGATGTCTAGCTGATTTGATTTTTGGGAGATGTTGAGAAAATCAGGTGATTTTCAGGTCTGTTCAGACCAAGCTCTGCTACCTTTGTAGAGAGCTTGCTTCCTCATTGGCCTTGGTGACAAGGCTTATGGCGACTCACAAAATGGGGCTTTCATTGGACCAAAAACTACCCCAAACGGTGTCATCGTGGCTGTGGCTGGCTAGAAAATTCCCCAACGATTCAAAAAATATTAGGGGCTTGTCGTGACGTTATTAGATTCCCTGACCCTAGTGGTGGTTAAATCCAACGAAATGGAGCTTTATAGCTGGGAAAGCCATCTATAAACAGGCAATTTTCTCCAAAAGAAAGTATGTAAAAGTTGGCAACATCCCTGGTTCCAGGGCCGACCCATACCCCAGTGAGGCTCAAGTCATTACCCCTTCCAGGCAGCCCTGGTAGGACCCCAGCCCCATGTGGACTCACTCATGGCCTGCGATCCATCTGGTCACAACCACAATCACCAAGCTTTAGCACCAAGAACTTTGTTTTAAAGTGTTCGCCAATCGCTATATAATATTATATATATATATATATCATATAATATATATATATTCTATTATGAGAACAAAAAATAACGTCCTCAGTCGAATCCCGCTTCCAGAGACTTACAACATCTTACAACTATAGTAACTAAATGTAAATAATGTAACTAACCCTACGGAGACGGAACAACGTTCAGTGGAATCGCTGGCCACATGCGTACATCATTGAAGAACATCCGCGACGCCTTGTTTTGCAGGTCAAACGTCCATATGTTTGTTGGTAGAGACCCCGAGCGGTTGCTGACTAAATCTTCTGCTTTGTTGATGTAACATTTTAGAGTCTATGTTGTTAGATCAGTCCTCATCGTTAGTTCACATCCCACAGTTTTGCCGGTGAAAATGTGAATTTCCCCGCTCTAAACTCCCAAAGAGACAGGAAAAATGGCTGTATAATGTTATATAAACCATTCTTTCAGTATAACACTTATTTAAGATATAAACAAGTTAAATATAACAGGTAAATATAAACTATTTCTTGGATATTTTTTTTCCCACGGCCGCAACTCAGTTTCCCAACTCCGGGCATTGGAACCCCGAGCAGCCTGGCGATCAGGCAAGCCGGATGGCTGTTGATTGTAGGGTTGTGCTTCAAAATGGGGAATCTGATTGAAGCCAAAATCAGGATCTAAGAGACAAAAAATGAGAAAAATATGGAATATTATGGAATAATGATCATTGGTGATGTACTGGGATAGAACCAACAATGAGAGATTTCACCAGCAGAAACCTCTATGATCCTGCAAGGTGATCAAAAGTTTATGGCGGAGATCAAGCGGTGGTTGGCAGGTGGATAACAGCCATGGTTGGCAGGTGGATAACATGCACGGACACTCAGACACTACTTGGTTGATCGAGCAACAAGCTACACGCTCGATCACTACATCAGCCTGTCACATCAACCATAATCAAACCTTTGAAGATGTGGATTTGTCTGAAAAATAGGGTAGTTCCCGATTCCAATAGATTGTCATAATTATCATTCATTTTCCCCATTCAAGTTGCCATAAATTGGCGATTATACCCCATTTTCAGACACATCCAAGTCAGCTTGTTGTTTGTATATCCAATTACATCCCCTTTATTTATAATCCCATGATGATTTCCATGATAGGGGGATGGGACAAAACCTAGATCATTACCATAATTAATATTTCCATATGACTGGGGGAATCAACGTCCATTAACCAGCTATGACTAGACGGGTACATCTACGGTACTGGACCGTAGCGTGCCTGGTATAGACTTTCCAGGTGCTTCTCGATGTCCGCGTTGAGCTTGGCTACATAGTCCTCCGGCGCCATGGTGAACGATGGGTTTGAAATGGCTATTGATCTATTATGGCAACATATGGCAAGCACATGGTAACCATTCATCTACTATTCATCAGCTAGCATTTATTTCAGCAAGGTGATTTTCCGGAAAACTCAGATGGCTGGCTGGAAATCATGTACCCTCTGGTAAACTAACATAGCTACCATTTTTAATGGGAAAATCCACTATAAATGGCCATTTTCAATAGCCATGTTAAATTACCAGAGGGTATCCCAAAGATGGTTCATCGTCGGTTTCGCGATGTTTTTTTCATGGCCATAAATATCAAAAATTCACAAAAATCCCAGATGCTTCGTCAATAAAAAGCCAAAAAAAAACCAGCAGCGGGACAGAAACTCACCAGCTGGATGCTGCATCTTCCATGGTGATTTTCGCAGGCATCCAGCCCTGGCCGCCTCGTAGTAGATGCGACTGGAATCAGAGCTGTCCTTGTCCTTGGCGTACCTGGTGCAGAACATCCGTAGAGAACGACCACCTTCCACTTGTAACTGGCATCCAGTCTGGGGAATTTATACAAGTTCAGTGACAAAAAGTTGGATTTAGCTGGAGATTTTCTTCGAAAAAACTGGAGTTTTCACATCAACAACAGTGATTACAAGAGTGATTACCATTGGTTGAAGTCCCCAGAACTCTGGTCAACTGCTGCCCAGAACTGGGGTTGTGAGCAACCCAGTAGAGGACCTGGAAAAAATTGCGCAGCTGAGGAGAGATTCTAAAGTCTTGCCAATTTGGCCACAGGCATAACATTTCAGCGTCTGCCATCATTCTAATGTTGGTCTCAGAGCAGTTGGTTCATCTCCCTCAACCACCGCAGTTGTGCGAAAGATCTACAGCCAGTTTTCAGCTGTCCCCACGACTTGAGGTCACTCCAAGAAATCGGAGGTTTCTCTTTCCTTGAAGAAGTCACTGGCCTCACAGCGAGGCTAAATTCACACGCCTTCGAAATAACAAGAACACCAAGCAGAAAGAATCTGGTATGGCTTTGGGCCGTTGTTGTCTTTGGAGATGTCCGAAAAGACTGACCTGTCCAAATCCAGTCACTACGAATAGCTCTCACTGAAAATGCCTGTGATTTGTGTCCAAATCTGTACAATTTTGACCATTCCTCTAATCTACTCGCCGCCAGACCATCAACCACCCGTGGGCACCTTGCCACCCTTGGTAGACAACCATTCATGCATCAAGTTGGAGTCGATATAGCCATGACCTTGAGGGTCTAATACCTCAAGATTGGTGAGGATCAACAGATTCAACAAACTAAAAATATCTAAAAATCAACACCACATGGGATGTAGTTTAATACCCGCTAGAAAATCGGCAAATCTCTGAAAGCAGGCAGTGAACTAGGCATCCAAGGCATCCAAGGCACTCGAAATGCTGCAAGCAGCGTCTCCGAATCATCAGGGTCATAGGTGTGGTCACTAAGGCACCTGCGTTCTACAAAAGCTTGAAGTTCTGCTTGGATCCAGGAATCACATGTTATGGATTTGAAATATGTATAAATATGTTTTTTGAATCACTCTCAGGTTATTTAACATAGCTTTGGAAAATGGACCTGTTTATAAATCATTTAATCATTTATGATATGAGTTATATTTCATATACTATGATTTACCTATGGAATAACCAGGGGTAAGTTCTACTGGTGAAATCTGGTTGTTTCCCCAGAGGCTTGCCGCACCTCAGCATGAGCCTCTCGAAGGCTTCGAAAGACACCATGCCATCTTTCCTGGCACCCCAAGCGGTGAGCTAGCTGAGCTAACCACCCGGGTGAGCAAGCCACCAAAAATGCCAAAAAATGCCCCAAAATGGTCCACCTGAACATGTCTGTACTTAAGAATATGTTTGAATACTGGCTACTTGCTCAACTTTTAGAGTGAAAATTGATGACAAATGTTGTCTTGGCATTTCCTGATATGGCCGCGTCGCATGTTTCCTGAACGAAAGTGGCGTATGTGTTTGTCTCATCATCGGCCTCTAACACACCCGCGGTAACGTGTCTACATTGGAAGTAGTTCAACGGGGGGAAAGCAAAATCCAGAAGTGAGAATGCTGATGGATATTGATGGTATATACATATATATACTACCTATATACCTATATATCCGTGAGCTTCCAACTTCATCAACCTCATGAACCACCAACAATCAGTGCGTCTCTGCAAACTCAGCGACGAGGGATCTTCTTCCAGAAGTTCTGGGATGATGGTCTCTTTCAGATCGGACCTCAGTGGGGTCATGCGGGGTCCCATCTGGCCCAAGAAACTTGGTGCACTGGGAGATATGGTCAGAGGGTCCGCAAACAGGAAGAGACCCTGCACAACTTTGGCTTTGGGGGTTATGAAATTGCCAAGTCACCAGCAATTAAGTTGGATATGTTGGATTTTGCGGGATTCCACCCCAAAGTTTGCACATCTTCGATGTAAAAATGGCTGCAGCGGCCAACCCCGAGGCGTGAGCTCGCTGGGAAACTGCCCCAGATATCGCATCACCACTCCCACCTGCGGAAAGTCACAGCACTGGGAGGATCTGATCCTCAGAAACTGCTTGGTGCTTGGTCTTCCCGGAGAATGGGATCAGCCCAGGTCGCAAAGATGCAAAGTGGGATTAATAACAGGCAACAATCACCTGGGCGATCAGTTGCAACTGGCTTTACAACCTCATTGAACTGGTACTTGTAGATACTGCACCATGGGGTATATCTTATATAACTATATATATATACAATTATATACAGATATACAACCTCAGCTTCTCATAATTCACTGACCGCACGTTGAAATTTTGCGGGTCATCTTCAAGCTTTTTCTGGCCTCGTCTTGCTCGATGACCCATTTCCTCAGTGATCAATCCGGGAGGTGTTCTAAGGTTCGAAGGCAAGGGACCCCCTAAGGTTCTCCGAAATGATTGTGATCCCAAAGGCTCGACTATGGCGCCTCACATGAACCTCAAATGGATTGGGCACTTGCCTCTTGTGATATCTGAAAAAACTGGGCATATTGTGTCGCTCAGACACTACTGAAGAGAACATGGCGACCCATTTTTGGAGATGACCAGAACCAGAAATCAGCCAGGAAAACTAAGCCAGGCGGCTGCTGCTTGTCAAAACAGCTGAAGGCATCTTTGATGACCTAAATAGCTCCGGATCTCTGGGCACCCTTTTTAAATTGGCCCCTTTTGGGGCCATTGAACGTGGGAAATGAGCGCATCGAAATCAGGGGATTTGGGGTTCCCATGGGTTCCCAAGTTTGAGATAAGAGCAACGAATGGGTGAAAATCAAGGACTGCTTTGGGTTGAATCACAAGCATCAGAAGATTTTATCAAAAGGTAGTGAAAGTCTACTCATTCTAATCATCGTGATAAAATTCAAAGTCATCTGAGACCATCATTGCAGGATGGAACGTCAGCTTTGAGACCAGAAGCCAGTCAGACTCTGCGGCACCAATCTATGGCACAGTCTTTTTATTCGAGGCACTTAACCATCCAAACTTGGGGCTTTCCACAACTGATTGGCGGGGGTTGCAACCCATCCCGGCAATATGAGGCAATTCTGTGGGTGGATTCTACCATCCAAACTCAGACGGTTCAGTATTAAAACCCCCCGAACAATGTTTTGGTAAGTCAAATATAGTCAAATCCACCTCGGTAAGTCAAGTTATTCACTCAATTCCCCCAACCAGTCCCTCTTCGAAGATGTCTCAAATAAAAATCATGTTCCCTTTTTTTTTAAGGCCATAAAATTCTGAATCCCATTTCGGGACAAAGCCATATATCTACTATGCATTCGTGGTTTTTCCCTGATTTTGATTGCTGTTTCGGCCATCAATTGCCTCATCAAAATCCCAGTGGTTGGTTCACCATTTTCCATTGGAAATAGCCTCTGGTACTCAAACGTGGCTGGGAAATCCCCTAAAAATCCAGGCTCTTTGATGAGAAAGTCATCTCTAAATGATGGGATTTTCCAGCCAGCCACCTCTGAAAAAACGGAAGGGTTTTTCTGCTTCCAAAGCCAGCGCACCTTTTGAAGCTTCTTCAATCGGCTCTGGCCATCCTTCTCTTGTGAGGCCATCAGCCTACATCCCGTTGCGGGAAGCGCGGCTGGGGAGAACAAGGGCTTACTAAGGGCATGACAACCATTGGGTAACCATTAACAACCACGATGAATCTCTGACCTGGGGATAGACCCTTCCACATGCTTCCGCCAGAATGGGCCAGCCTCTCGGCACGCGGAACTCGTCGCGGACGAGTTCACTTCGCGTCACTCTGCTGGGGCCCAAAGTGCAGCGGAATGAAATGGGAACTTCTCTGGTCCATGTAATTACACTGCATACATCTCTGGGTCGCCAACGTAATGATAGACTTGATCAAAAGCATCTACCATCATGATCCACTATGTATCTATATCCGATTGCTGTGACTTCCAAGATTTTGACCCCTTTTGCTATTTTTGCTTATCTGCCAGCTGGAAGTCCTAAGATCGATGCCACATTTGAGTCACGCAACAGTTTGCAGAGTTCCAGGTTCCAGTCCTTGTCGCCGACATCGGTTGGCTTCACCGACGCAACCTTATCCAGGCCCAACTGAAAGTACCTTCCCAGCTGCCGCTGGCGGGGGCGACGCATGCGTAGTTCAGGTAGTCACCAGGGGATGCGGAAATCCATGCAGATCGAATTAGAAAAAAATTAGAAAAAACATGTGAAGAACTGAGAAAGATTCCATTTGGAATTGGGAAACCCATCCAAAGTTTCCCAACAAAAGGGACAAACATGTCCCTTTGGTCGCAACCCCTATTGACATATCAGGGCACGAAGCCACACCCAAAATCAGGATGGCCACAATCGCTAAGAGATACCTGGGAGCTGACCAGCGTCGGGCCAAGTATGTCTCAGTCACCGCTCGGTGACTCGATGGCTTGTCTTGCTGTACTGTTCTTGTGAGTCATATCTCATCACTGATACTGTTGCTTGTCTGGCTATGTCTGGCTCGACTCCGCATTTTTTTGTGTAGCAAAAAAATGCCCCAATCTTTGAGTCAAGCTCACTACATTGCCTCAGCGCCACACGGATTGCCGAAGCCTGCTGAGATTGGAGTCTCCTCAGTTCTATGCAAGGTCAAACTTCAAGCCCCACCAAATTTTCTCATATTTTCTCATGGTTGGTTGAAAATCATGCCTCCAAAAAAATCCGGGTGCCTGATCTTGATCCACTACAGTTCACAGGTAAGCCACAAAATACCATGCCATGCCAAAAATTTATGCACTTCCATCCCAAGCACCTCGTCTCCCAGCGATTTGGCCTTCCGTTGCAGGGGAGAGTCAAACCCATCAGCAAAAAAATGGAAGGTTTGTCACAAAACACAGCAAGACAAACATGGCGGAGACCATGCATACTTTGGAAGTACTTCGACTTTGACAGCAGGACAATCATCAAGTGAAATCAGTCAGCCGGATTTTGAAGCAGCCATTGATGCAAGTAGGGGCTATCAGGCTATATAATGATTACGACGATGCTTCATTGGGAGCCCTGCCTCAAATCCAGTTAAGTCAGAGGCGAACCCACAGCTATGAGTAGGTACAGCCATGATGTCTTCATATCTGGCACATCACCATTGATTGCGGCTCAAATCCCCTGTTTGTTGATTGAATCACCGTATTTTTGTATGTTTGTCAAATCCCAAAAATGGCTCAGGGGCCGTGTCTCTGCAATCAGCCCTCTCAGCCTCCTCCATGAGTTTGCTTCGCATGCCCGCTTGGATTCGCTCACCCCGTTGACGCGGGGGAGGAACATCCTCATAGCCTGCAGAAATCTCCAGTTCACTTTTTTTGGCGGATCTGGATCTGGAAAGATGCAGATTCCATATTTCCATATATTTCCAATCCAAATCTGGGGTTTTGTTGGATATGGCTCAAGTGCTGGCTTTCGGGCTGCGGGACAGTCATCCCCCTGGCACCTGGTTCTTCGTCGGCAGCTTGCAGTGCCGTCAGTCTGCACATCCCAAGACATGGGAATTCAGATGAATTCGCAGTGAAAATGATCATTATGTTAGAATATGTTAGATGTCCATTAGTATCCCATCTTTCGATCATTTTAAGGTCAAGGGATAGAATAGTGAAATAGTGAAGGCTATCTTGATCATAAGAATTCTTTGCCCACAACCCCAGCAGCACCTAAAAAGGCATTGTATATCGTGGATTTATGTGGATTTGAGAACCCTCCAGCAACAGCCAAGCCTCCCTCTCTGGCTCTGGACAGATTGGAAAGCCTCAAGTCGGCTGCAAAAAAAAACATGACTCCCAGCAACCAAGAATACAGGGTTGAGTGAAGCTAGGATGTCGTCCCCCCCAACAATGAATGTACTAAACTAGACATATCAAACATACTAAACCAACTTAGCTAACGTTGACTGGGGATCCCAGGTATTTTTTGTCCATCCTTTCTTCGCATTGCCAGTGGGGGACATCCCAGCCCCATGTGCACAAGCTGCGCCTGTTCTCGGCTCGCCAGGAGCACGGCAAAGAGGACGGCACATCCAAAGACCTCCATGGCGTCAGAAAAAGGTGGAGAATTCTCCACCCATCTTTGGTAAAGGACTTTCCGGTGTTGGATTACTAGAATCCCCAATATATATCAATATATTAGGTAGATTTGGGTAGTATAATCCCCGAACTAATCATCAACATCAACCAACAGGGGTTTTGAACACTGCTCAAACGTACAAAACTGTACTGAGTTCATCAGAGTTCCAGGCCCGTCTCGTTCTCGCTGGCATGGCACCTCCGATGGCACCACTGGGTAGCAACGAGTGGCTTCAGTGGCTGAGACGGCTTCAGGGGTCAAGGCGCCTCCAAACGGAGCCTCTTTCAAACGGCCAGCTTGACCGAGCTTGACTTTTAACGCTGCGAAATCTGACCAATCTGTGTATGTTCAAGCAGTTTAAGGAAATGCTGGAAATATCATGAAATACCCCATCGTATCCATTGTCACTGATTGACTTAGAGATCAAAAGCATGCGAAACATATAAGAAAAATCACAGGTCAAAGGAATGTTGGGTGCAGGCTACTGATGCTGTTTATTCATGCAACGTTTATGCATTATTCCAACTAACATCATCATATCCTGGCATGTGACACTCCCACCCTTTTGAGCCACACTTCATGGCCCTTCAAGCTGCACTGGGCCAACCTGGTGTCACCGTGGCAGCAGGCCCAATGGGGAGAGCAGCCATGGTAGGAGGGTTCCCTTTTCCGGTGGCAAAAAAAACTGTGGAAAAAAAAAAAAACAGCACCACTGCGTCACTGTCTCATCGTATGCTCTTCAGACACCAAACCAATAGGAAGCACCAACTCCACAGAACGCAGAAAGCTTTTGGACCTCCTTTGAGTAATGTCGGACACTTTTAAGGGTCCATATCTGGGTACGGTCCTGTACAAGCCACCCAGACGTCCCACAAAATTTGCCAAACCACCATCAACTTGCTGACATGTTTCACATGTTCTTCATGGATCTTTGTGCACTTTGGTCCAACTAGCTTGGGCTTTGAGACCTCCACCAGTTCCCCAACAAAAGATGGTCGCAAAGACTCAGCCTACAATGTGTTTATCCTTGGATCTGCAGTGGCTGGGGTCCCTTCGGATGTTGGAAGATCTTCACCGGATCTCCAGCCTTCACCGTGCCAGGTCTCAGCACCTTTGCCAAGACCCGCGACTTCTCCGGAAACTTCTTGGGGTCGATGCGTCCCTTGTCCCCTGGGGCACTGAAGTAGCGATCCAGCTGCTTGCAGGGACCCTTCAGAAGGGTCACCTCCAGTAGCACGGAAGTTCCCAACAACACATGGACACCGGTCTTCATCACGCTCCAATCCACACCACTGAGGGTGAATTGTTCACCACTGGCGCCATAGAAAAACTCGGCTGGACCGCCCCCTGCTGCATCTGCATTGACCGCAGCGATGACTTCTGAACTCCACAGCATCACTGCTTTGTTGAAGCCAGCGTGACCGCCCCAGATTGCGATGTAGGGCGCTGACTGGGAATCACCAAGAAGTCCTAGAGGCGTCACCAAAGCTTCCTGGACTCGTTTTTTGGGAATACCTCTACCAATATTCACACTGACACATGAACCGCAAGCCAGTAGTTGCCTGTCAGCTAGAGCAGTCAGGGGCTGAGCTGCAGATCTATCCCTTAGGGATGGAAGGAGACTGAGAGTGCGGTAAGTGAAGGTATAGAACCACATCAGGCTCCATCTTAGCCAGGGGAAGACTGCATTGACCCATCCGCGTGGTACCCAGGGGAAGGGGTTCTTGTTCGGCATGGCGGCTACTTACACGATCCGCTTGAGCCCAGGGCTATGACCAGCACCTCTCAGTTGGATGTGATCCTGGATGGCAACATGAACAGAATGCCACCTGATTGTCACCTGATATCTGAACGTACCTCAACGTACCTGAACACCTTATCCCAACCCCAACCCCCCCCATTCTTCCATTCTTCCCACAGCGCCTCGGCTGTCCGGCCCAGTCATTTCTTGGTGGCTTTAGCCAACTTCAACAGCTCATCCATGGAGGCGGCCTGCAGTGCCATCCCAAGCAGATTTGGGGGGATCCATGGACAGGTTCCAGATTGGTTTATTTGGGTAGTCATTACCCACTTAGTAAGTGGCAAATAACTGTCTAATCATCATGTAGAATCATCCACTATCACCCAATATGTGGGACACACACACACACATGGATATGATATACCCTACCTATTCACCTGAGCTATGATCAGCACGGCCACGACTGGGTCCTTTTGACACAGCCCGCCTTCCACTCACCTTCGCCACCTCTGGGTGCCACGTAGACGAGGTTCTTATCCAACTGGATAGTGGCCGCTCCAAGCTGGTAGACATGCTTGCCATTGCGTTGCTGTTTCCTTAGATCAATGACCTCCGACAAATTCAACCAGTCGTATGTGATAGGTCAGAGTGAACCAGTGACAAGCCTCACGGTGCTCATGGGAACGCAAAGCCTATCGTTTTGCTTGTAGGAAGGGCCGGAAAGATCCATCGCAAGTGCTTCATGGAGAAACCGGACCCAATGATCAGGCATCCCGGCACCTAGTTTCCCAACAAGTTGAGAAGGTTTCACCCTCAAGATCCAAGATGCTTGGGCAGGAAGATGAGCCCCTCTTCTGCTGCAACTTGGGTGACATAGTCGCTCAAGCTCAAGCTCACCTAAGAGGCTCCAGACATGGTACACCGGTATACCATCCAACCGATTAGTGCTCAACCATCCGTCTTCTGAATGACTTTCCTTGATGTGAATCCATCCCGATGTTGGTGTGTGAAACTGGCTTGAACTCCTCCAACTCTGTTGTTTTCGCCATGGGATAAAGGGAAACCCATGGGCCTACGGGTGTCCCTGTGTTCCTCCAAAATATTCACCTTCCGGGTTCAAAGTGTCACCAATCCAAGAGTGAAAAAGTGACCTCAAACCAGGGGACAAAGGGAGGTCACTTTGAATGGTATGTGTTTCCCATGTGTTTCCATAGGTTTTCCCAGGCCTCTTCCACTGGCAACCTGCTGTTCGCTGTTGCCTTCTCTGCCCCGGCCCTTGTTGGCTCCTCGGGGCCAAGAGCCTCGCCGCCGGCCATGACGTGCTTCATCACCTGGCAAAACCGGGGAAAGGTCGTAATTTATAGGAAAAATCTGGGAAAAACTTGTGATTTTTGATGGAAATTCCAGAATTGGTTGCATGATTTTTAAGGGACAAAAATGCTAAGATATTCAGCTCGATAGTTGAGTCCAGTCTGCTCTCCTGCGGTGTAGACTGCGGAATTTACGCAGTTTTGACACCAAACTTAGTGATGCGGACGTCGTCCTTCAATATTGTCAAAATCGAGTACCCCTCTGAAGTTGAATACAATTGGAAGATTATACTAGGTAATTAGCCAAATCGATCCAAACTTTGTGCGGTCGGTGTCCACCCCCATTTGTGATCTCAGAATCGTGTTTGCTTTGACACAGAATAAGATCTATGCAACAAAAACAGTGGTTTTCCATTGGTTGCCATGACGTGCTTTCCATTTTCCCCAGCAAATTTGTCCAATGTTTTTACCATGAAACAATTGAAAACATCCTAGAAGCATCTAAAAAATAATGTAATGTCCCTGGATTAATAAACTCCTGGGCTGTTTAATTGGGAGGCTACCATTTAAGTATCAGATTATGACTCTTGGAGGAGTACCCCCCTAACTAATACCCTCTGGTAATTTGTTACATAGCTATTGAAAATGGCCATTTATAGTGGATTTTCCCATTAAAAATTGTGATTTTCCATAGTTTTTTGTATGTTTACCAGAGGGTAAACCATGGTTAGGCCACACATCTCCAGGCACCTCAAGGCCATGCGCCAAATGCCGCTGCACCACCAGCTGCTCCCGCAGCTCTGGAGGGAACAGGGCCTTCCAACCCTGGTACCACTGCAGGACCTCCGTAAAGTTGCAGCCTTCCTGGGAGGAAGTTTCACTGACCCAAAAAACATGGCAGGTTATGTCCAGCCAAATATGTATATATATATAATATAAATATAGCATAATATAACATAACATAACATAACATAATATGCAAAATAATGTAATATAATACAATATATAATATAATATAATACAATACAATATAATATAATATGATATGATATAATATAATAATATAATATAATATAATAATATAATATAATATAATATAATATAATATAATAAGATATAATAAGATATAAGATATAATAAGATATAAGATATAATAAGATATAATAAGATATAAGATATAAGATCTAATATAGTAATAGATATAATTAGATATATAATATATAGAGATAGATATGTCAAGTGCGTTTGGGTCAAGTTACATGGGCTTTATGGTGTGTGGTCATCCATCAAATGCCAATCCAAACAGAATGGCTATATAAAACCCTATGAAAATGCATTGATGACCATCCCCCAATATGAGAAAGCAACCCGTGATTTGACCATGGCACATATGATTTTGCCTGCTTTTTCTTCTGGGGATGTCACCAAGACATAACTTGATATCACCAAGGAAAACAGGGAGGTTACTAGATCATCAATCAAAAGAATAGGATTGACCAAAGAACGACACTTGAAATCATCATGTTTCCATCCATCCCAGAATTTTACCCTCTGGTAATTTGTTACATAGCTATTGAAAATGGCCATTTATAGTGGATTTTCCCATTAAAAATGGTGATTTTCCATAGTTTTTTGTATGTTTACCAGAGGGTACCAGCATCCCATTGGATCCCCTCCCCCTGCCAGGCTTCAGTTCTCAGCCAGCGCTTCAGGGCACCGTGCCACTGCGGGAAGAGGGCGGTCTCCAGGACTCGCGCCACATTCTCCAGCGGTGCCAGATCCAGCCAGCGAAGGAGGCTCTTGACGGCCGTGAGGTCCTGGTTCGGAGGTTCGGGGGGCTTGGTGGGGTGGTTGGGGTTGATGGATTTTTTCGTGAAGCTGAGATGTTGATCAGATTTTGGGCAGATCCATGCAGATCCTCGAGTTTTTCTGGCAGTTGTTATTTTTAAATCTGGCAGGTAACATTTCGGATCTCAAAGTCGAGCGTTTGGAAGGCCCTCCCAAGGCCCCAGGGCCCCAGCTCCTGACCATCGGGTTTGATGGGCGTCTCCTGCAAGGAGCGTTCCAGTCGCCCCAGAACCTTCTCGATGAGCGGATCCCAATTGGCGGGATCAAAGACCTGGTACTATCGCTATGGCCGCTATGGGCCATGTGGAAATCTCACCAGCTCGTTCGTTTCATAGTTTTTTTTTTAGATCTTGGTCCCTTGAAAATTTACGAAATGGAACCGCAAATGGCAATTTACAGTACCTGTAGACAATCTCTTTCTACGACTTTCACATGTTGTGATTTTGTTGCGTGACGAGCTGCCCTTTCTATCCTCTTGGTGACATAAATCGCATCAGTTGCGAGCCCAATGATAAAGTCATGTACTTTTCCCATCTTTTACCGCAGTTCTTTCCCATTTTGGGTTTGTCAAGGTTTCTTTGAGGTTTACCATCTGAATGGCATTGAACGGCAGCTTTGCGGCCCGGTTCCCATCCCAATCTCCAGCTTCATGTGGCCTGTTGCCAGGGTTTTAGAAGACCATGAGCCGAAGGGTCACTGGGATCCCACTTTTCCAAGCAACTGGAGATCTTGAACCTGCCAGGATGAGATGGTAGATTTGGTGAAACCCCGAAAGGTGGATTTTTGGGGCTGACAACTTACAGGAAACATCAGGAAACCATGGTTGATAACCATCAAATCTTGGGTGGTTCCTGGAAATGTTCACTTCCTTGGGATGGTTGGACGGGTGACCTTAATGAACAGGGTGTCAGTGCTCTTGCTGTGAATAGTTTCAATCAAACACGTTTGAGCTTGTTTGCAATGTATACATTTCATGCTTACTTGCTTCTCAAAGCCTTGCACAAAAAAGAATGCTGGTATCTATACTTCGACAAGGGGGACTATTGTTTTGATCTGCTTTGAAGTGTCTAGGTGCGCCCTGAATCTTGTCAATCCTGCTTCCATGGGTTGCAATTGCTTGCCAAGGATTTTGATGGAGAGTCTTTGAAGTACCTTTAACATTGCTGGCTGTCTAGATTAGCTTCGTTCACAACAGCTCTTCTGCCGTGCTAGTGTACAGAAACACAACAAGCACCGGGGCGAACCTGATAGGCGTCCAAAGCATCTCCATCTTCCGTCCCAACAAGGGCAGCCATGGATGCAACCACAAATGCGCTGATCTCTGATCGATGCGCGGATCCCAGACTTCAATCTCAGATCTTAATCTGGGGAGCACCACCTGGGTCTGAAAAAGTAAGGGAAAAAAACCGTTCATCCTATGCGAAAACAATTTTCCTGTTGAAATATGCGTGTACGTATAATATATATATATACACACACACACTAATATAAAATTAACCATTTTTGGGTATCACTGGTATCACTCCCAAGGTTCGGTTGCTAAAACTAGTTCCCCCATCTTAAAATGTCCAAAAAAAGGCGGTTAAAAGGCTCCTCATATCCCCCATGTTTGAAGCCCCACCTCTGCCACCAGGGAATCTGCCACCTCCGTCCGCAGCAGCCGCTGGCAGGTTTCCATCAATCGAATGCAGGGCTCGAAATCCCTGGGGGCCCAGGCAACCAGCGCCTTGCGGAGCTGGGGAATCAACGAGGCATCCAGCAGAGCCGAAAAGCGCTCCTTGTCGCCCAAGTCTTGCCTGCGCGCAACGCGGTGAGTGGTGGAGCTGAATCACTAAAGCATCTTAAAACCATGAAGGATTATCATTCCAAAAAATGCGGATGGAAGGAATATGGAAAGTCAAAAAATCCACTCTGAACCCCCTGGAACTCAGCCAACTTGCCATTTGGCCATGGCTTTCAGCACCAGCTCCGGGGCTTTGAAGGGTTGCCAGGTGGACAGTTCCCGCTTGGCCGTGGGTAGGGCCAAGGCGAAGGCGACGTCGATGGCTTGCAACAAATGAAACTCTTTGGGTCGCGATCTTTCCTCCAGATGATAGGGATCTAACACCAACCATTTTTGGGATGGGGATATATATATATGTACATTGATATAGATATAGATACAGATATAGACAGAGATATAGAATGATATAGATATGTATTCATGGGTCGTACTTAGAGGTGCGAGACCCAATTCGTAAGTGAAAAGTCACTGGAAGATCCATGGAGAGTGGGGCATCTGGTGCATTTTAGGACGACTACCCTCTGGTAATTTAACGTAGCTATTGAAAATGGCCATTTATAGTGGATTTTCCCATTAAAAATGGTGATTTTCCATAGTTATGTTAAATTACCAGAGGGTATTGGGATTATTGGGATGAAAATTGGGATGGGAACTTGGGGCTGCAGAACCCAAGGGCTGTATGACTGGGGCATCTAAGTCGTGGAGCACTGCGCCGATGGGAACTGGGACTTGGAGGGAACTGGGTCATCTGTGCAAATGGCTCAAAGTTCTACGTGTTCACAACATTCTGAAACATAACTTCAAGAGACTACAGGCCTTTCTTGTCAGATCCCAAGTCTTATCCACATCCGTGTTTCTTATGTTTCCGTTGAGCTCTATCCTGCCTAGCATTGGTCATCTTCATCGTACCCCCTCCAACTGATCTCACACCAAGCAGCTAAGCGGTGAAAGGTCTCGGCCAGTTCGCTCAAGCCGATGCTTCCTTCATCCTGTCGTTCCCTCAAAGACTCCATTTCCACCACCAACTCCTAAAGGGCTTGATGAAAACCATGCTGAACTAGAAATGTTGCGTGGTAAACCCATATAAACCCCACTTCTTGAGATGTATGAAACCCTTAAATTGGACGGTTAATTCCTGCTATTTGCATGGCCACATTACTACAGCCGTCCCCTTGAAAGGGCCCCATTACCTGCGAGCTGATTTTTCAGACCTTATGGGCTCGGTGGTTTAACAATGTTTCACCATCCCTGCAAGTTCTGCCCATTGAATCCAAACACTGCTTGGTGGTTATTATGATGGTTATATGCCCAATTAATGGTTATTATGATGGTTAATGATGGTTAATAACTATATCTGGTTGGTGGTTGAGCTACCCCTCTGAAAAATATGAAAGTCAAATGGGATGATGACATTCCCAATATGATGGGAAAAATAATCAAAATGTTCCAAACCACCAATCAGAACATCCTGCCCACTGCAACATCTCATTTTGGCTGCTTTTCAGGCAAAGCCACTTGGAAAATATGCTCATGGATTGGGGATCGTCATCTATGTTTGGGAGGATGACAAGTAACAACAAATACAACAAACATCTTTAAAACATGTCAAAACCGCCCATCACTTTGTTCTATCATCCCAATTTGCAGCAACTTGACAACCCTCCTTCAATTTCTGCTCAACCTCCCATCCCCAAATGCGAAGTTCCACCCTCTCCTTGCAGCCTTTCACATCAGCTTCACTGATGTTATCTGCCGCCTGGAGCCTCTCCTGCTCCTTGGCGGCCGAAAGGATGACGTTCTCGCAGTGCCTCTTGCGCTCCGCTGCCAATCGCACCTTGTCCTCGTAGCGCGACACCAAGAGACGTGTGTTGTGGCGAAACTCCTTGAGGCTTCGCACGGAATCACCTGGAATCAATGGCTGGGGATGTCGACGACTAGGCATCCAATCCTCCAATCTTTGGGTGTAAATAAATTTGGACCCAACCCACATCTGGCAGATGCAAACTTGCGCTCATCACCACTCAAAAAAAAATGGTTCATCAAAGTTACATATTGCAAGATATTAAAAACATATTAAAAACATGTTTAAATGTGTTTAATACGTCAAGCCCAAAAATTTCTTGGTGCTTCCCTGATTTCACCTGACAGGTTGGCCGCCAGCTCAGCAAAGGAGGAGGCCACCTTGACCTCCGGGCCGCGCATGTCGACAATGCGCATGGCGGGCACCTCGCCTGCGGAAGCCATGTTTGCCGGAGGGTATTCGTATTTGTCGTAGTTCATCTTATCATGATTGTTATGTGATATGACTATTTGTGTTTGGAATGCGCTTACCAGTCTTGTTATCAAAATTGTTGTTAATCAAACTGTTCTAACTATTAGAGTAGTAGTTGTAGTAGTCGTTTTCGTCGTTTTCGTCGCAGTATTCTTCTTCTGATGAGGAGGAGACATGGAGATGGATCGAAATGGGTTCCTCGGAAGACTGGAAGGTTGACACTATGAAACGACAAACGCCTCAAATTGTAAACATCAGGCGGGCATGATGACAATGAGAGTAGTTCGAACAGTTCGAAACTGCTGCAAGGAACATTTTTGGCCATGGAAACCTCCTCTCACGTCTTTGAAAGGATGGAAAGGGTTTGCAGGAACTAGCCTGCATTCTCTTCTGCTGTCTTGTAGATGGTCTTCTGCTTCTTTGGCTTGCCATCCTGGGTTGGCAGATTTGGCTGCCTGTTCTATTTTATCCAACGCCAGCAGTCATAGGGGTGGAAGTGTTTAAGAAAAAAATGAAATGCATGTTCAAACAAAGAGGCCAAAAAGTAGCAAGGTCAACCAACCCGTCTTAGTTTTCATTCAACCTCAGAATTCTGGGGTTCGCCGCATCTCACAGATTCTCACAGCCTCACCTGTCTCAAACCATTTGTCACATGTTTAATTTGATCATTGGGTTGGCTGATAAAAATCCATGAAATCCTGACTTTTACCATGAAAAAAAACTGTGATCATGTGTGTATCGTGTATATAAATGTTCACTTCATCCATTTTTTTTGGCCTTGATCATCTTGTTCATCCCATGTTTCATTCAAAAGTTCATCCCGGATCATTCCATGGTCATCCACCTGGAGATAGGGCCCAAGAAATCACCGAGCTATACCGTGGGTACTTTGGGATGTCGGTCCCCGCTTCTGAACCGTGGGTGTTTTTGTCCACAGTCAGCTAAAGCATGGCATAATATTGCTCAAAAAAAATTAGTCACCCACTGAGTCCGGGGCTGTGTCATTATGGACCTCTGAGTTCATGCGAGATTATATTAGTCACCCACTGATTGTTGCTGTTCCGATTCACATACAAACCATGTCATTTCTGACTGGTATTTTCAAGACCAGTAAATTGTGGTCATCATGGCAGGTTGGAAGACCACAATCTCTTTGAAACCACGAACCAGAAAAATACCTCATACTCCTCTAGATTCGACAATTGTCCCCGGTAGATGGGGAGATACCCATGGGTGTGCCTGAAAATAGGGTGCCCTGTTCCATCCACTATTATATCAATAGTTTCAATGATCATGTTCCCTATTGGGTGGCAATAGTTTGTGGGGACCATACCCGATTTTCAGACGCGCTGAAGAATCATATTAGTAACCTATTAGTATATATATATATATATATACAGTATATGTATCCATTTATTCCGCCTCTATTCCTATTATGTTCCCACTATATTCCCAGTAACCCTCTGGTAATTTAACAGTTTGCTATGGCAAATCACCACTGAAATTATAGGTATATCATCGAGCTCAATGGGCAATCTCCAGCAAGAACCAAAGGGTAGCCATGATAGTGTTCGTTACCTATATCCCCAGTATATTATATCCCTATTGTATCCCCAATAAACCAGGAACACCCCATGGTTCAGGCCGTGTCTCATTATATAATACCCTCCAACCCCCATGAAAAATATCCCATCAAACTCATCAAACCACCATTTTCAATGGTTAAGCCAACCGTTTCTATGTTCCCACTCTATTCTCATTTATTTATATTCTCAAATTCTCACTATATTCCCACTATATGGATCTATATGGAGGTTTCCTAAGTCATAGGGGGTACCCCAAATCATCCAAGTCATTAGAAGTATTGAAACCCATGGGAATGTGGGGATCCCCCACTTTAGGAAACCTCCACTAGTAACTAGTCACAGAAAGCCATCATGCCCAGTAGCTCTCTTCCATCCATCGCTGATTTTGGGTTCCGTGGACTTCTTCTCAGGTGCCCGGTCCATGGACAGCAGCTCCTCCACTGTACGTCGGCCACCTGACAGCCACGGATGGCTGGAACGTGGGGATCTGGAACGGATTTCCCAAAGATGGGAGTTGAAACATGGTAAACCAATGGAAAAATGAGGATGTTGGCCAAAAATCACTCAAAAAGTTGGAGACTTGGGATCATGTTCTTTCCTAAGCAAGGTGTGCGCGGCAAGTAGGATGAGACTATGAACCTGCGATTTGGGGATCCTCGGTCTGCGGACCCAGACAGAAACAGTGGCGTTGGCATGTGTGATGTTCCATGATATTCATCCGTCCAAGCCCCCCAAAAAAATATGCCATGCCATTCACCATCTTTCCAGTTTTCCCACCTTCATTTCCATAGAGGTCTTGATCCACCATCTCCCCATCATCTTGCAACGCACGCTTGCTCTGCCGCTTTTGCACCTCAATAGGATTCGCGATGCCGTCGTTGTGCTTTCCCAGCCCACCTCCAGTGAAGCCCATTTTCTGCAACATGGCAAAACCTTTGCCGTAGCTACTGGACATCTGGTTGAAGGACAACTTGTTGCGCGCAGGAAGCTTGGGTCCCTCCACGGCAGGCTTGAAGTTGCCATTGGGAACACTGGCATCGAGGACAAATCGGCTGTCCACATCGGAATCTGCATCATCAGCATCATCCTTCGCGTCTTTCTCTTCTTTCTCTTCCTTCGCTGGGGCCTGGGTCGCAGCTCGCGAAGCCAGTGCGATAGGACGGGCTATGGGATCCATCTGGAATCCTTGGACTCTTCCCGATAGATTTTTCCAGACTCCCAACCCTATATAAATTGACTAGATAGCAGCAGATAGCAGCATGACTTCATGACTGCAGCAATACTTCCCAAGCTACATCATCCAGGTTGGATCTTGATAGCTGGGGACTGGACGAACAACAACACCATTTTGTCCTGACCTTGATACAGCACGGTTTTCACAGGCATCTTTCCTCCAGTCTCCCCGCTTCGAATTATTCGGACATATCAGCATTCCTGAAAATCTTCATCTTCACTTCCACCAAAAAGTATATCAACGAACCAATTCCCATCAACCCCCAGCCACCCACCATTCACCATACCCCAACCCTTCAATCTCTTCGTTTCAAGTGGCTGGTACCGAGGTAGGCTGCAATGTTTGCCCCCGCACGAAGCTGATGCCCTTGGTCAAATCCCCTGTCGAAGCAGCGGTGCCCCGTGGCTTGCGCGAACGCAGCTCACCCTCTGCGAAGATGCCCAGGATGTTCCTTAGTGCAACCATGGCAGGCCGCGCCAAGATGACGGTTTTGGAGCTGCATATGTGTATGTATGTCTCATATGTATATATATACATATATATTATGTATATATAAATGATATATACGTGTCTATATATATAATTATAATATAATATATATATATATATATCAAAATACATAGAAATATATATATATATAATATATATGTACAAGTACTGTGAAACCAGCATCCTGGCAACCAAGCGCAAAAAAACAAAGATGAACGACGTCAATTGTCTCAGTTCAATTTGGAAGCTGGGCTTCTGATTGTTGGATTGCGATTAAATTGCGACCTCATTTTTGGTCCGGATCTGGCCTTTTTTTGGGGGGGTCGCAAAACACAAACAGGAGCTGCTCAATACGGACAGCAAGGACACATACGCTGGTACATGTGCTTCCGCCAATGCAAGCTGGCAGCCGCACATGTCCATGATACTGTATAATATATATATATATATATATATATATATTATATATATATATATTATATATTATATATATATATATATATTATATATATATTATATATATATTATAATGCACAGTATATACAATGTATATACAATGTATATACGGAATATACCCATAGTTGCTCAATATTCGTAAGTAAAAAGAATTCGCTTAGACTTTGGAGCCGCTTTTGCGAGTGCGGAAACGGAGTCCATCTGATAGATTTGGTGGGATGGATCCAACACCCATAATCCGTCAAATTCCATCGTCTTGATCCAAAAAAAACAACAAAAAAACCTTGGGGTCGGAATAGACTCAATAGATTCAATAGATTCAATATTCACTATCATCATAGATTCAATAGATTCAATAGACCAATAGATTCAATAGACCAATATCTTGATTCAATAGACGATCACTATCACTTTCCAGCCATTCACCTAGCAAACTCACCGGCCCTTTGAGGGATCTCATGCCAAGCATCTCATCGGATCCTCGCCTGGATCGCTCCATCGCCTCAGATTCCAATGGCCATAGTCAATGGATAGGATATCAAGGAAAATCTAGAGGAAACCCATCGATTTTCCCATCAATTTTTTGGGGCGTTCCGGTTAAAATTTGAGGAAACCCATCGATTTTCCCATCAATTTAATATGGGGCTTTCCGGTTAAAATGTTCCCTTAAACCAATCCATTGACATAAATGATTGAAATTGGGGGAGCCACCCATTTCGCTTCTACAAAGATATCTTTAAAAAGTGTCTGGTGGAAATGGATTCAGCATCCTTCACTGACCACTGGGCTTCCCAGGCGAATGAAGTGCCATGGACTATGCACTGCAAGCGAATGACATGTCCAATCTTTCTGATTTTGCAAAGAATATGGGGACCATTTAAGGCAATTCTGGTTCTATCTTTTTTTGGTGGGCTCAGGGTGTCGTGCTCTGCGAAAGGATTTTGCTCTGCCGACTTGTCTGAATCCGCTTGAATCCTTCCCATTTCCGACCATGAACTCTGCTGATGCAGCCACAGACCCGTATCCGTGCAGTTTGAATTGGGTTGTAGGAGCTTCCCCAGCACTAAACATGTTGACATGAGCCGCTTGCAGGCTGGAAAAACAGAACAAAACTCGAGTTGTTCTGAAATTGACCACTGTATTCAGTATGGGTGTGTTGCATATCTTTCCCGTCCCCAAAAATCCAAAGATGGCACTACAAAACCCCGATGTTCTGAGTCCAGTGTGCCAAAAATGGGACAACCCTCGGCGGCATCGGCTTTTCTCACACGCTGGGAGGGACGTAGCCACCATGTCCGGGCTGCTCCAACAGACTTCGCTCGCCCTCCGGCAACTGATGGGATGTGGATAGCTGAGGATTCTGATTTTGGTAGGATTCGGCATGTAGAAATTTGGGTGTACAACCATCCACCAAACAGTGCTAGGGCCCCTAATCATCTTTGAACATCCCCATTGGTTCATTCATTCTTCGCCGATTCTGAATGAAAAAATGAAGTTATGAACCATGTTTTTCAACCAAGAACACCCCATAAAACCCAATCAAAGCCGATAAAATTAAAACCCAATCATTTTGTCAACTCCCCTTGGCTAAAACCCCTGGACCTCGTGCAAGTCGTATGCCATCTCAAGCTCCGGCAAACTTCGCGCCTCACCCTGGGTGCGGATGTGAGGTTTCGGTAGAGGGATCGACATGATTTCTACAAAATAGCATGAATGACTATGGAAGTGGCTACTTCTAGTTTTCACCATTGGATGATTGGGTGCGTTTCTAGGAAAAGTTGGCCGCACTTTGACCTTCCGAGTCTTTTAGCGGTTCCTGATGTTCCTGTTTTCCAAATGCATAAGATCCATTGCGAAACACCTGCCATGTGGAGTCCCTCCCTCCACGCAGCAGTTAAATACATCCAAATCCCCAAGAAAATCCGAGAAATCCCATGGTGCAATGGTTGTATCATCATTTTCTAGATACTGAGGCTATAGCCTCAGAAAATGAAAAACCATGCCACCCCCTCCTCGGCTATGTCCCACTTCACCGGACTTCACCGGACTTCACCGGACTTCACCTTGCTACGTCCTCGAGTGATCATCAACAGCACAATGATGAGGGCCTTAGGTGGTCATAGCGTCCTATCCTTCCTGGTTTTTGTTGATTCCCTTGCGAAGTTGGTTCCATTTTTCCAATTTATCACTTGTTCATGGGAAATATGGGAAACCCATCCCATATTTCAGTGACAAATCGAAGCGTCTAGCTGCAATGCATCCAGTCATCGGTGGATTAAATCTCCAGGTTCTTTTCCCAGGAAAATCCCTTGGTCTCTATAGCCCCTAGCTAATATTTCCCTTGAAATTGCTGGGATTGCATCAGCAACTGCAAAAAAAAAACACCAAAAACTCATCCATATGATCCAGAAACATTGGAATTTGACAAGAAATGGGCAGAAATTGCATCCCTCACGAACCATCTAGCCTGGAAGGCAAGTTTCAACGGGATGAGACCCCAAAACTAGCATCTCAATAGGGAAAATCCCTATGGGCAAAGCCAAAGGGGATTGTGTTTTTGGGACTTCCCATTGGCCATAGCCGCCATATCACCTCGCCCGAACCAGTGGACCAACCCGTTCTTGCAGCTGACTGAAACCATGTTGGATTCCTGGGGCCATGGACCTACCAGGGTATTCATCCCTTCCTCCGATAGAATACCGCTAGAATCCCTTGTTTCGCATTAGATCCATTAGAAAATATTAGATCCATTCATTCTTGGTGTTTCTTTTTGGAAGTAGTTGATATTGCAACCGCTGTACCGATTTCAGGATGGGGAACCCCCCCCTCTTCCCTAGGGGCCACACCACGATGGCCATCATGTAGGCCGGCGTGTGATCTGCTGTGCTGGACGACCTGCTATGTCAGCCAAATCTCCAAGTCCTCATTGTGTCACTATCGAGGAATCCATAGGAATCCGAAATGACGTGCTTCGAATTTCCCCTCTATGGTTATTGGCTAAATCCTCTATGGTTATAGTTGAGTAACCCCATAACATGATGATTTTAAACCATAGTTCTGTGAGTTTAACGCCCGTGCACTTCCCCATCTTTACGACCGCCTCAGCAGCGCAGGCACCACTTGCGTGGCTCTATAGCCTTCGACCTTGAAGCTCTGCCGGTTCACTGAAGAATTGGATGGTTTTCATCAACAAATCTAGGGATTTCACTAAGAAAAACTGGAGATTCAACCAAGAAAATTGAGGATTCAAACAACTACAAAAAAGGAGAGATAACCTCTGGTAATCGAACGCGGCTCGAAAACCACCATGTCTTTGCATTTGGAAAAACATCAACAAATGAGTGGGGATGTCCAAAACAATTTAAACAGTGACAATGGAACAAGTGATGTTGTTATACCCTTCAGTAAACTAACATAGCTATGGCAAACGGCCTCATTATAGATGATTACGTGGTTTATCTATCAAAAATGATGATTTTTCCATAGCTACGTCAGTTTACCAGAGGGTAGCCCACCATTGACCCTTAACGGTGCAGATCTGAGCGCCAAACAGCATAGATCTGCCCTTGAGGTAGGACCAGGGATGCTAAAACGTTGACCTCAAGGGTGACCCTTCGTAAAAAAAAATGCAAGGCAAATATGACATAAACATGCATAAACATACATGTCTATGTATGTACATATCTATCTATCTATCTATCTATCTATCTATCTATTTATCTATCTATCTATCTATCTACCGATCTACCGATCTATCTACCTACCCACCTATCTACCTATCTACCCATCTACATATCTACCTATCTAACCAACTATCGATCTATCGATCTATCTACCTATCTACCTATCTACCTATCTACCTATCTACCTATCTACCTATCTACCTATCTATCGATCTATCGATCTATCGATCTATCTATCTACCTATCTACCTATCTATCTATCTACCTATCTACCTTTCTACCTCTCTACCTA
>Ga0126342_10000723_pt1 | contig 39670 bp, 15 predicted proteins | sample Cyp1metagenome_FD_92528 | JGI IMG/M metagenome (GOLD analysis project Ga0126342, IMG submission 92528) | Coral microbial communities from Lord Howe Island, Old Settlement Bay, Australia - Cyphastrea 1 metagenome | ecosystem: Host-associated > Invertebrates > Cnidaria > Coral ...
ATGTATGTAAATGTATGTAAATGGATGTATATGGATGTAAATGTATGTAAATCTATGTAAATCTATGTAAATCTATGTAAATCTATGTAAATGATTGTATATGGATGTAAATGTATGTAAATGTATGTAAATCTATGTAAATCTATGTAAATCTATGTAAATGATTGTAAATCTATGTAAATGTATGTAAATGGATGTGAATGTATGCAAATGTATGTAACTGTATGTCATATAAATGTCCTCTTTTGGTGATTTTAAACATCACCAAGCAAGATGCTTCTTTGGTATTTTCTGTGATTTCCCTTTCATCCTGATCTGACATCATTCCTGTCCTGTTGACCTGCTGGATGTCCCCATCTGCCATAGCCAAGAAAAGAGTCTCCGAGGCTCCCCCAACTGCATCCAGCTTCGACCTTCCGACAAGAGCTGGTCATCTGCCAGGAATGTCACCTCGTTCACGGCGAAACGGGTGCTTCTTGGGTCGGAAAGAAAACAGAGGTGACACCGGTGACACCTTTCCGCAGAATTGGGATCATCCCAGGTTGGGATGGTATCTTGAAAACAAATGAAACATACTGAAACCACCACGCAGTCACTTTGCAGGGGACTCCTTGGCGCAGCCGGTGAGTCAAGTCTTTGAGGAAGTCAGTGGATTGCCGCAGCCCTGTTTCTGGCCATTGACTTTTGCAATGCAGAGATCCACTCATCGCTGAGAACACTTCAATCTCAATGGGTCCGTTGACAGCCCCCTGGTCCAATGACTCAGCATCATACTCTTCCATGTGGAGAAATGATGATCTGCCCGCCAGGTACAGCAAAGGACATCTCAAGAAGTGAACTCAACTGTGGTCTTGGAATGTCTTGGAATGTCTTGGAATGTCTTGGAATGTCTTGGAATGTCTTGGACGGCTTCACGGGGCTCCCACAACCCACTTTCTTCAACGTAGGGTTGATTCGTCTGAGCCAGGCTTTGGTGATTGGTGTTTGTGGGGGGGATTCCCCGTTCATGCTTTTTGATCATATAAATTATAAGATGAGCCCGAAATATGTTAAGTGCTACAACACTGCTATAACCCCCGCAAAACAATTATACTATCTGTAATCATCAACCAACACCAGGGCTTTTAAAACTGCTCAGAAACTGCTCGGATATCTACGTCTGCAAATCCTCGAAGGCGGCTCAAACCGCTCAAAACTCTCACAACTTGTCACCGCAGGTTGACCACATCTCCGATAGGTTTCAACATGTTTCAACCCATCACCAAAATTGACTCATTATGATCATCCCACATATGGCTGCAAAATCATGGATATTCAACACCACCAACTAGTTATACAATGGTATAAATACTTATATCAGTCAGTTGTATCCTCATTAAATGGGTTTCAAACATCTTTAAGCTATTTTAAACCAGCAATCACTTCGTCACATCCTTTTTGTTCTCTCAAGCTTTGGGATTCGACAGCTTTACCTGGCAGGATGGCACATGGCAGGACACTGGAGGGCGTTCAACAGCGTGGGGTGTCGGTTTTTCTGCGTTGTTTCGCTGATTTTTGGGTGAGACAAGTCCGGGCTTGTGCCAAGGCAGGGACCCTAGGCAAACCTCTCAAAATCAATGAATTCAAAGCTGTTGGCTCCTCCTGTGGGCCCTCAGATTCCATGCAAGCTTAAAACTTCAAGTTCTTGAGGCAGACAAAGGCGCTTGGATTCCTGTCTCACTGTTGAGATTTTTCAGTGTTGCTGGGATGCTGTGGCGCGCCTTTCTTGGATGGCTGGATGACGTCTCACTTTGCTCCAGCAACTTCTGCATTGCCAAGAGACGCTTTTGTACCTCTTCCATTTTTTGATTTTTGGCCATCTGGGCACGCTGAGAGTGCCTTGAGCCACTTAGGCCGCCCTTGTCTTTGGAATGGGTAGCACTGCCGTCGGAGGCAAAATCAACAGCTGAATCCAGGTACTTTGCTACATCCTCAGTAGATGCAGCCGTTGTTTCAAGCTCCATTCGATCCTGCCGCTGCCTTTCCATCTTGCTTTTCTCATCTTTCTCTGCCACCTCCAGCCGAAGGCGTTCATTTTCCTCCTCCTTCTGGGAAGCTAACACGGCATAAGTCGATAGCTGTTCCTGCAGCTCTCGAACTTCCTGCTGCCGTTGGTCTGCCACCATCTGGTAACCTTGAGCCTTCTCCTCCACCGCCGTCAACTCTCGGCGTTTCAGGCTCAGAAGTTTGGACATGTTTTGTTGTGCTAGTTGGGCCAGGCTGACCTCCTCATTCTTCTTGTGGATTTCGCGGGTGTGAACACTGAAGAGCTTCGGCAAGTTCTCCGACACTCGGACTGCAGAAGATAGGCCCTCTAGCCAGAACTCAACATCTTCCTCATCCTCAAAATACATCGTAAGTGCCAGCTCTCCATCTTTAATGATGTGAAGCTCTTTGTTGCCTTTACAAATGTCAGCTCCTCTTAAAAAAATGGAGTCCTCAGCCAGCCCGGCAACACATCCATGCATCAGCATATCGCCCACCAAGGTCACATGCAGCCGGGAGCGGTACAAATTATGTGGTAGCTGACAGGACACCTCGCCAGTCAAACTGCTTGCCGTTGAAGCCCTTTTCTTTACAGGAACCACCACGGGACGTGATGATGAAGAAGGATAGCAACCGCAAGACCTCGATTTGCCGAGATGATCATCCGAATCTTCCAACTCTTAGTCATTCCCGGTTTTTTTGGTGGATGAACCAATCGGAAAAATATTAAATTACAGAAAAAAAAACATGTAAAAAAAAAACGGCACATCCCGTCGGACGACGTTTGGTAGGTGATAATCCCAATGGCTCCACCCGCTGCCACCGCAGCAGCAACTCCCATGGCTGCCATGGCGACCGAAGGGAAGCCAATCCCAGGAAACACGGAGGATGCTTTTCTGAGGACAGCTGGGATTCATATAATGTGCATGTATATCATGCAGTGTATGTAGCCTATTGCAGCCTGACATGTTTTTGGGACTTGATGGGACTTGCATGGCCTTCATGGTATCATGGTAGAGTCCATCAGAGGGATCTTGAACCAATTTGTCACGGTCACGGGATCTTTTCAGCGATCGCACGTCCAATCTTGGCCCCTCGCACATTCCAAGAGTTGTTTTGGTGTTAAGCGAAATCCCAAGTTTCTGTCCAAAAGATGGGATACCCCTAAATTCGCAGCTTCATCCTGCTCTCATTAAAATAATTCAAAATCCGCATTTTGGGGACATGCCCCATTTTCAAAGCCATTGTTCGGGCCTTGTGCACGCGCCGCACAAAGTCCTTCCAAAGCAAGAAGTCGAAATGGAGCTGCCCATCCCTGGAATCCGCGATGGAAAATCAATGGATTGGTTGAAAGGAAATCTACAGGACCCCCGATATTTCATGGGAGAGTCCATTGTTTCCGCTTTCGATGTTCTCTTCAACCAATCCATGTTTCAATCCTTTTCAGGGCTTTGCAAAAACTGGTTGGTGGTTTTAACTTGCCTGAAAAACACTAGTCAATTGGGATCCCAATAGGTCAAATATACGAAATGTTTGAAATTCGAAACCACCAATCTGGGAGAATCTGGGAGGCTACTCCCAACCATTGGTTGGAGTTGGGGGATCCCCAATTGCTCTGAGCCCCCGCCTGCAGCAGGCCTGCCGGACACGACATGACACAGCTGGTTTTTATTGAACAGCTGGAGTTTTTATCCATGGAATGTGTCTGCAAATGTGTGATGGGCCTAAGTTGTATAGCATGTGTTTGTTTCTCCAAAAAAAGGAAAACAACATCTATCATGATTTATCAATGTTCATCAGATTCATAAATCATATCATGGTTTCTCATTCTCAAATGGCCATGTTGGGGCCCAAACTCGCCAGGTGCTTCCACCAACGGATCCCACCAGCACCTCTGTGTGTTGCCCTTGCTGCACGAAGTCGCAGAGTTTCTCCAGTGTCTGCTGCTCTGCCGCGGACCTCCGAGGGAATCTGTCAAGTCATGTGTGCCATGGTCAAGTTACACGGAATCTATGGGTTTTACGAAGAACAATGGGGATATGCAGGAATATAATGGACATATATACAATCAAGTGTATATCATATGATCTATGTGGTTTGGTCCGCCATCCATGCCATCATGCAATTTGTTACAATTGGTATACAAAAAGTATAGATAGATAGATAGATAGATAGATAGAGATAGATAGATAGATTGATTGATTGATAGATTAAGGTAGATAGATAGATTGAGGTAGATAGATAGAGATAGATAGATTGATAGATTGATAGATTGAGGTAGATAGATAGAGATAGATAGATTGATAGATTGATAGATTGATAGATAGATAGATTGATTGATTGATTGATAGATTGAGGTAGATAGATAGATTGAGGTAGATAGATAGAGATAGATAGATTGATAGATTGATAGATTGAGGTAGATAGATAGAGATAGATAGATTGATAGATTGATAGATTGATAGATTGATCGCTTGATTGATTGATAGATTGATAGATTGATAGATTGATTGATTCATAGATTGATAGATTGATAGATTGATAGATTGATAGATTGATCGATTGATCGCTTGATTGATTGATAGATTGATAGATTGATAGATTGATTGATTGATTGATAGATTGATAGATTGATAGATTGATAGATTGATCGCTTGATTGATTGATAGATTGATAGATTGATTGATTGATAGATTGATAGATTGATAGATTGATAGATTGATAGATGATAGATTGATCGATCGATTGATTGAATGAATGAATGAACGGACGGACGGACGGATGGACGGATGTTTTTTACCCAGCACATCTTCTCAGCACCCGGCGCCTCCTGTAGGGCTGCAAAAAGGCATCCCCTGTGCCACCGCCCAAGAGCCTATCCACCAAGGGAGGCTTCTCTGGTGGAATGGGCCTACGCGGCTCCAGTCCATCCATCCAACGGATAGGGAAAACCCATGAGAAAACCATGAGAAAATGGCGCTTAAATTTACAGTGAACGATCGAAAATATATGGGAATTGAGAGTTGATTGATCTGATGTATGATAGCAAAGTTGGTTGATACCACTAGGTGAACGATTGGGTTTGTGGTAGAGATATCCAACTACTTTATTCGGTGAAACTAAACCAATAAACAAAAGTAGAGGGAAGCACCTGTGCCAAGCCACATCAAGCCACTAAGTTTATCAAATCTGCCAATATCTTGGCTCATTTCTGCAATTTTCTGATCAGAAACAACATATCCACTTTATCTTGGCTTTTGGGTGCCCAAGTATGGGCCACATCGGTAGATTGATGCCAAAATGGATCTCAGAATGGTTCCGCTGGAAAGGCAAGAAAACGTGTAATTACACTATGGTACATGGTGACACGGAAAATGAGTGAACATCTCCTTCAACTAAACTTCTTTCTGTCAGAAGGGCTTGTAATTCTGGACATGCCAAACTGTCCATAAGCGACAAATGAAGCTACGAGTACTAGGCCTTGCAGCTTATGTACTCTCACGAATTCGTTCCTCTGGATCAGTCACCACTGGACGTCTTGCAGCACTTGCTTAGCATTGCTGTCTATCTCTCACTAGCGAGCCTGTTTACAAGTGTAGACAAAGCCCTGACCAAAAAGACTTGCCAAATCAGGGTGTCAAAAAAGGCTACTTCAACAATCTTCAACATAGGTTATATATATATATAATATACAGATATAAAGTGGTAAACCCAATAAGCCATCCCCAGTCATCACCATTTTTATGGGTGGTTTAAACCATCCCCAGTCATTTTTTGTTGGTTTGTTGTTGGGTTGCCCACATTATATATATATACATATATTAACGCATGTATCGATAGATAGATATTTATAGATATAGATACAGATATACCCTCTGGTAAATTAACATAGACCCTGGCAGTCTTGGGGGTTGGAAGATTAGTTTCCATTAGAACTAAGCTATTTTCAGGGTCTATGTTAATTTACCAGAGGATAGATATACTACCCATGGTTGTGGTGAGCTCCCAGCAAAATGCCTCGGTTTGCTTCGTGCAAAGTCTTCTCGCTGCTGTTCGTCCTGAAAAGGGCCCCAGAAATGGACTGGGATATGCTAACCAAAATGGGGACCCAGCAAACCAGGTCCTGCAAATCACATTTGTTTCCAACGAAGAGGACAGGGCATGTGCCGCTCAGAATGCCCTGGCTGCTTTGAAGCAGGTACCCAGGTACCCACAGTGTCACAAAGATATGTAGCTGGTTGTTGTGGAAGCTCATCCCCCAAAACAATGGAAAATCAAGCAGCAATGAAACTCATCGCTATTGACCCATGCCCAAATGACAACTTCTGGCAACTTTAAAACGATTCAGTGACTTCCTCCACGCGCCTGCTCGCTCGAGCTTGCATCTCCAAGTTCCAAATCCATGTCTGGCTGACCACCACCTGTTTTCCGGAACAAAAGGTACCCAGAATGTTTCAGGCATATCTCCCCGGGAAGAAAAACAAAGAACTGTCCAACTGTCCACATGACCAAAAATCTTATCTATAGATCTATTTATAGTTTCTGCTGTAAAGATATGCTGCATCTGGGGATCCGGACTGCCACCACCAGCATCCCAGTACTTCAGGGATGGGGGTCGCACCTTGAATCAAAAACTGTTTGTCGGAAAATCAAGGTACTCCAAAACTTGATCGTTGATCATCATTTTCCCCACGAAATAGCAATAAATTGGGATATCCCCCATTTCTTGACAAAGCGACATGCTAGCAGTTGCAAAATGAGCACCTAACCAACGAGCAAAGCTCGAACAGCCATGAAACAAGTCCGTGGTAGGACCTAGGCAGTCATGGGCAAATGATTGCTTGATATTGCTTGAAAATGATACACAACCCCATACATCCGCTACATTTTACCATGGAAGGTTAAAAATGGGGGGGGCTTTGGGTGTCATGTTGAATTTAGTGCAAAGCCCAGGCGGTTGAATGTGTCTAAGCCCAAGACTTCATGTTGGACATGTCGTAAACCAGAACTACCTCAGATGGAGAGCTTGGCATCAGCCAAATTCAATGTCTAGGAGTGCATGATCAAACGCATTAAAGAAGACTAAAAAGGAAACTGCTTCAAAGACGTTCCAGCAATCCCAAAAAAGATACAACTATTCAGTTCCCCCTATTCTAATAAGATTCGATTTCTCTCCTTTTTTGACCCTTTTGGAGGTTGTTACACCATGTTACACCCTGATGCAAAAGAGCTCGCGTCTCGAACCTTGGGCGCTGACTGCATCCAAGGCGTCATAGAAAACCGGTCGGGCACCTCAGTTGCGTCCCATCCCAAGCTTCGCATCCTCCGGCGCGGCGCCTAAGGCGCCAAGCAAGAATAGGTCTTCGTGCCACCCACTTCCCACCTTGGTAGCAGGAGGCTGCTCAGCGTTTGGAGAATCCTTTCAGAAATCAAGTCCTTATAGCTGAGACACTGCAGGATGACTTATCAAATCCTCAACTGAGTTCAAGGCAACTCTACCTGTGGCATTAGCGTCTCTGGAAGGCTCTCCCAAACGATCAAAGATCAAGGCAAGAAATGCAGACTTGCAAATCAACAGGCCAATAGAAATTATATGAACCAATAAACCAACAAACTGGGAATCAACAGGCCAGCAAATAACAAATCAAACATTCTAGAGCGCTGCTGGCCATCAAAAAACTCGGCATGCCCCAGCCTCCACTTCCACTGGTCTAAAATCTGTGTCCACCTGGTCCGAGGACTGAAATGGGTCTCAAAACATGGCTCTATAATGTATATATATATTACACACATACGTAGTGTTATAAAGGTTTAATTTATAGTTATAATTATAAGTTATACCCAAATCCCTCGGTTTATCAACACTTTGAATCATTTTCCCATTTTGTTCCTGTCAAAATGGCTCGAAGATTGGTGATTTTGGGGATATCACCCATGGCTTGACACAACCCGCAACGGTTGCTGAGACTTCACGCCATTTCCCGCAGAATCGATACTTTGCAACCGCAGGTCCACTCCTGGGGCGGTGACATTGCTGGTAAGGCAATGTTCGCCCCCATAAAAAATGGAAAACCATAGCTTTCAAAATCCCTCTTGCCATGTATAAATGTATGGTAATATATGATGGCATATGATGACACATGATGACATATGACAACTTATGATGACATATGATGACATCTGATACTGTAACATATGGCAACGACATAACTTTCCAAGTGTTCAACACGTGCATTTCGACCGCAGGAACTTCGAATCAACCTGTCCTACAAACACTGCCAGAGGCACGATTTTTCCCGCGGTTCACTGCGAGGCAGCGCATCCCGAGCCCTGGTGGGGGCTCTCAGCCGCTGAACATTGGTTTCAACCTTGCAACGGAATACATGATGGGCATGGTTCAAGAATGCCAAAGACATGCGCATAAAAAAAAGATCACATAAATCATCCAATCATCCAATAGATCAGTGGACAAAGCAAAGACATGAAACTACTACAAATCATGTGTCAGACAATGGGTCACTGGGTGCTTTGAGGTCTGATGAGGTCTGGCTGCAAATATTGGAGTTTGGTGGAAAGCAACCGAAGAAATCTGGAGTTACAACTCCCAAGTGACTGTTATACCATGTATATACCTTGTATACCTTCATGTTTGGCTGGTTATGGTTGAACCCCTCGATCTGGTGCCGTGGGCTTAGTCGACTGACATACCTTCAGGGGTTCTGAAGCCTGATATTGCTGGTTGTTCATCCCCCCCATGGTGCCATAGCAGGACTCAACCCCCATCTTTGAAGGTTGAATCACCATTTTAAGTGGGATGCCATGGAGTCCTATTTTGTTGGGCCAATGAAATCCAGGTCCTCAGGTCTGATCAGGGTAAATCATAACAAATCACCAACCAACAAAAACTAGGGCCTTTTGGCATTTTCCTCATCCCAACCTCAAGTCAGCTATCATCATGATCAGTTGCAGCTTCGTGACATATCAGCCCAGCCAGGTGAAGAGCTCTTCTCTAACGCCAACTTGAGCATCCTGGCAGAAGTTGGACCAAGGTCATGGGGGGAACCTTTTTTTGCCAGGAGTTTTGGGGAAAATGGAAAATCCTATAATAGGTAAACCAACACTTCCCTATTGAAAATAGCCCATGTAGTTCGTTGATTTACCTAGTAAATCCTATTAATACGGGTGATTTTCCATAGCAAACTGTTAGTTTACCAAAGGGATCCTTTGAGGGTATCCCGATGGTCAATGGATATGGGGAGATAACCCAGATTATCTTCGCCTGAAAATGGTCAGGTTGACTCATTTTATCCAACAGCCTTTTTGTAATGTCAAGTTTTCCCGGAATCCCATATCTGCCATAGATCCAATTTCCAGATGTGGTCCTGATGGTCTTTGAGTTTGAGGCACGATCCGCCACCAGGCAAACAGCCTGACGCTGCAAGTTCCGATTCGTTGTGCGGATCCCTAAGGCCCTATGGCCACCAGCATTCCACGCCTTCGTTTGGGAGTGAAACGCGGAACTTTCAACTGTTTTTTCACACCGCAAAACGCGACTGCAGCCGAATCGAGGCACAGGGCTGCGTTGATCGTCCGTTTCACCATCGAAGTTGAAAATCTGCAGCGCGGCTCCATCCTGCAGGGACTGGTCAGAACCGATTTATATGCCTTTGCATGGCTATATAATGCCATGCATATAACATATACATATATATATACATTATATTCATATTGCGTATAGTTGTATATATATTCCTGTTTTTCCTGTACCTTATATATCTATGTATATATCTATGTACATATATATATATATACACATATGTGTAGCCTCAAAACTGCATCATTCAAGCGGCCTGTCAACCCAGTCAGCAGTTGGTAACATATGCACCCTGACATGTCATAAGAACATATATATATATACACATGTACAAAAGCACTGTATGAGATACGACCATTTCTTCGGGGCGCCTCCACCACCGCCTCCAGGGCCGCCTTGGGCCCCCGGAGGACGAAGAAGGGCACAGCGCTGTGGAAGGTCTCAAAGCCCAGCCCCTGGACCAACCAAAGCGCTTTCGAAGCACCAGAAATGATGGGTGATTCATAGATATTCATAGACAAACCAGGAAAATGAAGGGAAAATGGTTTGACAATAGATATTCATAGATTATCTATGAATCACCCATCATTGCTAAGAATCACCATCATTTAGCGAGTTGACATGGTGAATAGCGAGTTTGACCAAAGAAAAATTGGGACATTTGCAATTCCTGAGACATGGCTTTTAACCAGTTTACATGGCTTTTTGATAGGAAAAACATCTAATTTTGTGATCATAAATTCCTGATGGGGAATATGATGGGGGCTGGGAAGTCTCCCAACTAAATTAGGTGGATTTTCATTTCCCAGCCACGTTGACGAAACCGGAGGGTAGAATGGGGATACAATGGAGATTATAAGAGGAAAATAATCCAACAAATGACAATTTGTTGATGACTTCTACAAGGAACATCGTCTAAGAATGATGATAACTCATAGCGTTGCAATGGATACATATATATATATATATATACATTATATACATGTATATAATTATATAATTGGAATACAAGGGGTTAGAATGGGAAGATCCTGAACATAGTTTGAAATATGTTGGCTGCAACCACCAAAATCTTGGAAAATCGTGCCACTCATTGTGTTTTTGCTAAGGGGAAATCATCTAAGCATTGTGATAAGACTTGAGGTGAAGCAAAATATAGGTGATATCCCCAAAGGAGCGAATGTTTGTGGATTTTCGCCGGCCAACAAATGGCAAAAAGGTGGATGCAAGCAGCCAAAAGTGGTGATATATTGAACCGATACTTGGATGTTAACCCAAGTAATATGGGGATGGGTCAAAACCCTGGTACCTAGTGAACCGCAAAATAGCTGGTAAATGGATGTTCATCCCACTAAAATGTATCTATAGGTATTGATCCATTCCCATATTGGAGTTTCACGAAGAATGTTTGGGTATTTCACGTTTTATTTGGTGTTTAGAGCCTCAACCTTGGAGATTACGCAGTCAGAAGAGGGGCGTTAACCAACAACAATGGGTATTCAAAGATGGGGTATTGGTCAAAACTTATGATATCACTAGGGCTAACAAACCAAACATGGGGATATCACTGGGGTACATTTTTGGGGATCTGAAACCATACATGGTTTAGAAATGAAGAGGGATATCATCAGTAGAGAACTTTAGTGGGTTGGTATAACCAACGAAAATATGCATATTGCACTACCCAATATTTATCAGTGTCTGCCACAAACTGAGGTCTGACCAACCAAAATGGATTCATCACCAAGAAGAGTGGATCAACCCCATCTCATGATCATAATCATCATTACCGCATGGGGGATTCAACGCAACGGACATAGAACATTTCAGACACCAACATCTGCAGGATCTTACAACTGATTCACCGGTTGGTGGCGACTTAGGGATCATCATCCTATCATTTCAGAACCAGAAACGAAACAACATTAGAAAACAACATCTGAAACTCACCAGCCAGATGATAAACATATGAATTAGAATTGTACCGCACGCAAGTGGCCTGCCTCGACTTGCTCCCGGAGCCAGGCTTGCTCAGCTTGGTAGAAACTGAGTACCTTCATGGGAGGCACCGATCATGCATGGTATGCTCAAGTCAATGATGCACCAACGGGCCCACATTGGTTTGTTTGCTCCATTCATCGGATTCATAGACCCCTCTGTTTAATGGTACGGATTGAAGAGCCAGAATTACTGTAGAGTGTCACGTTTTGGGCGACGACCCCATTTTTTCCAACCAGGGTTTATTATATATTATATAACCATCAAACAATCATCATCACAATAAGCCCGTATTAATTTCATTGTTCGAATATTCGCTTGTTTGATCCGCTTATCATCACGTTCCCGATCATTTGATGACAACTGTGTCGGGCGGTCTCCCTCCAATTTTGGGGACAAAACCCCCTATTTTTTGATCCGGGGAAATCAATCAGTGACGCCTAGTGACGCATGCAAGGGGATAACCCCTCAGAATGATCAGTGATTATGGATCACCCACTATCACCCACTTTCTTGGTCACTCCCTTGATCCAACTTCGAAGCTCACCTGGCTTCGATGTTCACTGGAGATGGGACCCTCAATGGCAGCCAGCGCGCCTCCGAAACGCAGCGTCCATAGAAATCGTGAAAAACCCTTCACAAACCATGGAAAGTCCTGTGGTTGATTATCAGTGTCCCCATGAAAAAAATGCCAAACATGCCAAACAAAAAGCATTGTAATTTGATCATGGGAAAAGATTTGTCATCATGGTGATTTGATCCCCATCACCCCAATATTTAACAGTTTCATCCCCTATTACATAGACCATGGTTTCTGGAAGGGGTTTGATATTAGGGGGCAGATATTGTCAACTCTCTCCCCCATCAACAGGGACAACTCCGAAAGATTCCGAAAGTTGCACAGCAATGGACCTGCCAACGCCATCTCAGAGATATAGAGGCCGCCCGAGAAAGGCAGGGTCTCCTGCGGATGCAGAAAGGGGTGTGACTTCAGAAACCATAAAACCACCATATGTTTGAGAGCAGGAAAAAAGACATTGGAACTACGTATGTGACCATGATAACAATCAAATGTGTTCATGCATCATCAAAAAATAGATGGACAAGTAGGAAAAAAAACAAATCAAAGTTCGATGATTTCCGAGCTGTATATACATATATATATATAGCTATATATCAACTCCATTTTATTTCGGGGATTCCCAGCCAGCCATCCCCATCACAACCTCATGAAGGTTCTACATATTATATTATATTATATTATATTATATCATATAAAATAATATAGCTCTCAGATCCCCATTCTAAGCCAACGTTATCATCATTCTCTTCTGAGTTTCCTCATTTTTCTTGTATATTCTTGGTGAATCCCGAAAATTATCACCATCTTTGGGTGATTTCATTTGTGGCCCGCTCCGCGATGAGATCTGCGGTGGCCGCTGTACTCTTGGCATAGCCCAGCCGCAAGCCGGCTAAACCTTCCACCTGAAGGGGTTGCTATTCATTTTGGTGAATGTTGGTTAGTTATGGTTAGTTATTCAATATCACAACAAATATCCCACAAATTGTAAATATGTTCAATTGTTGATTAATGTTCATTGGTTCTTTTAATCCATGTTTACTGATGTTTATTGATGTTTACTATTCTTCACTGGTGCTTACTAATCTTTACTGGCTATTGATGTGTATAATAATGTTTATGATGGGGATTTCTACTGCAGGATTTATGCCGACCCTGCCATGAGGTCTTAAGCACTGGAAACCCTCATTCTCTACAATGGACGGAATTCGAGATGTAGATGTATACTGTAGATGTGCTTCTTTGTTGGTTTAATCGCAGAATAGCAGCCAGCCTTGGACAAGGACCGAATCAGCACCACGCTGTCGTTGAACTGGGCAAGGGTCTCCAGGATATCGTCATCCTCCGTCTTTTCCTGCCAAAATCTCCAGACTCCAGACCCTTGCAGAGGGCCAGAGACCCTGAATTCGTCACTGATTTGTATATTTGTCGAACATGGAAAAACCAATCGACCCACAGTGATCGTCTTATATCATCTTGTGTCATCTTGTATCATCGTATATCATCTTAATATATATATTACTTACTAAACTATAGTAAACTATACCAAAGTGGCTCCTCCGCATCCCATCCCCACCGTAAAGCCCAGGTAGGTCTGGTCCACCGCCACTAAGGTCTTGGTGAAGTCCCCAGAACTGAGGAGATCCCGCAGCTGGGAACCGAAGTTGGGCTCCTTGACTCCTCAATTTATTGGGGGATGGCCGGGGCCGGGGGAATGACATGGAAATCCTATAGAAATACAGCTTGAGTATTGTATAAGAATGCACTGTATAAGAATTTCAGGGGCTCGGATCCAATGCGGGCTACATATTTTCAGCTATACCAAGCACATAGTACTTTAAGAATTTGAGGGACCCTGGGATAGGATTGCCAAATTCTTAAATTACTGTTTATATGTGAGGTTTTGTGGGTTTTGTGGGATGGGAACTGGAAGGTTGCAATTCCCCGTTGCGGTTCCCTTTTGTGGAATGATTTGAGGGACCCTCGACCTATTGTGGTGGAAATTTGCCTGCATTAAAAATAAGGATTTGAGGGACCCTGGGCCTCACTCAAGCTTTTGGATTCTTAACCAACTCTCGGGCTGTACTGTAGAAATCCTGTAGAAATCCACGGAATTTCCGAACACCTCAAGCTCAAAGTTTCGAATGCCTTGAAAATCTCGCTCAAGTCCTGTGGGAAAGTGCGGGTGCACCAAGTAGACCAATGCAGGAGATTCACCTTGGCGCCGATGATACATTGAAGTTTTGACATGCAAGAATGATCAAGCATGAACATTGACCAATAGCCTTGAGAACTCTGACTAGTTTGGGCGAAAAGGTCTGGATGTTTTACTACAACAATACAACCAAAAAGAGATGATGGGTCCCACAAGTCTACTGCATTCCGCCGAAGCTCTGAGAATATGACTGGCCATCCTTTCTCGCAACGTTTGCCAGAACGTCTGAGAGGCTCCATCCGCCGACCAAGGATCAGGGTAAGGCACCTTCAAAAACGACAGCAACGACAGAACTGCCACATGGGAAACTCCACATCTGTATCTAGTAGGGACATGTAGGGACCCATGATTCAGGAGGAAATCATCAAAATCATCAACATCATCAACATCATCAATCTGAAACATAAAAGCCAAAATCTGCCAAAAATCTACAGCTGAGGGGCCTTGTCGATGCTCATACCACCGGCTCGGAGCAAGTAGGCGGCATTCGGCCAGGACGGGCCTGAGCCACATCTGGGCATGTCTCTGAGACCAGAAATAAAGAAAAGCCATCGGTTGAATCGTTTCCGGGTCAATCATGAAATGAGTTTGGGGCACACGTTCGCTCAAAAGCCTCTCCATTCTTGGGGTTCTAGAATTTCGACCCATGTGCATATCTCCCATCTTCATTGTTTGACATTCCTATGAACTTGTATTCTTGCTCCAATCTCAGGTTTGCTGCTGAAATCCCGTTTTTGTTGGGTGAACCCCTCTATTTTTGGCAGTTAAATACAATTCTTTGCCGCCCCCATACAGCACGTGGGGTCCCTGCCTTGCATCAAGGCCTTCAAAGGACCTGGCAGGTTCCCATCTGGTCTGAAATGGGGATCATATGAAAGAGCCATGTATAGTGAAGAAATAAGATCATGGGAACAAATCATGTAGTTAAGCAATTATTCCATATAGACATAGAGCCATTATTTGGGTTCATTTGGCGAAGAAACCATGTTCATCAACAAAACCACAGAAAAATGATCAGGGAACAGACATGAATGATGAAAAAATATTGGGGCATTCCTAAAAAGGGAAGATGATGGCAGTTGGGTTTCTCTCCAAATTGGGATTTACCAAATTGACGGACATCTGAAAGGGGAACATTATGATAAACCATGGGATACTGATATTTATGCGTGATACGAGTATCTATGCCAGGTCCGCCAAGTATTTATGCGTGATTTAGGGTCCGTTAAAGGGCTGGGATGTGTCTGTTTTCTTTCGGGATTTTACGGTTGGTTGAGTGTTTTTGTTTACTTCTCGAAGCACTGCACACCACAGCAGCTTGCAGTCCCGCATGGAATTCGGTCGATTTCGTGCAACTAGCGATAGTGTTCTATCACCATCTATAACTGGACACACTTCCTGCTGATGCTGGCGTCGTGAACGTCCCAAATGGTTTAGATTCTAGCTCTGGCAGGGATCTTTACATAACTTTATGTGGGGTCTATCAGAAATGTGGTATATACCCTGAAAATCCAATGGTTTCCAATAAATTACTGCAACTCTGGTGTATATCAACCAGGGAGTGGTGTCGATCATATTTTGTTCTTGGAAAAATAGGTCCTGCACAACTGACCGCTAAAAAAGAATGGTATCTTTTAAATGGAACGGCTACAATAATTCACAAATTGTCAGTTGAAAAACCTTGGAGCAAAGAACCAAAGATGACTTTATGTATTGGCTCCAATCAGTGATTGGACCGTGTCCTCCTTTGGAGGCTCTGGCAGGCCGGTCCAAGAATGGGGGGGATACCGCCTGGTGATTTTGAATAGAGAAAAAAAATGATAAACCATTGAATTTGGGGTGCAGCATTTTCAAACAACCCCATATGTGCCATGGTCATCCATCCCATAATGGCAATGGGAAATAATGGGTGTATTATGGTGTATGTTTATCCCTATGAAAACGGATTGATTATTCCTATCCCCATGGGCGTAACCCAAATCATCCAAGTCAACCATTTTTAGTGAAACGTCCATGGTGACTTAGTACTAGAACCCCCCAAGCAGTATTTGTAGTATTGCTAGTTGGGGAATCCCCCATGACTTTAAGGACACCCCCCAACCATTAGACAAACCCCGGCACCTTCCGCACGTTTGGCAGCTGCCAGCGCCGTGCGCAAAATCATGTCCGAGGCTCCATGCGCCCAGACCAGGCGTGCTGGAGTGGTCTGCAGGGCCTTCGCCAGCGCCTGAAAACGCACAAAGGCACCGGTGGTGGTCACAAACGTTCCAAAAATCCATGGATGCTTCAAAAAAAACAACTTCTTCCATTGGAAAAAAAACACAAAGTGGTTTCAAACAACTAGTATCAACTAGTATCAACTACCAAAATGTATCACCAGATCACTGCTTTGTTTGTTTCGACTCACCAAAGGCAGCACCCTCCACCTGGTAAGTCTTGGGTCGGCCATCCACCGGATACGCCGCCGCATCCTTGGCCGCATCCTTCAATGCCCACGCCACATCCAGCGAACAGCCCAGGACGCTGGCTCCGCGAGCGCTGCTGCTGCTGAAGGTCACTTCAGGCCTGATGGGCACTTCATGCGCTGTTTTCATGGGATTTAACATGATTTAACTATGAACTGATGGGAATTTAATGGGATCTTAATCAACTTGGTCAAGTTTTTCTCCCAAAGTGGTAGATCTTCAATGGATTCTTTTGAAAAGGAACATCTGCCAGGTTTTCTGTGCATTTTCCATAATCCAATTCTGGGAGATACCCCAGATCTCCGAAGTATCGTGCCCCAGTCCGTGCCAAGTTGTTTATAACTTGGGTAAGAATTGGGTTAAGGGTGGATACATCTATAGTTCATCGGGGGTATAAACCATTCTTTAACTGAGGGGCACCACATTATGATAGAACTGGTGTTGATCAAATGATGAAGCGTTCAAAAGTTAGTGGTAGTTGTAACCCAAATGATCGGTGTGTATAATGGTGCATATTGCCCCCAAAAAACTAGAGTATATAGTCTACTATAATTCATGGATAGAAACTGGTAAATCTTCGAGAATATGTGGTCCAAAATTAATGCAATTTTAAAGCATCAATAAATACTTTTATATACGTTGCTTTTGACAAGTGTCGGAGGATATTGACCAAATAAGCATTAAAACGGGGATGTTTCTTGACCACAAAAACATATTGACAAAGAAGAAGTGTTCGACTATAGAGCCCGACAAGCAACAAAAGAATAGGGGATCAAACGGGTCATGGGGTTGCAAGGGAAACTAATAAACAATGTTCATATATATATATAATGTATATATTTATATATCAACAACCAACCAAACAATGGGGATGTAAACCAACAACCAACAAATTATATATAGGATATATTGATCAACCAAAAAAATGGTCTGGGGCGAGCACAGGGAATCGGGATACACCCATTTCTATGGGGGGGCTGAAAATGACCATCTATGACTTGATTTAGAAAACCGCCTTTTTGGATTTTTTTGTTCATCATTTTGGTCACAACCCTCATGTGTCTATTTTGTAGACTCATGCTTTGCATCCCCAAAGTTTTGTTGCTTACTTTTGCAAAGTGTTGTTAGTCAATCTCCCTGGTTTCCACTTTCGAGTCTTGTGGCATCGAGTTTGCGATTAGAACATGCACCAGCTGGATGTGGTTGTTCTCTCTGAAGTCACTGGACGTTGATGAAACTTGAGTCTCCTTCAAGTTGCCTGCTAGATGCTGGCCTTCAACAAGCCAACCAATCACGGAAATATTAATCAATTTGGATCAGGTCGGATGACCAATCTTGGAAACCACTGGTCAGTATCGGCATAGTATTGGTGGTGGTGATCGGACCTCTGTCATCAGGCGCTCGCTTGCCTTGCCTGCCAACTGGAAAGATTTGGCCATGTGCTTCTCTGTGGGGCAGAGACCACAAAGCAACGATTTCCTTCTCCTTAGCTCAAGGCAAACCGGTGTATTATCAAGTCCTTGTTTTCTGTCTGTGTTTTACTCATGAACACAAACCAACAACTTCGTGGGCTACGCGTGCATGTAAGAGTGAAGGATCTCCAAAACTCACAGCTAACCCCTTTGAAAATCAGTTTGTTTGAACTTTGAACCATCAAAAAAAATATATGACTGGTTGGTGGTTTTAACCATCTTGAAAAATATTAGTCAATGGGAAGGATTATCCCATATATTATGGAAAATATAAAATGTTCCAAACCACCAACCAGATGAATATTTTTGGATACCAAATCTTGACCCATCCCGTGGCTTTCCATGTGGCACCCGGCTTTTGACACACACAAGTGACCAACTTCCCTCGGGCTTCTGGATCTAGAGCTGGATCCAGGGCGAACCTGCCAGTTCAACACCATAAAAAACACCATTCAGCACCATCCAATTTTGGAAAGGCACCACCAATATTCAACATATTTCAACATGTTCGGGGGGAATCACCATCAACAATCCAATTCTTCAGGGATTCAAACATTTTGAACCATAGCAAGTACAGTACCCCATTTCAAACCATTCTGCGCAAGCGTTCCATTGATGGCATAGATTGCTGTCAATGCGAGGAATAGATTCGTAATTGTTTCGGAACGATTGGATGGCAGTGTTGGGGCCAGTAATTCTTGATAGGCATGTTTTTAATGTAAGTTGTCACGGTGGTGCTTTTTAAGGCATGAACGTAACAACACATCCAAGATCATCCAAGATTGATTGAAATTTATAGATGCAGGCCTTTGCAAAAAATCGAACTGATCTTGGACCGCAAAGCGGTCAAAGATCTTGAACAATACCCACATGAGTTGTCAGAACACGTTGGAAAATAGGGATTCCCGGAACGTATTATGATAATCCGTAATATATTGGGCAATATCACCCCCTGTAAATCATCAATCAACAAGTGTTTTTTGCACTGCTCATGTTGGAAAATACAATTTGATCATTAAATATCATTAAACTATCTCCTGAATATTCCAGCACTATCCCATTATATCCCACTTATATCCACTTACATCCCATATTAAGAAACGGTTGACCCAAAAAAAGGGTCGCACTTTGCCCGGCCGTGACCTCAACGCCTCCTCGCTGATCCGCAGGCCGTAGACGGTGAAGGAGTGGCGCAGTTCATGAGCCAAGGCCTGGCATATTTTCAAGGGAGAGAGACGGACACAAATATAGATATGACATACGGTATGTATATATAGAGAGAGAGAAATAGATAAGATAAGATACGATAATATTAGATTAGTTTAGATTAGATTTAGATTTAGATAGATGTATAGATATACAGATATATTGATATATTGATATATTGATGTATAGATATATAGCTTTTTAGATGTATATATATATATACATATATATATTATACATATATATATATATATATATATATTATATATATATATATATATATATATATATATATATAATATATATATATATATATATATATGTATAATATATATATGTATATATATATATACATCTAAAAAGCTATATATCTATACATCAATATATCAATATATCAATATATCTGTATATCTATACATCTATCTAAATCTAAATCTAATCTAAACTAATCTAATATTATCGTATCTTATCTTATCTATTTCTCTCTCTCTATATATACATACCGTATGTCATATCTATATTTGTGTCCGTCTCTCTCCCTTGAAAATATGCCAGGCCTTGGCTCATGAACTGCGCCACTCCTTCACCGTCTACGGCCTGCGGATCAGCGAGGAGGCGTTGAGGTCACGGCCGGGCAAAGTGCGACCCTTTTTTTGGGTCAACCGTTTCTTAATATGGGATGTAAGTGGATATAAGTGGGATATAATGGGATAGTGCTGGAATATTCAGGAGATAGTTTAATGATATTTAATGATCAAATTGTATTTTCCAACATGAGCAGTGCAAAAAACACTTGTTGATTGATGATTTACAGGGGGTGATATTGCCCAATATATTACGGATTATCATAATACGTTCCGGGAATCCCTATTTTCCAACGTGTTCTGACAACTCATGTGGGTATTGTTCAAGATCTTTGACCGCTTTGCGGTCCAAGATCAGTTCGATTTTTTGCAAAGGCCTGCATCTATAAATTTCAATCAATCTTGGATGATCTTGGATGTGTTGTTACGTTCATGCCTTAAAAAGCACCACCGTGACAACTTACATTAAAAACATGCCTATCAAGAATTACTGGCCCCAACACTGCCATCCAATCGTTCCGAAACAATTACGAATCTATTCCTCGCATTGACAGCAATCTATGCCATCAATGGAACGCTTGCGCAGAATGGTTTGAAATGGGGTACTGTACTTGCTATGGTTCAAAATGTTTGAATCCCTGAAGAATTGGATTGTTGATGGTGATTCCCCCCGAACATGTTGAAATATGTTGAATATTGGTGGTGCCTTTCCAAAATTGGATGGTGCTGAATGGTGTTTTTTATGGTGTTGAACTGGCAGGTTCGCCCTGGATCCAGCTCTAGATCCAGAAGCCCGAGGGAAGTTGGTCACTTGTGTGTGTCAAAAGCCGGGTGCCACATGGAAAGCCACGGGATGGGTCAAGATTTGGTATCCAAAAATATTCATCTGGTTGGTGGTTTGGAACATTTTATATTTTCCATAATATATGGGATAATCCTTCCCATTGACTAATATTTTTCAAGATGGTTAAAACCACCAACCAGTCATATATTTTTTTTGATGGTTCAAAGTTCAAACAAACTGATTTTCAAAGGGGTTAGCTGTGAGTTTTGGAGATCCTTCACTCTTACATGCACGCGTAGCCCACGAAGTTGTTGGTTTGTGTTCATGAGTAAAACACAGACAGAAAACAAGGACTTGATAATACACCGGTTTGCCTTGAGCTAAGGAGAAGGAAATCGTTGCTTTGTGGTCTCTGCCCCACAGAGAAGCACATGGCCAAATCTTTCCAGTTGGCAGGCAAGGCAAGCGAGCGCCTGATGACAGAGGTCCGATCACCACCACCAATACTATGCCGATACTGACCAGTGGTTTCCAAGATTGGTCATCCGACCTGATCCAAATTGATTAATATTTCCGTGATTGGTTGGCTTGTTGAAGGCCAGCATCTAGCAGGCAACTTGAAGGAGACTCAAGTTTCATCAACGTCCAGTGACTTCAGAGAGAACAACCACATCCAGCTGGTGCATGTTCTAATCGCAAACTCGATGCCACAAGACTCGAAAGTGGAAACCAGGGAGATTGACTAACAACACTTTGCAAAAGTAAGCAACAAAACTTTGGGGATGCAAAGCATGAGTCTACAAAATAGACACATGAGGGTTGTGACCAAAATGATGAACAAAAAAATCCAAAAAGGCGGTTTTCTAAATCAAGTCATAGATGGTCATTTTCAGCCCCCCCATAGAAATGGGTGTATCCCGATTCCCTGTGCTCGCCCCAGACCATTTTTTTGGTTGATCAATATATCCTATATATAATTTGTTGGTTGTTGGTTTACATCCCCATTGTTTGGTTGGTTGTTGATATATAAATATATACATTATATATATATATGAACATTGTTTATTAGTTTCCCTTGCAACCCCATGACCCGTTTGATCCCCTATTCTTTTGTTGCTTGTCGGGCTCTATAGTCGAACACTTCTTCTTTGTCAATATGTTTTTGTGGTCAAGAAACATCCCCGTTTTAATGCTTATTTGGTCAATATCCTCCGACACTTGTCAAAAGCAACGTATATAAAAGTATTTATTGATGCTTTAAAATTGCATTAATTTTGGACCACATATTCTCGAAGATTTACCAGTTTCTATCCATGAATTATAGTAGACTATATACTCTAGTTTTTTGGGGGCAATATGCACCATTATACACACCGATCATTTGGGTTACAACTACCACTAACTTTTGAACGCTTCATCATTTGATCAACACCAGTTCTATCATAATGTGGTGCCCCTCAGTTAAAGAATGGTTTATACCCCCGATGAACTATAGATGTATCCACCCTTAACCCAATTCTTACCCAAGTTATAAACAACTTGGCACGGACTGGGGCACGATACTTCGGAGATCTGGGGTATCTCCCAGAATTGGATTATGGAAAATGCACAGAAAACCTGGCAGATGTTCCTTTTCAAAAGAATCCATTGAAGATCTACCACTTTGGGAGAAAAACTTGACCAAGTTGATTAAGATCCCATTAAATTCCCATCAGTTCATAGTTAAATCATGTTAAATCCCATGAAAACAGCGCATGAAGTGCCCATCAGGCCTGAAGTGACCTTCAGCAGCAGCAGCGCTCGCGGAGCCAGCGTCCTGGGCTGTTCGCTGGATGTGGCGTGGGCATTGAAGGATGCGGCCAAGGATGCGGCGGCGTATCCGGTGGATGGCCGACCCAAGACTTACCAGGTGGAGGGTGCTGCCTTTGGTGAGTCGAAACAAACAAAGCAGTGATCTGGTGATACATTTTGGTAGTTGATACTAGTTGATACTAGTTGTTTGAAACCACTTTGTGTTTTTTTTCCAATGGAAGAAGTTGTTTTTTTTGAAGCATCCATGGATTTTTGGAACGTTTGTGACCACCACCGGTGCCTTTGTGCGTTTTCAGGCGCTGGCGAAGGCCCTGCAGACCACTCCAGCACGCCTGGTCTGGGCGCATGGAGCCTCGGACATGATTTTGCGCACGGCGCTGGCAGCTGCCAAACGTGCGGAAGGTGCCGGGGTTTGTCTAATGGTTGGGGGGTGTCCTTAAAGTCATGGGGGATTCCCCAACTAGCAATACTACAAATACTGCTTGGGGGGTTCTAGTACTAAGTCACCATGGACGTTTCACTAAAAATGGTTGACTTGGATGATTTGGGTTACGCCCATGGGGATAGGAATAATCAATCCGTTTTCATAGGGATAAACATACACCATAATACACCCATTATTTCCCATTGCCATTATGGGATGGATGACCATGGCACATATGGGGTTGTTTGAAAATGCTGCACCCCAAATTCAATGGTTTATCATTTTTTTTCTCTATTCAAAATCACCAGGCGGTATCCCCCCCATTCTTGGACCGGCCTGCCAGAGCCTCCAAAGGAGGACACGGTCCAATCACTGATTGGAGCCAATACATAAAGTCATCTTTGGTTCTTTGCTCCAAGGTTTTTCAACTGACAATTTGTGAATTATTGTAGCCGTTCCATTTAAAAGATACCATTCTTTTTTAGCGGTCAGTTGTGCAGGACCTATTTTTCCAAGAACAAAATATGATCGACACCACTCCCTGGTTGATATACACCAGAGTTGCAGTAATTTATTGGAAACCATTGGATTTTCAGGGTATATACCACATTTCTGATAGACCCCACATAAAGTTATGTAAAGATCCCTGCCAGAGCTAGAATCTAAACCATTTGGGACGTTCACGACGCCAGCATCAGCAGGAAGTGTGTCCAGTTATAGATGGTGATAGAACACTATCGCTAGTTGCACGAAATCGACCGAATTCCATGCGGGACTGCAAGCTGCTGTGGTGTGCAGTGCTTCGAGAAGTAAACAAAAACACTCAACCAACCGTAAAATCCCGAAAGAAAACAGACACATCCCAGCCCTTTAACGGACCCTAAATCACGCATAAATACTTGGCGGACCTGGCATAGATACTCGTATCACGCATAAATATCAGTATCCCATGGTTTATCATAATGTTCCCCTTTCAGATGTCCGTCAATTTGGTAAATCCCAATTTGGAGAGAAACCCAACTGCCATCATCTTCCCTTTTTAGGAATGCCCCAATATTTTTTCATCATTCATGTCTGTTCCCTGATCATTTTTCTGTGGTTTTGTTGATGAACATGGTTTCTTCGCCAAATGAACCCAAATAATGGCTCTATGTCTATATGGAATAATTGCTTAACTACATGATTTGTTCCCATGATCTTATTTCTTCACTATACATGGCTCTTTCATATGATCCCCATTTCAGACCAGATGGGAACCTGCCAGGTCCTTTGAAGGCCTTGATGCAAGGCAGGGACCCCACGTGCTGTATGGGGGCGGCAAAGAATTGTATTTAACTGCCAAAAATAGAGGGGTTCACCCAACAAAAACGGGATTTCAGCAGCAAACCTGAGATTGGAGCAAGAATACAAGTTCATAGGAATGTCAAACAATGAAGATGGGAGATATGCACATGGGTCGAAATTCTAGAACCCCAAGAATGGAGAGGCTTTTGAGCGAACGTGTGCCCCAAACTCATTTCATGATTGACCCGGAAACGATTCAACCGATGGCTTTTCTTTATTTCTGGTCTCAGAGACATGCCCAGATGTGGCTCAGGCCCGTCCTGGCCGAATGCCGCCTACTTGCTCCGAGCCGGTGGTATGAGCATCGACAAGGCCCCTCAGCTGTAGATTTTTGGCAGATTTTGGCTTTTATGTTTCAGATTGATGATGTTGATGATGTTGATGATTTTGATGATTTCCTCCTGAATCATGGGTCCCTACATGTCCCTACTAGATACAGATGTGGAGTTTCCCATGTGGCAGTTCTGTCGTTGCTGTCGTTTTTGAAGGTGCCTTACCCTGATCCTTGGTCGGCGGATGGAGCCTCTCAGACGTTCTGGCAAACGTTGCGAGAAAGGATGGCCAGTCATATTCTCAGAGCTTCGGCGGAATGCAGTAGACTTGTGGGACCCATCATCTCTTTTTGGTTGTATTGTTGTAGTAAAACATCCAGACCTTTTCGCCCAAACTAGTCAGAGTTCTCAAGGCTATTGGTCAATGTTCATGCTTGATCATTCTTGCATGTCAAAACTTCAATGTATCATCGGCGCCAAGGTGAATCTCCTGCATTGGTCTACTTGGTGCACCCGCACTTTCCCACAGGACTTGAGCGAGATTTTCAAGGCATTCGAAACTTTGAGCTTGAGGTGTTCGGAAATTCCGTGGATTTCTACAGGATTTCTACAGTACAGCCCGAGAGTTGGTTAAGAATCCAAAAGCTTGAGTGAGGCCCAGGGTCCCTCAAATCCTTATTTTTAATGCAGGCAAATTTCCACCACAATAGGTCGAGGGTCCCTCAAATCATTCCACAAAAGGGAACCGCAACGGGGAATTGCAACCTTCCAGTTCCCATCCCACAAAACCCACAAAACCTCACATATAAACAGTAATTTAAGAATTTGGCAATCCTATCCCAGGGTCCCTCAAATTCTTAAAGTACTATGTGCTTGGTATAGCTGAAAATATGTAGCCCGCATTGGATCCGAGCCCCTGAAATTCTTATACAGTGCATTCTTATACAATACTCAAGCTGTATTTCTATAGGATTTCCATGTCATTCCCCCGGCCCCGGCCATCCCCCAATAAATTGAGGAGTCAAGGAGCCCAACTTCGGTTCCCAGCTGCGGGATCTCCTCAGTTCTGGGGACTTCACCAAGACCTTAGTGGCGGTGGACCAGACCTACCTGGGCTTTACGGTGGGGATGGGATGCGGAGGAGCCACTTTGGTATAGTTTACTATAGTTTAGTAAGTAATATATATATTAAGATGATATACGATGATACAAGATGACACAAGATGATATAAGACGATCACTGTGGGTCGATTGGTTTTTCCATGTTCGACAAATATACAAATCAGTGACGAATTCAGGGTCTCTGGCCCTCTGCAAGGGTCTGGAGTCTGGAGATTTTGGCAGGAAAAGACGGAGGATGACGATATCCTGGAGACCCTTGCCCAGTTCAACGACAGCGTGGTGCTGATTCGGTCCTTGTCCAAGGCTGGCTGCTATTCTGCGATTAAACCAACAAAGAAGCACATCTACAGTATACATCTACATCTCGAATTCCGTCCATTGTAGAGAATGAGGGTTTCCAGTGCTTAAGACCTCATGGCAGGGTCGGCATAAATCCTGCAGTAGAAATCCCCATCATAAACATTATTATACACATCAATAGCCAGTAAAGATTAGTAAGCACCAGTGAAGAATAGTAAACATCAATAAACATCAGTAAACATGGATTAAAAGAACCAATGAACATTAATCAACAATTGAACATATTTACAATTTGTGGGATATTTGTTGTGATATTGAATAACTAACCATAACTAACCAACATTCACCAAAATGAATAGCAACCCCTTCAGGTGGAAGGTTTAGCCGGCTTGCGGCTGGGCTATGCCAAGAGTACAGCGGCCACCGCAGATCTCATCGCGGAGCGGGCCACAAATGAAATCACCCAAAGATGGTGATAATTTTCGGGATTCACCAAGAATATACAAGAAAAATGAGGAAACTCAGAAGAGAATGATGATAACGTTGGCTTAGAATGGGGATCTGAGAGCTATATTATTTTATATGATATAATATAATATAATATAATATAATATGTAGAACCTTCATGAGGTTGTGATGGGGATGGCTGGCTGGGAATCCCCGAAATAAAATGGAGTTGATATATAGCTATATATATATATGTATATACAGCTCGGAAATCATCGAACTTTGATTTGTTTTTTTTCCTACTTGTCCATCTATTTTTTGATGATGCATGAACACATTTGATTGTTATCATGGTCACATACGTAGTTCCAATGTCTTTTTTCCTGCTCTCAAACATATGGTGGTTTTATGGTTTCTGAAGTCACACCCCTTTCTGCATCCGCAGGAGACCCTGCCTTTCTCGGGCGGCCTCTATATCTCTGAGATGGCGTTGGCAGGTCCATTGCTGTGCAACTTTCGGAATCTTTCGGAGTTGTCCCTGTTGATGGGGGAGAGAGTTGACAATATCTGCCCCCTAATATCAAACCCCTTCCAGAAACCATGGTCTATGTAATAGGGGATGAAACTGTTAAATATTGGGGTGATGGGGATCAAATCACCATGATGACAAATCTTTTCCCATGATCAAATTACAATGCTTTTTGTTTGGCATGTTTGGCATTTTTTTCATGGGGACACTGATAATCAACCACAGGACTTTCCATGGTTTGTGAAGGGTTTTTCACGATTTCTATGGACGCTGCGTTTCGGAGGCGCGCTGGCTGCCATTGAGGGTCCCATCTCCAGTGAACATCGAAGCCAGGTGAGCTTCGAAGTTGGATCAAGGGAGTGACCAAGAAAGTGGGTGATAGTGGGTGATCCATAATCACTGATCATTCTGAGGGGTTATCCCCTTGCATGCGTCACTAGGCGTCACTGATTGATTTCCCCGGATCAAAAAATAGGGGGTTTTGTCCCCAAAATTGGAGGGAGACCGCCCGACACAGTTGTCATCAAATGATCGGGAACGTGATGATAAGCGGATCAAACAAGCGAATATTCGAACAATGAAATTAATACGGGCTTATTGTGATGATGATTGTTTGATGGTTATATAATATATAATAAACCCTGGTTGGAAAAAATGGGGTCGTCGCCCAAAACGTGACACTCTACAGTAATTCTGGCTCTTCAATCCGTACCATTAAACAGAGGGGTCTATGAATCCGATGAATGGAGCAAACAAACCAATGTGGGCCCGTTGGTGCATCATTGACTTGAGCATACCATGCATGATCGGTGCCTCCCATGAAGGTACTCAGTTTCTACCAAGCTGAGCAAGCCTGGCTCCGGGAGCAAGTCGAGGCAGGCCACTTGCGTGCGGTACAATTCTAATTCATATGTTTATCATCTGGCTGGTGAGTTTCAGATGTTGTTTTCTAATGTTGTTTCGTTTCTGGTTCTGAAATGATAGGATGATGATCCCTAAGTCGCCACCAACCGGTGAATCAGTTGTAAGATCCTGCAGATGTTGGTGTCTGAAATGTTCTATGTCCGTTGCGTTGAATCCCCCATGCGGTAATGATGATTATGATCATGAGATGGGGTTGATCCACTCTTCTTGGTGATGAATCCATTTTGGTTGGTCAGACCTCAGTTTGTGGCAGACACTGATAAATATTGGGTAGTGCAATATGCATATTTTCGTTGGTTATACCAACCCACTAAAGTTCTCTACTGATGATATCCCTCTTCATTTCTAAACCATGTATGGTTTCAGATCCCCAAAAATGTACCCCAGTGATATCCCCATGTTTGGTTTGTTAGCCCTAGTGATATCATAAGTTTTGACCAATACCCCATCTTTGAATACCCATTGTTGTTGGTTAACGCCCCTCTTCTGACTGCGTAATCTCCAAGGTTGAGGCTCTAAACACCAAATAAAACGTGAAATACCCAAACATTCTTCGTGAAACTCCAATATGGGAATGGATCAATACCTATAGATACATTTTAGTGGGATGAACATCCATTTACCAGCTATTTTGCGGTTCACTAGGTACCAGGGTTTTGACCCATCCCCATATTACTTGGGTTAACATCCAAGTATCGGTTCAATATATCACCACTTTTGGCTGCTTGCATCCACCTTTTTGCCATTTGTTGGCCGGCGAAAATCCACAAACATTCGCTCCTTTGGGGATATCACCTATATTTTGCTTCACCTCAAGTCTTATCACAATGCTTAGATGATTTCCCCTTAGCAAAAACACAATGAGTGGCACGATTTTCCAAGATTTTGGTGGTTGCAGCCAACATATTTCAAACTATGTTCAGGATCTTCCCATTCTAACCCCTTGTATTCCAATTATATAATTATATACATGTATATAATGTATATATATATATATATATGTATCCATTGCAACGCTATGAGTTATCATCATTCTTAGACGATGTTCCTTGTAGAAGTCATCAACAAATTGTCATTTGTTGGATTATTTTCCTCTTATAATCTCCATTGTATCCCCATTCTACCCTCCGGTTTCGTCAACGTGGCTGGGAAATGAAAATCCACCTAATTTAGTTGGGAGACTTCCCAGCCCCCATCATATTCCCCATCAGGAATTTATGATCACAAAATTAGATGTTTTTCCTATCAAAAAGCCATGTAAACTGGTTAAAAGCCATGTCTCAGGAATTGCAAATGTCCCAATTTTTCTTTGGTCAAACTCGCTATTCACCATGTCAACTCGCTAAATGATGGTGATTCTTAGCAATGATGGGTGATTCATAGATAATCTATGAATATCTATTGTCAAACCATTTTCCCTTCATTTTCCTGGTTTGTCTATGAATATCTATGAATCACCCATCATTTCTGGTGCTTCGAAAGCGCTTTGGTTGGTCCAGGGGCTGGGCTTTGAGACCTTCCACAGCGCTGTGCCCTTCTTCGTCCTCCGGGGGCCCAAGGCGGCCCTGGAGGCGGTGGTGGAGGCGCCCCGAAGAAATGGTCGTATCTCATACAGTGCTTTTGTACATGTGTATATATATATATGTTCTTATGACATGTCAGGGTGCATATGTTACCAACTGCTGACTGGGTTGACAGGCCGCTTGAATGATGCAGTTTTGAGGCTACACATATGTGTATATATATATATATGTACATAGATATATACATAGATATATAAGGTACAGGAAAAACAGGAATATATATACAACTATACGCAATATGAATATAATGTATATATATATGTATATGTTATATGCATGGCATTATATAGCCATGCAAAGGCATATAAATCGGTTCTGACCAGTCCCTGCAGGATGGAGCCGCGCTGCAGATTTTCAACTTCGATGGTGAAACGGACGATCAACGCAGCCCTGTGCCTCGATTCGGCTGCAGTCGCGTTTTGCGGTGTGAAAAAACAGTTGAAAGTTCCGCGTTTCACTCCCAAACGAAGGCGTGGAATGCTGGTGGCCATAGGGCCTTAGGGATCCGCACAACGAATCGGAACTTGCAGCGTCAGGCTGTTTGCCTGGTGGCGGATCGTGCCTCAAACTCAAAGACCATCAGGACCACATCTGGAAATTGGATCTATGGCAGATATGGGATTCCGGGAAAACTTGACATTACAAAAAGGCTGTTGGATAAAATGAGTCAACCTGACCATTTTCAGGCGAAGATAATCTGGGTTATCTCCCCATATCCATTGACCATCGGGATACCCTCAAAGGATCCCTTTGGTAAACTAACAGTTTGCTATGGAAAATCACCCGTATTAATAGGATTTACTAGGTAAATCAACGAACTACATGGGCTATTTTCAATAGGGAAGTGTTGGTTTACCTATTATAGGATTTTCCATTTTCCCCAAAACTCCTGGCAAAAAAAGGTTCCCCCCATGACCTTGGTCCAACTTCTGCCAGGATGCTCAAGTTGGCGTTAGAGAAGAGCTCTTCACCTGGCTGGGCTGATATGTCACGAAGCTGCAACTGATCATGATGATAGCTGACTTGAGGTTGGGATGAGGAAAATGCCAAAAGGCCCTAGTTTTTGTTGGTTGGTGATTTGTTATGATTTACCCTGATCAGACCTGAGGACCTGGATTTCATTGGCCCAACAAAATAGGACTCCATGGCATCCCACTTAAAATGGTGATTCAACCTTCAAAGATGGGGGTTGAGTCCTGCTATGGCACCATGGGGGGGATGAACAACCAGCAATATCAGGCTTCAGAACCCCTGAAGGTATGTCAGTCGACTAAGCCCACGGCACCAGATCGAGGGGTTCAACCATAACCAGCCAAACATGAAGGTATACAAGGTATATACATGGTATAACAGTCACTTGGGAGTTGTAACTCCAGATTTCTTCGGTTGCTTTCCACCAAACTCCAATATTTGCAGCCAGACCTCATCAGACCTCAAAGCACCCAGTGACCCATTGTCTGACACATGATTTGTAGTAGTTTCATGTCTTTGCTTTGTCCACTGATCTATTGGATGATTGGATGATTTATGTGATCTTTTTTTTATGCGCATGTCTTTGGCATTCTTGAACCATGCCCATCATGTATTCCGTTGCAAGGTTGAAACCAATGTTCAGCGGCTGAGAGCCCCCACCAGGGCTCGGGATGCGCTGCCTCGCAGTGAACCGCGGGAAAAATCGTGCCTCTGGCAGTGTTTGTAGGACAGGTTGATTCGAAGTTCCTGCGGTCGAAATGCACGTGTTGAACACTTGGAAAGTTATGTCGTTGCCATATGTTACAGTATCAGATGTCATCATATGTCATCATAAGTTGTCATATGTCATCATGTGTCATCATATGCCATCATATATTACCATACATTTATACATGGCAAGAGGGATTTTGAAAGCTATGGTTTTCCATTTTTTATGGGGGCGAACATTGCCTTACCAGCAATGTCACCGCCCCAGGAGTGGACCTGCGGTTGCAAAGTATCGATTCTGCGGGAAATGGCGTGAAGTCTCAGCAACCGTTGCGGGTTGTGTCAAGCCATGGGTGATATCCCCAAAATCACCAATCTTCGAGCCATTTTGACAGGAACAAAATGGGAAAATGATTCAAAGTGTTGATAAACCGAGGGATTTGGGTATAACTTATAATTATAACTATAAATTAAACCTTTATAACACTACGTATGTGTGTAATATATATATACATTATAGAGCCATGTTTTGAGACCCATTTCAGTCCTCGGACCAGGTGGACACAGATTTTAGACCAGTGGAAGTGGAGGCTGGGGCATGCCGAGTTTTTTGATGGCCAGCAGCGCTCTAGAATGTTTGATTTGTTATTTGCTGGCCTGTTGATTCCCAGTTTGTTGGTTTATTGGTTCATATAATTTCTATTGGCCTGTTGATTTGCAAGTCTGCATTTCTTGCCTTGATCTTTGATCGTTTGGGAGAGCCTTCCAGAGACGCTAATGCCACAGGTAGAGTTGCCTTGAACTCAGTTGAGGATTTGATAAGTCATCCTGCAGTGTCTCAGCTATAAGGACTTGATTTCTGAAAGGATTCTCCAAACGCTGAGCAGCCTCCTGCTACCAAGGTGGGAAGTGGGTGGCACGAAGACCTATTCTTGCTTGGCGCCTTAGGCGCCGCGCCGGAGGATGCGAAGCTTGGGATGGGACGCAACTGAGGTGCCCGACCGGTTTTCTATGACGCCTTGGATGCAGTCAGCGCCCAAGGTTCGAGACGCGAGCTCTTTTGCATCAGGGTGTAACATGGTGTAACAACCTCCAAAAGGGTCAAAAAAGGAGAGAAATCGAATCTTATTAGAATAGGGGGAACTGAATAGTTGTATCTTTTTTGGGATTGCTGGAACGTCTTTGAAGCAGTTTCCTTTTTAGTCTTCTTTAATGCGTTTGATCATGCACTCCTAGACATTGAATTTGGCTGATGCCAAGCTCTCCATCTGAGGTAGTTCTGGTTTACGACATGTCCAACATGAAGTCTTGGGCTTAGACACATTCAACCGCCTGGGCTTTGCACTAAATTCAACATGACACCCAAAGCCCCCCCCATTTTTAACCTTCCATGGTAAAATGTAGCGGATGTATGGGGTTGTGTATCATTTTCAAGCAATATCAAGCAATCATTTGCCCATGACTGCCTAGGTCCTACCACGGACTTGTTTCATGGCTGTTCGAGCTTTGCTCGTTGGTTAGGTGCTCATTTTGCAACTGCTAGCATGTCGCTTTGTCAAGAAATGGGGGATATCCCAATTTATTGCTATTTCGTGGGGAAAATGATGATCAACGATCAAGTTTTGGAGTACCTTGATTTTCCGACAAACAGTTTTTGATTCAAGGTGCGACCCCCATCCCTGAAGTACTGGGATGCTGGTGGTGGCAGTCCGGATCCCCAGATGCAGCATATCTTTACAGCAGAAACTATAAATAGATCTATAGATAAGATTTTTGGTCATGTGGACAGTTGGACAGTTCTTTGTTTTTCTTCCCGGGGAGATATGCCTGAAACATTCTGGGTACCTTTTGTTCCGGAAAACAGGTGGTGGTCAGCCAGACATGGATTTGGAACTTGGAGATGCAAGCTCGAGCGAGCAGGCGCGTGGAGGAAGTCACTGAATCGTTTTAAAGTTGCCAGAAGTTGTCATTTGGGCATGGGTCAATAGCGATGAGTTTCATTGCTGCTTGATTTTCCATTGTTTTGGGGGATGAGCTTCCACAACAACCAGCTACATATCTTTGTGACACTGTGGGTACCTGGGTACCTGCTTCAAAGCAGCCAGGGCATTCTGAGCGGCACATGCCCTGTCCTCTTCGTTGGAAACAAATGTGATTTGCAGGACCTGGTTTGCTGGGTCCCCATTTTGGTTAGCATATCCCAGTCCATTTCTGGGGCCCTTTTCAGGACGAACAGCAGCGAGAAGACTTTGCACGAAGCAAACCGAGGCATTTTGCTGGGAGCTCACCACAACCATGGGTAGTATATCTATCCTCTGGTAAATTAACATAGACCCTGAAAATAGCTTAGTTCTAATGGAAACTAATCTTCCAACCCCCAAGACTGCCAGGGTCTATGTTAATTTACCAGAGGGTATATCTGTATCTATATCTATAAATATCTATCTATCGATACATGCGTTAATATATGTATATATATATAATGTGGGCAACCCAACAACAAACCAACAAAAAATGACTGGGGATGGTTTAAACCACCCATAAAAATGGTGATGACTGGGGATGGCTTATTGGGTTTACCACTTTATATCTGTATATTATATATATATATAACCTATGTTGAAGATTGTTGAAGTAGCCTTTTTTGACACCCTGATTTGGCAAGTCTTTTTGGTCAGGGCTTTGTCTACACTTGTAAACAGGCTCGCTAGTGAGAGATAGACAGCAATGCTAAGCAAGTGCTGCAAGACGTCCAGTGGTGACTGATCCAGAGGAACGAATTCGTGAGAGTACATAAGCTGCAAGGCCTAGTACTCGTAGCTTCATTTGTCGCTTATGGACAGTTTGGCATGTCCAGAATTACAAGCCCTTCTGACAGAAAGAAGTTTAGTTGAAGGAGATGTTCACTCATTTTCCGTGTCACCATGTACCATAGTGTAATTACACGTTTTCTTGCCTTTCCAGCGGAACCATTCTGAGATCCATTTTGGCATCAATCTACCGATGTGGCCCATACTTGGGCACCCAAAAGCCAAGATAAAGTGGATATGTTGTTTCTGATCAGAAAATTGCAGAAATGAGCCAAGATATTGGCAGATTTGATAAACTTAGTGGCTTGATGTGGCTTGGCACAGGTGCTTCCCTCTACTTTTGTTTATTGGTTTAGTTTCACCGAATAAAGTAGTTGGATATCTCTACCACAAACCCAATCGTTCACCTAGTGGTATCAACCAACTTTGCTATCATACATCAGATCAATCAACTCTCAATTCCCATATATTTTCGATCGTTCACTGTAAATTTAAGCGCCATTTTCTCATGGTTTTCTCATGGGTTTTCCCTATCCGTTGGATGGATGGACTGGAGCCGCGTAGGCCCATTCCACCAGAGAAGCCTCCCTTGGTGGATAGGCTCTTGGGCGGTGGCACAGGGGATGCCTTTTTGCAGCCCTACAGGAGGCGCCGGGTGCTGAGAAGATGTGCTGGGTAAAAAACATCCGTCCATCCGTCCGTCCGTCCGTTCATTCATTCATTCAATCAATCGATCGATCAATCTATCATCTATCAATCTATCAATCTATCAATCTATCAATCTATCAATCAATCAATCTATCAATCTATCAATCAATCAAGCGATCAATCTATCAATCTATCAATCTATCAATCTATCAATCAATCAATCAATCTATCAATCTATCAATCTATCAATCAATCAAGCGATCAATCGATCAATCTATCAATCTATCAATCTATCAATCTATCAATCTATGAATCAATCAATCTATCAATCTATCAATCTATCAATCAATCAAGCGATCAATCTATCAATCTATCAATCTATCAATCTATCTATCTCTATCTATCTACCTCAATCTATCAATCTATCAATCTATCTATCTCTATCTATCTACCTCAATCTATCTATCTACCTCAATCTATCAATCAATCAATCAATCTATCTATCTATCAATCTATCAATCTATCAATCTATCTATCTCTATCTATCTACCTCAATCTATCAATCTATCAATCTATCTATCTCTATCTATCTACCTCAATCTATCTATCTACCTTAATCTATCAATCAATCAATCTATCTATCTATCTCTATCTATCTATCTATCTATCTATCTATACTTTTTGTATACCAATTGTAACAAATTGCATGATGGCATGGATGGCGGACCAAACCACATAGATCATATGATATACACTTGATTGTATATATGTCCATTATATTCCTGCATATCCCCATTGTTCTTCGTAAAACCCATAGATTCCGTGTAACTTGACCATGGCACACATGACTTGACAGATTCCCTCGGAGGTCCGCGGCAGAGCAGCAGACACTGGAGAAACTCTGCGACTTCGTGCAGCAAGGGCAACACACAGAGGTGCTGGTGGGATCCGTTGGTGGAAGCACCTGGCGAGTTTGGGCCCCAACATGGCCATTTGAGAATGAGAAACCATGATATGATTTATGAATCTGATGAACATTGATAAATCATGATAGATGTTGTTTTCCTTTTTTTGGAGAAACAAACACATGCTATACAACTTAGGCCCATCACACATTTGCAGACACATTCCATGGATAAAAACTCCAGCTGTTCAATAAAAACCAGCTGTGTCATGTCGTGTCCGGCAGGCCTGCTGCAGGCGGGGGCTCAGAGCAATTGGGGATCCCCCAACTCCAACCAATGGTTGGGAGTAGCCTCCCAGATTCTCCCAGATTGGTGGTTTCGAATTTCAAACATTTCGTATATTTGACCTATTGGGATCCCAATTGACTAGTGTTTTTCAGGCAAGTTAAAACCACCAACCAGTTTTTGCAAAGCCCTGAAAAGGATTGAAACATGGATTGGTTGAAGAGAACATCGAAAGCGGAAACAATGGACTCTCCCATGAAATATCGGGGGTCCTGTAGATTTCCTTTCAACCAATCCATTGATTTTCCATCGCGGATTCCAGGGATGGGCAGCTCCATTTCGACTTCTTGCTTTGGAAGGACTTTGTGCGGCGCGTGCACAAGGCCCGAACAATGGCTTTGAAAATGGGGCATGTCCCCAAAATGCGGATTTTGAATTATTTTAATGAGAGCAGGATGAAGCTGCGAATTTAGGGGTATCCCATCTTTTGGACAGAAACTTGGGATTTCGCTTAACACCAAAACAACTCTTGGAATGTGCGAGGGGCCAAGATTGGACGTGCGATCGCTGAAAAGATCCCGTGACCGTGACAAATTGGTTCAAGATCCCTCTGATGGACTCTACCATGATACCATGAAGGCCATGCAAGTCCCATCAAGTCCCAAAAACATGTCAGGCTGCAATAGGCTACATACACTGCATGATATACATGCACATTATATGAATCCCAGCTGTCCTCAGAAAAGCATCCTCCGTGTTTCCTGGGATTGGCTTCCCTTCGGTCGCCATGGCAGCCATGGGAGTTGCTGCTGCGGTGGCAGCGGGTGGAGCCATTGGGATTATCACCTACCAAACGTCGTCCGACGGGATGTGCCGTTTTTTTTTTACATGTTTTTTTTTCTGTAATTTAATATTTTTCCGATTGGTTCATCCACCAAAAAAACCGGGAATGACTAAGAGTTGGAAGATTCGGATGATCATCTCGGCAAATCGAGGTCTTGCGGTTGCTATCCTTCTTCATCATCACGTCCCGTGGTGGTTCCTGTAAAGAAAAGGGCTTCAACGGCAAGCAGTTTGACTGGCGAGGTGTCCTGTCAGCTACCACATAATTTGTACCGCTCCCGGCTGCATGTGACCTTGGTGGGCGATATGCTGATGCATGGATGTGTTGCCGGGCTGGCTGAGGACTCCATTTTTTTAAGAGGAGCTGACATTTGTAAAGGCAACAAAGAGCTTCACATCATTAAAGATGGAGAGCTGGCACTTACGATGTATTTTGAGGATGAGGAAGATGTTGAGTTCTGGCTAGAGGGCCTATCTTCTGCAGTCCGAGTGTCGGAGAACTTGCCGAAGCTCTTCAGTGTTCACACCCGCGAAATCCACAAGAAGAATGAGGAGGTCAGCCTGGCCCAACTAGCACAACAAAACATGTCCAAACTTCTGAGCCTGAAACGCCGAGAGTTGACGGCGGTGGAGGAGAAGGCTCAAGGTTACCAGATGGTGGCAGACCAACGGCAGCAGGAAGTTCGAGAGCTGCAGGAACAGCTATCGACTTATGCCGTGTTAGCTTCCCAGAAGGAGGAGGAAAATGAACGCCTTCGGCTGGAGGTGGCAGAGAAAGATGAGAAAAGCAAGATGGAAAGGCAGCGGCAGGATCGAATGGAGCTTGAAACAACGGCTGCATCTACTGAGGATGTAGCAAAGTACCTGGATTCAGCTGTTGATTTTGCCTCCGACGGCAGTGCTACCCATTCCAAAGACAAGGGCGGCCTAAGTGGCTCAAGGCACTCTCAGCGTGCCCAGATGGCCAAAAATCAAAAAATGGAAGAGGTACAAAAGCGTCTCTTGGCAATGCAGAAGTTGCTGGAGCAAAGTGAGACGTCATCCAGCCATCCAAGAAAGGCGCGCCACAGCATCCCAGCAACACTGAAAAATCTCAACAGTGAGACAGGAATCCAAGCGCCTTTGTCTGCCTCAAGAACTTGAAGTTTTAAGCTTGCATGGAATCTGAGGGCCCACAGGAGGAGCCAACAGCTTTGAATTCATTGATTTTGAGAGGTTTGCCTAGGGTCCCTGCCTTGGCACAAGCCCGGACTTGTCTCACCCAAAAATCAGCGAAACAACGCAGAAAAACCGACACCCCACGCTGTTGAACGCCCTCCAGTGTCCTGCCATGTGCCATCCTGCCAGGTAAAGCTGTCGAATCCCAAAGCTTGAGAGAACAAAAAGGATGTGACGAAGTGATTGCTGGTTTAAAATAGCTTAAAGATGTTTGAAACCCATTTAATGAGGATACAACTGACTGATATAAGTATTTATACCATTGTATAACTAGTTGGTGGTGTTGAATATCCATGATTTTGCAGCCATATGTGGGATGATCATAATGAGTCAATTTTGGTGATGGGTTGAAACATGTTGAAACCTATCGGAGATGTGGTCAACCTGCGGTGACAAGTTGTGAGAGTTTTGAGCGGTTTGAGCCGCCTTCGAGGATTTGCAGACGTAGATATCCGAGCAGTTTCTGAGCAGTTTTAAAAGCCCTGGTGTTGGTTGATGATTACAGATAGTATAATTGTTTTGCGGGGGTTATAGCAGTGTTGTAGCACTTAACATATTTCGGGCTCATCTTATAATTTATATGATCAAAAAGCATGAACGGGGAATCCCCCCCACAAACACCAATCACCAAAGCCTGGCTCAGACGAATCAACCCTACGTTGAAGAAAGTGGGTTGTGGGAGCCCCGTGAAGCCGTCCAAGACATTCCAAGACATTCCAAGACATTCCAAGACATTCCAAGACATTCCAAGACCACAGTTGAGTTCACTTCTTGAGATGTCCTTTGCTGTACCTGGCGGGCAGATCATCATTTCTCCACATGGAAGAGTATGATGCTGAGTCATTGGACCAGGGGGCTGTCAACGGACCCATTGAGATTGAAGTGTTCTCAGCGATGAGTGGATCTCTGCATTGCAAAAGTCAATGGCCAGAAACAGGGCTGCGGCAATCCACTGACTTCCTCAAAGACTTGACTCACCGGCTGCGCCAAGGAGTCCCCTGCAAAGTGACTGCGTGGTGGTTTCAGTATGTTTCATTTGTTTTCAAGATACCATCCCAACCTGGGATGATCCCAATTCTGCGGAAAGGTGTCACCGGTGTCACCTCTGTTTTCTTTCCGACCCAAGAAGCACCCGTTTCGCCGTGAACGAGGTGACATTCCTGGCAGATGACCAGCTCTTGTCGGAAGGTCGAAGCTGGATGCAGTTGGGGGAGCCTCGGAGACTCTTTTCTTGGCTATGGCAGATGGGGACATCCAGCAGGTCAACAGGACAGGAATGATGTCAGATCAGGATGAAAGGGAAATCACAGAAAATACCAAAGAAGCATCTTGCTTGGTGATGTTTAAAATCACCAAAAGAGGACATTTATATGACATACAGTTACATACATTTGCATACATTCACATCCATTTACATACATTTACATAGATTTACAATCATTTACATAGATTTACATAGATTTACATAGATTTACATACATTTACATACATTTACATCCATATACAATCATTTACATAGATTTACATAGATTTACATAGATTTACATAGATTTACATACATTTACATCCATATACATCCATTTACATACATTTACATACAT
>Ga0126342_10000724_pt1 | contig 39654 bp, 28 predicted proteins | sample Cyp1metagenome_FD_92528 | JGI IMG/M metagenome (GOLD analysis project Ga0126342, IMG submission 92528) | Coral microbial communities from Lord Howe Island, Old Settlement Bay, Australia - Cyphastrea 1 metagenome | ecosystem: Host-associated > Invertebrates > Cnidaria > Coral ...
ATATTGTATTATATTATGTTATATTATATTGTATTATATTATATTATATTATATCATATTATATTATATTGTATTATATTATATTATATTGTATTATATTGTATCATATTGTATTATATTATATATCTATATTAAATTATACTATACTAGATTATATTATAGGATATTAGATTAGATCATGTTGTATTGTATTGTATGTTATTGTATTATATTACATATCATGTAGATATATATATATATATATAACATTATATTATATATATATACATATGTATATATATATATGTATATAACGAGGAAACAATTGGAATAGGACATCTATGATTGGAATAGGCGATGAATCTTAAGGTACAGAGCTAGTAATCATACCCTGAAATCAAATCAATTCCTAAGTCCCAATTGAGGCTCTCAACTCCAGCTTCAAGTAGATCCACAAAAAAATGGCCGCGCTAATTTCAGAAACAATCGCCAAATATCTCCTACTCAGCTGTAAGCCTATGGTTCCATGTACTGGCTGTAAGCGGGATTGGTTGAAAGGAAAATTGCAGCCACAGATTTTGCCATGAAATATACAGGGTTCCTCTTCATTTTCCCTTCAAGTCTAAGGCAAAATCCTGCGGTCCATCATTGTTTTCCCGCTTGAAATGGCCATAAATTGCTCCCATGGACGAAGCCATTCTGTTTCCGTGTCAGGTGGGTGTCGAAACTTCGACCAAGAAAGCCAGGTCGACCACTTCTTCTAGGCGTTCCCCATCCAAGAAACGGAGCTCAAAACCTAGGCCCAAAGTTGGGCCCGGAATGGTATAACAGTGATTAACAGTGACACATGCAGCTTGATACTGGCCCAAGATTTCTCTTCGCCAGTATTTTGGGGATGATGAAAGAGTCTGGTCAGCCGTGTCTGGAAAAATCTTGGGGAATACTGGCAAATATTGGGCAGTATAACCGCCTGTTGCCTTGGAAAAAAAACCTGCTATCATTTATCAGGGAAATATCCCCATGAAAAACTTGCCTTAAAATAGAATTCAATCCCAAGTCGGTACCAAAACGGGATGTTTCTTGAAATTGAGGTACCCCGAAACCTTTCGTTTCTCCATCAAAAATGACCAGTAACTTGCATGATTCCGGTGTCCCCCCTTTTGAGAAGCTCCCAGTTGAGCAGTGTTCAAAACAGTCTGCCATGTCACTATACTGGTGGAGATTTCCATGATGGCTTATGACAATGGGATATCAGGTAGTATAAGCGTCTATACCCTCTGGTAATTTCACATAGCGAACTGGAAAATCACCATTTTTAATGGGTAAATCCACTATAAATGGCAATTTTCAATAGCTATGTCAGTTTACCAGAGGGTAATCATCGACCAACATCGGTTTTGAGCATTTCCCACACAACCAGCACCCCCGACCTCCACCGTGCTTCCTGCTCTGGACGCAAACCTGACCAAATTGGAGGCACCAGAATTGCGAATCCAACGCAACAAGCTGCAAATAGAATCAAATACTGTAGTGATATTGGGTTGTGCAGTAGAATTGTTACTGTGTACAGTAAGTCCCCCTGAAAATAGGTTGTTCCACATGATCCGATTTACATTCATTTGCAACTATAGCAAAGCCCAAATACCATCAGGTGGTTGGAAAACTGTGATTGTCGCTCCAACTGGCTCCCCATTAGGGAATTTGGTGAAGCCACAGCTCCTTTCTAGAATTGGGGGAATCTTCCATGCAATGTTTGACAATCCCATGGGGTACGAATGTAGTTGCTCTGGATGGATTACAAACGAAGATTTCAGTTCACCAGACGTGTTTCTTGATCCTCTCATCCACGGTTGTTGGGGGGTTCTCCGTCAGCCCAATGGCCCATACCTTTTCTAACACCAGAAATGTCCACCATCCCCAACTTTTGGAGCTTTCTGGCAGAGTTAAACACAGAAATATCCCAGGTCAAATCTGAGACTCCATGCCCTTTTCCGCACGTGCAAATGATCCAGGTAAAAACCTCTGTTGAATGGGCTTGGAAGGGGCGGGCTTGGGGAAGAATTATTCGAAGGATCTGAAACCACAATGACTGTCGTATGCTGATCTCGCGACTTTACCAGTATGCATAACAATTTTATACGCTCAATGTCGACATTTTGCTGGATTGCCTGCTACCATTATCACTTGGTGAACATTTTAATGTATGTGCCCTTCTCTTCACATCAAAATAAATCAAAATAGTCGTCTTGATGTTCATCCGCTGAATTTCATTGAAAATATCAAAATGGTTTTGACTCATCCGCATTGTGGTGCAAAACAACCAAGCTTTCACCAAGATACGAAGCATCATCTCCTCCTCCGAATCGGCACATGGCCTGAGCAACCGGATGATGAATGCAATTGATGGCTTACCCCATATGGTTTTGCCCAAAAATAGGGTACCCCCAAAATCCCATGTTTTGTCATGTTCATTTATTTGAATAAACTGTGATCATACACTAGACTGGCCTGAATTATTACGGCGGTTTTTGGAGAGTTATCCAGTCCAATTCCCATCATTGCAGTGATTTCGCGACGTAAGCCTTTCCATTGATGGCTTCATCAATACTTCGTTTATATACATCTATAGATAGATTGATAGATTAATTAGATAAATAGATAGATTGATAGAACGATAGACAGACAAACAGACAAGATAGGATTAGATTAGATTTCATAAGATTAGGTAAGATTACATCAGATTACGCACAAACCCCGTGGTTTGCCCAGACTGCAACATTGAGGATTCCCTGTCGTCGAACATGAGAAGAGAAATTGCAGAAAATACTGCGTATACGCAGTGTTTTCTGCTTTCGGATTCAGACTTTTCAGGGTTTTAGGGTTTAGGGTTTCAGGGTTTTAGGGTTTAGGGTTCGTCGTCTGGTAAATACCAAAACACTGGCCCTGCGCAGGTGTTTGAGCATGTCGAAGAATAATATTTGAACTCCATTCTAACCTTGCGGGCAAACCATAGGGTCTTGCCGTAGTATTAGATAAGATTATATATGTAACAAGATTTGATCAGATTTGATAGGATTAAAGAAATAAACAAACAAGATCAAACAAGTAACCAAATATTTAAGCAAAGATATAAGGAATTACCCTCTGGTAAACTAACATAACTATGGAAAATCACTATTTTTAATGGGAAAATCCACTATAAATGGCCATTTTCAATAGCTATGTTAGTTTACCAGAGGGTAAATAGATGGACTCTTCTGGGCGTTCCGGGCAGCCGCTCGTTGCCATCCCAATGTTCAGCTTGCATGGCGAGCATGTCGATAGTGCCACCTGCAGGACACGAAACATCCGATATTGATGGGATATAATTAGATGGAATATAGTGAAATATTATATATATACACATAACCAATAAGTGTATATATATATATACGTATATATATATATATAATTATATATATACATATAATCACTATATGTATATATATATATATAATCAAACGGGATAGTAATGGTATATTAGTGGTATGATAATCAAAAATATATTTTGTAACTACAACCCAGAAAAAAAGCGAACTCTGTTCCCATGTCCTCCATGATTAGTCCTGGTGTCACCAACTTCAACTCGGCATCTTACTCTGTTGCGAAAAAAGATGGAAAAAAATATGTGGAATTGGATAGAAATCATATGGGAATTTTAAACACATATGGATTTTTCTAATATGGGAATCACATATGGATTTTATGGGAATTAACTTCAATTTCACAATTGGATATTACTCATGGGATATGATTGGAATATTGGATAAACCCAGACTGGCAATCAACCATGGCCAGCTGGGAAATGCCCAAAACCAAAAACCATGGTGGCCAGCTGGAAGATGGTCCTTTTTTTGTTCGATGATTTACCGACCAAAAATTGAATGTATTCCATAGCTATGGAACAAATCACCAGAGAGTTTTCTGACTATAACTATGACTATGCCATAACTCAGCAGCTACTAAGTGGGGTTCAACAAAAAAACACAGAATGACATCAGTACCTGGGCTCCAACAACTCGGCTCGGATCACGTTCAGCAGCGCAGGTCCACTGTTTGATGATCAAGACCCTTGTTAAGTTGAAGTGGTTAGAACATGCTCTGGACGCCTGTTAAGAGCAATTTATCACCAGATCATCATCAACATTTCTAGTTAGTAAACCCTATTTTTGTTGCTTAAACCCTCCTTGTTGCAATTAAAACAACCAGTTTTTGCCCATCGCCACCCCAGATGCACGGGCGGGTAGACGGGTAGACCAGGTAGGATCATGAGCTTCCCCACCTGTGGTTTCCTTCCAATCCTTCCAAGAGATCTGCCCTCGAATGCCCCGAGCCTGACAGTCACCCATGGCTTCTTTCCCCCCTTGGTGCTTGACTCCATTTACTAAGTGGGCTAGAAGCCCAACTATCACTGGACTAACCCTACTTACTGAAATAAGGTTACCCCAAAATCCAACAGGTCTCAAAAATCATGGTCCTATTAAAATTGCCAAAACTTGGCCGGTATACCCACGTTTTGATAAACCCATGTTGTGGGGTTTCCTGGACTTTTTGCTTTGGCCAATTCCAGGATAATGAGACCATATACACATACAAACATATACATATATGTATATATATATATATGTATTTATATATATATATGTATATATGTATATATGTATATATGTATATATGTATATATGTATATATGTATATATGTATATATGTATATATGTATATATGTATATATGTACACATGTATATATGTATATATGTATATATGTATATATGTATATGAGCGTTTTAAAATGTTTCATAGGCCTATCGCATACCTATCAAGGAGGCCAAGTGGGACACTGGCTCAGCTGATGGTAGGTCGGTCAGGCAACAGTCTAAAGGGTCCCAGAAGTCAATTGACTTGAGCGGAAGGAGATCCATTTGATATCAGTCAACAATCCTTCATATCCTTTAATCTAATTCTGAATATCCTTTAGCCCAATTGTTGGAGAAGAAATGGTTCTATCCCGCAGGTTGTTAGTTCATGTTAGTTCTATCCCTTTGGCAATTAAACATGGCAATGTAAAATCGCCCATTTATACTTTGTTTTCCCAGCTTTAAAGCTCCATTTATGGTGGATTGTCCTATATTTTGTCCATGATTTTGCATGATGTTCCATGATTTTCCCATGATTTGCCTCCATTTACAGGAAATGTCTGTGGCATGTTTGATGGGCCTGCCGCAGCCACTGAACCAGCTGAGGCCAGTCAAAGACGTCGCCAAAGGACGTGGTGCCCTCGTATTGCGGGGTGCACATGCCCGCCTTCGGCCAATTCGGCGTGGTTGGCAGTGGAAACTGCTCCGACCTGCTAAACTAATTATAACTATCATACTCTTGTGATATTTTCTGTCTATGTGTATATATATATATACACATATGTAAATGTAAATATGTATGTGTATGTATATGTATGTGTCTATGTATATGTATGTGTATATGTATGTGTATATGTCTATGTATATGTATGTGTATGTGTATATGTATCTGTCTATGTATATGTATATGTATCTGTCTATGTATATGTATGTGTATATGTATATGTATATGTATCTGTCTATGTATATGTATATGTATCTGTCTATGTATATGTATGTGTATATGTATATGTATCTGTCTTTGTATATGTATATGTATGTGTATGTGTACATGTATGTGTATATGTATCTGTCTATGTATATGTATATGTATCTGTCTATGTATATGTATGTGTATATGTATATGTATATGTATCTGTCTATGTATCTGTCTATGTATATGTATGTGTATATGTATATGTATCTGTCTTTGTATATGTATATGTATGTGTATGTGTACATGTATGTGTATGTGTATATGTATCTGTCTATGTATATGTATGTGTATATGTATATGTATATATATATATATGTATCTGTCTATGTATATGTATATGTATCTGTCTATGTATATGTATGTGTATATGTATATGTATCTGTCTATGTCTATGTATATGTATATGTGCGTTTATTCTGGGTGAGATGATGATGACTTATCACGACCAAGGTGGGGGAGTTGCAGTTTCATTGATCTGTTGCGAACCAAGTGGCTGCCAGGACCGGTGCCCTTGTCCCATACCCAGGTAGAGGTAGTCAACAAGAGTCTATGGGTTTTCTGCAAGGGACTCAAGGGGTTCTACCAACCAGCTGCCAACCATTTCTCTACAGTACCAACCATTTTGGGGTAACCACATGGTGTTCGCCTTGGGTTCGAACCCCTTTTTTTGCGCTGCGGAACCACCCGGCCTCCCGGAACAAAGAAAAGACGCCTGGATTCTTGTTGTCCTGGGGGCGGGAGGCTCCACTCCCTGAAATTCATGGACCATTTGTCATCTACAACCATTCTCCGGTGGCTTTCGGTGGCTTTCGGTGGCGCGGATTTCCAAAAAGAGTCAAGCCCTTGGGCCAAGCATAAGAAAAATCCAGAAAACATCTGGATTAAAATGAGGCACCCATGGACCCATAAAGCTCCTTGTCCTTGTGTTTACTGCAAACGGATCCAACTTGGGTGGTGCTGTGACCATGTGACACAAGTTGCCCAGCCATTTTCGCATCCTACAAACTTCTGGATTTTAAGTCATGTGGGATACCGGACTGAGATGCCCCTGTTTACCATTACTGGTCAGTTGGTGAGTCATGAGATATACAGATATACCAATTTATTATCAGTTACAATACCCCCAAAGATGGAGAAGATATAAAATGTGAAGATGTAACACAGGCACTTTTACACACAGACGCTCTTACGCAGAAACGTTTTTACACACAGACGCCTTTACATACACAGACGCCTTTATACACACCATCCGAGTTGATGAATTGCTTTTGAAATGTTAGCGTTGCTTGAGGTATTGAATTTTCCCGTGGATCGCTTCCCCATGCATGCGTTGTGGCTGAAATCCCCAAAGTTTGTGGTCGCTAAATACCCAAAAAAGGTACCGGTTACCGACCCCAAAATGCTTCTCCCAGACGGACATCATTGCCCAACCTTGCGATACTCTGCAGCTTCCTTCTCCGTGAGGACACGCCTGTCGCAATTGTAACGAAACTCTCTCTCTCTCTCTCTCTCTGTGAGGAAGAGTACAATAAAAGAGAGGAACGTGTACAAATGGGCATGGTCAAAATAGGAAGGTGTACTATACAAAGACACCCATACACCTAAATACAGGTCCCCAACAGGTCCCCATAGGCACAAGAACAGCAGATCGGTTCGGCAAATCCCCCGTTAAAACGGACGGACACAACCGGTCCACAACTTGTGGAGCACGTCACCTCACGCCATTGGAAATCAACGGCTCCACAAGAACCACCTAAGGCAGTCCCTAAGGTTCTTTGGTAGAGAATCATAGGGATATTTTATGCAGGACATAACCATCAATAGTGTCAACTCCACATTTTTTGAATCCCTAAGCTGTGTTATTTTGGGGACTTGCCGTACAAGGTACCAGGTTGTCACTACTTGGGAGGCTACAGTACTCCATAACCCATCAACCAGGGTTTATTAATCCGGGGTTAACATCAATGGTAGATTCATCTGTCTGCAGCCCAAAATGCGGGTATAAAACCAACCATTCTTTAGTGGTGATAGAAAAACACTAGGACATAGGATATGTTACACTTGTGGGCTTGGCCTAAATTCGGGGCTACCCCAAAGGGCTGCCCCAAAAATAGCATAACACAGCCATTGCACATGTTGGAACATACTGATCAACTGTTCGATTTTGCCGATTTTAGGTAGAGCCAATGTCCAGAAAAACAAAAATATCCCGACGCGCTAAAACCTCGGCATAATGTTCTTCAAGCTAAAATTGCGGCTGGAGGTCGTGTTGCAGTGCAGAGACATCCAGAAGTAACTGGGAGTTCCAGTGCAAATTGCAAGCACTGTAGTTTCAAAGAATGCAACAGATACAGGCATGATTTGATGTAAAAATCCCGGTAGCCCCATCACTAGACATGCGCAGAGACTCTGGTATTAAATTGTGTTTACGAGTCCCCATGCCACACTTGTTGCTTGCCTGGCTTAGTAAGAACCGAAGGAGTTTTTGAGTTTCACCCCGAAAATACCCCGCATGTTAAACTAGCAAAAAGCTATTGGAAATGGCCATTTATAGTGGATTTACCCATTAAAAATAGTGATTTTCCATAGTTATGTCAGTTTACCAGAGGGTATATCCTATTAAATCCCATTAAATTCCATTAAACTACCATTGTCCTATGGTTTTCCTATGGTTATAGCCATGGTTCCATGGTTCCTGTGTTAGTTTACCAGAGGGTACTTCCTCAATGGACAGGTCAACAATCTATGGTCCTATGGTATCCTCCGACCTGGCAATCCGCATCCACTGAGGTTCAGGGCATCAGGACCCTGAAAGGATGCTATCTGCAAGGCCTGGTAAAATCTGGTAAAAGCATCATCCGGGCGCAACAAAAAACACAGAAATCCGCGATCCGAAAAGTGGTATTTCATGGCTGTTTCCATGTATTTTCCTCATTTTGGATGTGTCTTTTGCGAAGCCACGCCACAACGATTCCCAAAAATCGCCCCGAACTGTTCCGGTCAAGTCTCGGGAGTCTGGGAAGGAAACAGTGCAGGATGGTCCTCTGGTAATTTGTTACGTAGCTATGGAAAATGGAGGAAAATGGCCCAGTGATAGTTGATGGAAAATTGATTTACCTATTTTTATTGTGGTGATTTTCCATAGCTATGTTAGTTTACCAGAAGGTAATATGATAATCATGGGAAATCTCTTGGTTATATGATGTTATATGTTCCTGTATAGCCACGGGCCCAGGACTTTCCAGTTAGTGTGGCCGAGTCAGCTGATCCCTGGGAGTAGTTTCATCCGCTTCGTTTCCCCACGGCCCACGGAGTTTGGTTACGCTGGGCATCTGCCTTGCCTAGTTTTAACAGCCAGTTGCCTGAGTGGACTCCGTCCTATCAGCTTACTGATGGCGCATCAAATGCTTACATTTGTTGGTAGTGCCTTGGCTCACTACTGCATCAATAAACGCGTGGCCATTTCATGTCTGTAAGCTGGCAGTGTCTCAGTTGAGTGCAGCATAGAGTTTGGTGACCTGCAGGGCGAACAGCGAGGCTTGGTGGCTCACACCTCGTGGCCCTACCTTGATACACCCGCGCTTGTGGTTTCAAGGTCTGGGTTGCACAGAAGTAAATGATTTGCCCAGTCTAGGAACGATCCGTGTACGTACAGCATCCTTTTTCTATACCGTTGCTGATTCTGACAGCAGAATCAACATTGTCTTTAGCCGCTAGCGGTGTCAACGATATTGCCAGCCGTAAGGCGGGATGGACGCGGGATGGACGCCACCACGTAGAGTCGCCGTCCGATTAATGTGTTCCTGTCCCTTTTTGTGGTTGGCTGAATAAAACCCCGCATTTTCTTTGCAATTCCAGAAAACATCCATCTTTCAGGGCTGGTTAGCAGTTTAATTCATTTAGAAAGTCCAAATTGTCCTGGTTGTATATCCATCGTATTCCATTATGGTTTCAAATCCCATGAATATTCGTCATTTTGGTTCATTCCATCCCCATGAAAAGGGCGCCGTTGTTCAAAACACCCGTTTTTTCCGGCAAAAAACGCCCAAGTTCTGTGGCGGTTTCGGTGGATTTTTCCCAACCTCCAGGGCATCGCAAAAAAGATTGCCAAATTGTTCGCGGCAGACGCCTGATGAGCGACGGATCAAGATCTTGGGGTGGTGGTTGTGAAACCACCACCGCAGCTGTTTCATATGATGGCTATTTATACAAAAAAAACAGAAGTGAATTTCAGCAAATGGTCATACAGGATATATCTTGGCAACCCTGTGTATGTTAGTCACTGAGACTATCGTATAATATTTGTATTTTGGACACAGTGCCCCTTAAAAGGAACCTCGTAATGGATATCATGTGTTACTATAACCCTGATTCACCGATGTCAACCCTCAGCTCAGAATCGCCGGAAGTGGGGATGCCTCACCTATCACATCCACCACGGTGAAATACAAGGTGAACTTCTGCTTCGCAGCTGGTTCCTGCACGGGGAGGGTGAGTCAGGGTCAAGTACTTTTTCATCAAGCTCTCTGAGTTTTTCTTCATCTGCGAGCAAAGGTAAGGCCATTTTTCCTTGCTTGGCAGTATATGATTGATGTAACCCTCTGGTCATCAGCTCCGTGGCAATGGAAAATCCCATGTTGAGATGATTTTCCCAAATAAAAAAGGCCCTCTTTGTCAAAAGGGATTTCCCTGCCATGTTTGAGGACACCAGAGGCTATTCTATTAGATATCCCAGATATCCCATGAAAAATATCTAATAATATCCCATTCAATAATATTCCATATTCCTTTATATTAACCCTTATTAAGCATGAAAAATTCCATCACCATCCGGCCATCGACACCAGAGGTCTCAGGTCCTGCAGGTGACAGGCCACGCAGGGGGGAATCCCCAAGACCTCAGCGGAACGATGCCACCAAAATTGGATGGTTCATCGGGGTTAAATAGGGATTTCATGGGGATTTCATAGGCGATTTATAGGGGATTTAACCCACCAAAATTGGATTTAATAGGGATTTCATAAGGGATTTAACCCACCAAAATTGGATTTAATAGGGATTTAATAGGGGATTTAAGCCACCAAAATTGGATTTAATAGGGATTTCATAGGGGATTTAAGCCACCAAAATTGGATTTAATAGGGATTTCATAGGAGATTTAAGCCACCAAAATTGGATGTCCAAAAAAGATGTCTGGAGCGTTGAAAACAACGCGAAAATGTGTCAGAAAAACCGGGGTTTGAAAAACGCTTTGAACACACAAAGAATTGTGTTTTTTTTTCGGATTCTTACCCGGGAAAGATCCGAGGGCAGTAACTGCAAGAAATTTGCACTGTTTGAATTGGAATTCTGTTGGAATTCTGTTCATGTAGTGATCTCCAAATAGATGGAAACATACATCGTCATTGAAGTGAAATGGTCGATCATTGTCCGGAAACCATAGTCGTTGTCCATATCTTTTCGTGAAAATTGGATCCCCTCTGGTAATTTGTTACAAAGCTATTGAAGCCATGGCGAAATAGTTGATTTACCGAACTTTTTTAGATGGTGATTGAAAAAATTACCAGAAGGTATATCCCAGATATAAACCCCCATTAGATGCTATGAAAAGTCACCATAAATCACCCCTTGGTGCATCCCTCAGCATCCCAGACATTCCGTGCCGATGCAAAGTACTCGTAGCCTCGCTCTCGTGTCGAGAAAAACGTCGTGACGTGGCGCCAGTTCTGATGAGTTTATGGTGATTATGGAGGTTTCAACGGTTTACCCTCTGGTAAACTAACAGTTTGCAATGGAAAATCCCCATTTTTAATAGGAAAATCAACTATTTCTATGGGCCATTTTCAATAGCTATGTTAGTTTACCAGAGGGTAAAGCTCATGAATTCCTCAAGATGGAAATATTCCCCCCAAATCTATCAGGTAAGCGGTAAGCAGCGGGAAGGAATTTCAGGCCGAGAAGAAAAACCCACAGGTTCGTTCGCATGGCTTCTGCCATGAGGTCACCAGTTCACAAAGAGCATGTTCATCAGATATCAAAAGCTTCGGCTACACCAATGTTGATTTGAAAAGGATTGAGAAGGTAAGACTATCAACAAGGAACAGAAAGGAACAGAAATACTTTTGGTACACCACTTGGCTCTGCCCCTTATGGCCACGTAGCTGGCACAAATATGCCAATTTCCATGCGTATCCAATTGCTTCGCGACCCTTCAGCGAGCTTATCACGCATGGTTGATCCAGATGTAAATGGGTAGGTCTGTCGGAAAACTATACAGAAATGGTTCAGAAATAGCTGGGTTTGTCCGCTTCCAGGCCAGTTGGTGAGAGAACATGTCTATGTGTACAAGTGTATATCCTACGTATAATGCGAAACTCTCTATATATATATAATTATATATACATATATACATATACTAGCAACTATACTTATATGTATACATATATATATGTACATATATATATACTAGCAACTATAATGATATATAATATACAGATATATATATAATATGTATATAGCAACACCAATATAGAAAGTAAGAAACCTGGAGATGTTTTTCGCAATCTGATCATCCCACGGCTGAGGTGCCCGACGGGTTCCCTGGCTCCGCTGAAACAAACCGCTGGAAAGGGCGACGGAGGTCGCACCACCTTTCTCGGCGGTGCGTGCAGAAAATCGACATGTGGAGATGGTTTAATCTATGGTTTTTACCGATGAAAATGGTGATATAGGTTAAGTTAAATTACCATGGATTATTAACCAAATTTTCCTGCAAATGTGTTTTCTTTTTTAAAAAAAAAGATGATTTTGATGGTGCTCAAATGTATAAAATCCTTTGGATTCAATGTATGGATTTTTTTTTAGATGAACCTGAACACTGGAGTTTCGAGGGAAAACCTTCTTCATACACCACCCAACCTGCGATAACCACAATCCAAACACCAAAGGGAGGAGTTTGAGCCCAGCAAAGCAAGTAGCAAGAAGAAACATTGGGAAGCCAACCGCAAAAAAGGATGTTGAATCCCAAAAAGTGGAACGATTTCCCAGGCATCGAGTAGACTGTCACTGGGTGGGGAAAAGCTTGATGAAATCCTTCTAAGACTGGTTTGACAATATGCTTCTGATGTATGGCTGAACCATAGTACCCTCTGGTAATCGAACGTCGCAATGGAAAATCTCCAATCAAAATGAAGGCTTTCATGGGAAAATCATCCATAAATGGGGGATTACCATCTACAAATGGGGGATTACCAAAGGGTTCACTCACCTGCAACCAACGGATTCTCGCTCGGATTCTCAGTCGCCCGCCTCGGCTTTCACTGCTTTCACCCGATCTCAAGAGCCACACATCCCCGCTCTCCGACTCCAAGTCCTGTAGCCATGGCGGTTTCAACCAGGGTTTCAGTAGGTGGAGATTTTCCCCAAAAACCTTCCGGAAAGCCGGAAAAAACATCTAAGAACGGCTTAACAACAGATCGCACGTGGAAATCTGCAAAATACCAAGATCCCCACGGATGCAAAAAAAACAACTCCCAGCTCCTCTTTCCACCAGGCGCTTGGGGCCTGGTCCAGAGGCCGGTGCCATGATGGCGTCCTTGTTCTGTCCTCGTTCTTGTTGAATGCAAAAAAGTGTTGGGTTCTTATTCGTTGTACATATCTCATACATCTGTCATGATCATAATCATACCCCCATGCTGCTCTTTTCCATATGTTGGGTTCACCTGGGTCGTTGTGAGTCAACCCCTGGTGCCGATGGTCTCCCAGGCTGGGCTAGGCTAGGTAGTAGCCTTCATAAGGGTACCTATGATGGTTAGTAGTATGAATGCAATGTAGCTAGACAGATTAATGTCTTAGAAAAACATGCTTTTCCAATTCCTACCACAGATTTACCCCATCGAAACCAAGTTGGGCCAAGTTCGTCCAGCCCGGTGACCTATCGGGCAGCGATGCTTCCCATGCGATCGGGGGATCCCCCTGGGGCCCACGCACACAGCATCGCACTGCCGCAGGGATGCACATCCTGTGCCAGAAATACAACAGCTTGCGTAGATATGCATTTGTATACATATTATATATATAATCATATATATAATTATATATAATCATATATATATATATGTTTACGCATGTGTATATGTAGCTCCATGTAGTTATAGTTCTATACATCTATATGCATGTGTGCATACATATATATATATATATATAATTATATATATACACAGTTATATAGCCATATGGACTGTGTCTGGATCTGATTCCATCCGTGCGAACATGTGCATTCAGAAATGCCCACAGCAGATCCTGGTCCCAGTAGGTGATATCCTCGAAGGACTCAAATTGACCAACTTTGGGGGTCAAAAATTGCTTACCCAAAAAAAAAGACACAGATTGGATATCACTGGATATTGGATGGTTTCGAGATGGCCATTTTTTTCGCAAAACTTCAGTGCTTCTTATCCCGTCAAACATCAGTTTGAACCGGCCTGCAACAGCGGCTCTAGGAGCCTCGACGACGACTGGGATCATCATTCGCCGGTGGAGCAAGTGGAGCCCCAAAACATGTTCTACCGATGATAGTCTATTCTGTCTATTCTGTCTATTCTCTTTCTTTGCTGTCCATCAACTTATCCATTGAGACAACCTATGACCATACCTATGACCTATTTAAAGTAATCCCACATTGAGACAAGCTATGACCATTGAGTACGACTCTGACCTAAAGTCATGCAAATTTTACAACAGCGCTTCGTTCTTGGAGTCTTGGGGTCCATGGGTCTGGGTCGGTCCACGTTCAATCTCCCTGGAACTTTCAGACTTCGCCTAAGGCGTGAATTAACACCTTACGGAGAATCCACCATTGATAGGTCAATTTTCTCTAGCAAGACTCGATTGTTGAACTTCCATATCAAATCAACCTTAGATATGAATCCCCCACGGTTTCCGGGCGCTCCGCACCGGGCGGGCTCCGCCCTCGCAGCAAACATGTGGTAGATGTCAGTGAGCAGACCTGGGACAAAGCTGAGCAGGGTCTCCATAGGTACATAGTCTGGGATGAGATAGATGGATAGATGGATAGTCTGCAGATCTAAGGTTGTCCATTGGCCAAACATACTTCACCTCACAATATGCATGGTCTTTTCCCTCGTTGGGAGAGTTGGGAGAGTTCAGCCACCGGAGTTGCCAAGTGAAGACCTGCGGTGAGCTGTGGACAACCCTCCACCGAGTATCCCAGAGTATCCTTTTGGATCGTTCAGATCCCAGTCAGCCAACCATTATCTACGCGAATGCCATAGCCAAGCCAGCCTGGGGTCAACAGTCAACAGTGGATCCGCATGATCTCTCTGATTAGATGACAGGCAAAAATAAATGACGTTCCACCCTGCAGCAAAAACATATGACCCTGGTCCCGAACTCCGAGACGCCAACGTTCTGCTTCTGTCAGATTCCAATCTGGAGACAACGCAGGCGCTAGCAACCTCGCGGAGCGCCCCAGGGTGTGGTTTGGTGTGGGGCCTCATCAGCAACTCATGGGACCCCCGGCAGGAAACTCTTTAAAGACCTGACATCCGTTCTGCGCCGCAAGGGAGCTCCTACAGCCGTGAAATCCAGGCAATGGAGTGCTTCAAGTGGCAAAATGACGGGAAAAACCATGAGTTTTACATAGTTTTACTCTGAAACATAATGACATAGGGGGGGTCCTGCAAATGCTGCCTTCAGCTAATTATGGAAGTCAACCTGAGTTCCAGGTAGGGGCCCAGGACGATTGGTCAAGACCTGGAACCAAATATTTGGCCGACTGATTTCCACGTGGATGCAACCAGCCTGAAACCACCATGTCCAGCAGCTCACGGAAATGATACAACTAGATTCCAGGATTTCTTTCAAAATCTGAAAACATGGTAGGTCGGGTTGATTTGAGGCCATGTTGCCATGTTCGCTTGGTGGTGTCACCAGCACTGGATTTAGTCGCGAATGATAGAGATATGATCAACCAATGATCCGGCGACTTGGGCGACCAATGATATACTGGGAAAAACATTTAGGGCTGGTTTGGCATTTAATTATCTTGATCATTCAGTATTCCTAGTGTTTTGCTTTTTTGGGGGACTTATTCGATTTTCAGATATATCTAAATATACTGTAAGAATGTTGGTTACACGTTCCACTATAGCCCATCATTCCCCGTGATCCCTTCATTATATCCCCAGTGGGGCCATCCGTTGAAATCGGGGGCGTCCTTGTCCAAAGAAACCTTGCCTGGGCTGGTTTTGGACAGGAGATGACTGGTCCACCTCAAAGCACCTCTCTGTCTGTCTGCTCTATTACTATCCTCTTTCTATTTCTATTTCTATTCTGTTCTGACCATTCTATTCTACCTACATAATGTATATATATAATATACTACGTATACGAACCAAAGTGGCTACGGAGAATAGTCATTTTGGATCACCATCTCAAGGAGCGATACTCCAACTATTTTGGTGGCCTTGTTCATCCTTGTTCCAGTAATTTTTCTTTCTGATTCGAAACCAAAGAGAGATGTTGAATATTAGGTGGATGGTTAATAATTCATAGATCCCATTGAATCCCAATAAACTTAGACAATGATGATTTAACCAATTCTTGTAAGTCCCATTAAATCCCATTGGATCCCATTAAGACCCCCCCATTCGAAAGCGAAGCGGCTTAAACTTCTCTCGCATCGACACAGCCACCACGTTTGGACTTCCTGCCCGTGAAGCCTTTAAAATCAATCGCATTGTGATAGTTCACTCCCAATAGGTATATTCTGTAGCTGCATATGTTTATACATTATATACATATATACATATATATATATACATACATATATATATATACATACATATATATATATATACATATATATATAATTCTATACATATATATATATGCACATAAATATATACATATACATATATATATATAATTCTATACATATATATATATAATTACATTTATATATATAGGGTAGTAAGCATAGAGTAACCCCCACAGGCTCGGCAACCCTACCCCGAGTCTTGAGGTCCTTTTTGTCGCGTTTTTTGAGGTCGAACAAAAACCGACAACAAAAACCGACAACAAGACCAGCACCTGCTCAGAGACTGCTTGTTGTGTACATGGATACTTGATGATACAGTACTTGGAAATCCCACACCGCTTCCAGAATTCCAGAATTCCAATAGATACGACTTCACCAGTGCAATGAATTTCAATTCGTGGCGATTCCCACCAATGTTCCACTGGCTTTTTTGGTGTGGTTGGGTCCACCTTCTAACCAGTGGATTACCCACGAACACTTGGATGGACATCCCACTTGGTATCTGGTTTCTTTACCCCACTTATATCTGGTAGATTAGCCGCTAGATTGTATAGTACCGGATACTGTATTTAGATTGTATAGTACTGGATACTGTAATTACTTACAATGTAGTAAACCCAATAGTAAACAAGCCCCAAAATCACCATGAATGGGCGTTATAAATCGCGGATGGTAGGTGTAGTACTGGGTTTCCAACAGTAAATACAACTCTTGATTTTAGATATCGATGCTTATAACATTGTCAAATTTATTACAGTAGATTTGTGCGAAAATAGGTCCTATTTTCCAATGGTTTATCATCCGTTGTCCAGTAAAAAGTTCCATGCTATATGGGTGTTCCCGTGTTCAGACCACAAAAACATCAAAAATATGTCAAAAAATTATTTCCCGTATCAAGTTGGTGAAATATCCCCATGTTTAATATAGCCATTTAATCTCCATGTTTAATGATTGGTTTTATAACACCCCAATTGAAAAAGGGTCGGCCTTCCAGAAGCTCTGCGGCTTCATTTATGCGGCTCCACCTGTGCTGGTGTCACTGGCGGATCAGCACCAGCTGTGGCCAGCTTGGTATGTCTCCGTAGTCAGTATGTATCAGCTACCCTCTGGTAATTTAACATAGCTATGGAAAATCACCATTTTTAATGGGAAAATCCACTATAAATGGTCATTTTCAATAGCTACGTTAAATTACCAGAGGGTATGTCCTACCTTTTTTGTTGGTGTTACCCCCACTTGTCAGCGATCTCCTTGTTCATGGTTCCAAGGTATCCAGGCTTTGAGCCGTTCTTGTTGGCTTAGCCTGCATGCTTGTTGGTCAGAATAAGTATGAGTATGATTGAATATGCAGAATGCTGTGGCTTTCAGTTGGTTAAAAAAAATCCAATTCATGAACACCCAGCTTTAGTTGGTTAAAAGCATTTTGCCTGGCTTGAGTATTATATATATACATACACATGTATAATGATATATTGTTCCTCAAAAAAAAACACATACCCATCTTTCCCGATTCAGTTGGTCCTGGGTCTCCGGACACAGTTCTTGGCCTTTGGGATCTCTTTTGAGATCTGTGGAAAAAATATGTGGTTTTGCAATTCGGAATATGAATGGGATATCCGTTTTTTATATCAATGGGACTATGGGATATTCGTTGAATATTAATGGGTATATCATGGGATATTCATGGAATATGCCTGGGATATTGATGTGATGTAATATGTGGTTTTGTGTGATAATGTGGTAGACCGGTATACTCCTCAAATTTAAAATCGCAATGGGGACAATAATGATAAGCCAGATGGAATGGTAACACCCCCAAAGGCTTAGTGGTTTAGAGGTCCATCGTTTTTTGTTTCGTTCCTCACAGCCATATCTAAAACTCATTGGGAAGTCTCCAAGTTGATTGTGGCATGGCATCCCGGATGAAGCCAAGCGCAAGCCCCACCCCTTATCCCCAGAAAACAATCCATTATAAGTAACCCTTAGTAACTCACGCATGTTTGTCCACCAATTGCATCATCCCAATCCGCTGGTGCCACCAATGAACGGAAAGGGCAGTAGATGCCAGCTGCTCGGTAGCACCAAGACGAAGTGGCGACCACCGTGACCGTGCGCCTGATGTGGGGTGAGGACTTCAACAGGATGATGTCATCAGAGCTGATATGGGAGCTTCCATAAATGGGGGTACCCCGGGTACCCCTAAATCATCCAATTTAATAGGATTTTCCGTTATAAACCATCAAATTTGGGGAATCCCCATTTATGGAAACCCCAATATATTCCGTTTGCTTAGTACAAGCATGGTTTTTCGAACTTCGGTCAGGCATTTTTTGGTTCAGTCTGAAAAAAATGTGATCCCAACCCCTTTCCCATGGCCCATCAAAAAGATACAGAAAATGTTGACTTTTTCGCTGGACATCGCCTCGGAGGGCAAAAAAAAGGATAGACCAACAGCCTCCCCATCAGCCCGTCAGCTTCCAGATACCTCGTCTTTGCAAGCCACACTGCTGAGGAAGCGATCTTGAAGCCAAGCCAAGTACCATCCCTGCATTCCGGAAATGGCTGGTGACGTGCGGGGCGAATCATTTCCAAATCACCTGCATCATGAAAAGCTAATGAACCCAACTTGGAAGACCCCAACACTTCGCTGGCGCGCCAGGGACCCATGGAATCCTGGTCTCAAGATGAAAATTCAGCTGGTTGCTATGGATGTTTGGATGTTCATCCATTCATGCGGGAAAATCACTAGCAGGTTCTGACCAATCCCCAGCATCAGTTGCACCTCGGGACTTTTAGGATTCGACCATGGGCCTAGCCACAGTGTGTCAGCGACTGAAACTCGATGGTTTTCGGGACAGTATATGCCAAGTCGTCCTTTCAGGTCTTTTTTGGTGATCGGACAAAGTGTGTGGCACAGTACATGATAATACATGATGAAAAATATAATTTGCGCGAGCAACGGGGTTCAAGACTGCGGCAACCAAAAGTTGATGGTACAATAACACAAATGTTCAGGTAGATGTGGGGGGGTTAAGCCCAGTTACACATTTGTAGTTCTAGTTCTTGGAGTTGTTTAAATCGCACAAATTCCAGCAACCAGCAACCTGTCGTATCATATCTCAGGGTTTCTTTCCATCAAAAAAAGTGTCATCAGCTACACAAGATGGTCATCCAAGGACACATCCTGAGCACATGCTGCCGGCTTCGCCTTGGATACATACTGATTCCCCAGTTTTTCACGCCAGGATAACTCCAGGAAAATTGAATGCTTAACATCAACTACTGATTTTGTTTCTTCTTACTTTTGCCTTTTCATCACTCTATTGTATCACCATGTGTGTTTGACACAAACCCATTTCTACTGGGATGTTTCCCAAATTAGGGTCAGAATCCTTGGGTCCCTCTATCTTAGGAAACCCCAATTTGGTGAAGATGAGCCACTACATGAGTCATTAGTAACCACTTGAAATGAATAAGTTGACACTATTGGGATTGATGGTGATCATTATATCATATCCACCATCAATGTCTATCAGTCTATCTCATTATATTCCCATCATATTCCTATCAATTGTTGGCTGCTGTACCCTAATATATCCCATTGTATTGTATCCCCATCATGGTTGGTTGTTCCGTCTATCCCCAAGAGAGCAGTGTTCAAAACCCTTTTTGTCGTCCCTCTATATATTAACTTGTCGGTTGAGAACGGGTCTCCCTGCATGGATTGTGCTTATTCCGAATATATTGCTTATATAGTATAAATCCCCTATAATCATCAACTAATCACCCTATAATCATCAACTAATCCCCCATTATCATCAACTAATCACCATTTGTCAGTCACCTCACCATATGCGCCATAAAACCTCTATATTTGCTGCTGAAGTCACATAAAATCCCATTAAAACTTAATGGGACATTTCAGGTAAAATGGAGGTACGTTTATATTCCACATCAGGCCATATTTTCTGGGGATATTCCCTGAAATTTAGGCCTGAAAAATAGGCCAAAAATATATGGGATTGGTACCTCCAATTCATGGCCTCCACAGCCTGCTGTAAGTCGAATCAACAAGAAGACATCCGTCAGTCCTGCCAGGCTGAGCCAGGCTGTCTCCCGGGATCGGACAAAAAAAAAATCGGATCCAAGAATTTTGGAGGAATTAATTCATGGATCTAAGTGGTTTTAATTTTAATGATACAGTAACTACATTTAAGTATACGGATTTTTAAATATACGAACAGGTATTTTAGACTCCCTCCGGGAAGGTTTTCCTTGGCCCAGCCATTTAAACTTACGGAATCCAATTCATTTAAACAGACGGTAACTACATTTAAATATACGAACTGGTATTCAATACTACCTCCGGGCTCCGGGGCCTTGCGGTCTGGCCCGCCCTCCACATATTTTTTTATGTCGTAGGATATTGATGCGATATTTACATAGGAAAAAATGTGGGAAAAAATGTGGTTGTCTAAACTATACGGTTTTTGGGTACCCAAGTTTCAGACAAACACAAGTATATATTGGAATTCCCATTGGATGCGACCCAGCGACAATTGGCTGCGTCTTCTTTTGCTTCTTTCATTTTTGAATTTGTCTTGTACTGTCTGATCTTGTCTATCATCCATCAAACAAAAAGTTCATGCATCACTGTCGTCACCATGATCAAATTCATGAGTGATAAGAAGCATCACTAGCATCACCATCATCACCATCATCAAACAACTATTGTCATTACTCTTACAGTACTAACCAATACCTCTGGTACTTTAACCTATATAGTTATGGGAAATGATCCATTTATAGTGGTTTATTGAAAATGGTGCCTTTCTCATAGCTATGTTAGATTACCGGTAAAGCCATATGTAATAATACTTAATTTTATCAGATAGTATCTTTACAGATAATCTACTCACAATCAACCCTTTTTTCGTATTACTGTTGAGTCTTCATCCTAAAAACGGTTAGCGTTTGACCTCAGCACACCAGGCCCGCTCCCGCGCTGGCCAAGGACTCCACGGCATTGCGGAGAAGCGGAAGCCCCGCATCGCCGTCACTTCCGGTTCCATCGTGCAGGATCTCGATGCACAACCTGACCACCGGATACCACCGGTTTCTTCGACTTCAATGGATGGAGAAAAATGAAAATCTACAGGAAACCATGGCTAAAAATACCCGCAAATGTGTGTTCCGAGGCTTCCTGTAGATGTTCCCTTTTTATCCAAATAGGGGAAGACTTGGCCGTCCCTTGCTACAAAATGGTACTGTTTGCACAAGGCTTCTGATCTTATTGCTTGAAGACTCTTCGCATTTGGGCGAATAAAAGAAAGATGCTGCAAAAATAACAATAATAATAATAATAACAAAAACAACAACAAAGATAATAATATGGAATCATAATTTATAACATCTTATCCCATAATATCGTGAATAGATCGATTTTTTATGGGATATATAACCAACCGCATGACCGAATCCGAACGGCATGATCGGGACTTGTACCTGGAGGCCAAAGCATGCCTTGAGTCCTGGAGGCAGGTTTTGCAACATGAGATTACAATGATACCAAATTGATGATACTAATTCAAGATAGATCTCAATTACTAGGTACATATGTATGATATTTTCCATGATACTAATACAAGATGATCTGTCATATGGTACTTAAGTTCAAGATGAATGATACTATTCAAGATAGATCTAATCATTGTGTACTTAATATCTGACCTGGTTAGATGTCATGTTTTTCCCCTATCAACTTACTTCATAAATGTTGGACACAGCCATTTTTGTGTGACTCACGGGGGTGAAGAACCCAACGATGTCCGTCGGCTTTTTCGGACGGATCAGTTTAAGGGACTAAAGTTATCCATTGAAGCAAAAACTTAACTGATTTTCCATAGTTATCCAGTTATCCATGGGTTTACTGTATAGTTGTCCAATAACTTCTATTTAGCACTGTAATAGTTATCCAGGGGGTTATGGAAGGTACCCCTTTATAAATCAAATCAAATCAAGCCATAGAAAAGGAAATCGACAGTACCGGACGATTTACAAAATCACACTGGGAGGTATATCGTTCCGGAAAACAGCCGAGTGTGGATAAAACTGGAACCCCGAATCTTGTGATGGTTTCTACTTCAAAGTCGCTGAAAATCTGCAGGTGATACAGTCTATGGAAAGGGTCTCCTAAAGTGGCTGGATCCAGCAGATTTCATTGGCAACGAGGCTTTGGACCATGAAAGTTGCTTCATGGAGATTCAACCCCCAAAGGTGACTTCCCCAACAACCGATGGTTTTCATTCGCCAAGCCTTGTTGGGGGTCACCTTGGGGGGGGCTGAATCTGAGTTTGTAAGCAACAAAATGTGAAAAGGCCAAACTATAGATGCAGCGAATCCATAACCTGACAACCAAGATGATTACCATCTGGTTATTTAACATAGCCATGGAAAATCCCGTATAAATGGAAGTATTAATGGGAAAATCATCCATAAATGGGCCATCTATACCATGGCTATGTTAAATAACCAGAGGGTAAATCGGAATATCAACCCCCTACGGCAGAGTCGATGAGTTGGGGCCGATCCCCTACGGCTGATCCCCAGTCCTCAAGTTGGAGTCGCGAGTGGTTGCCACCTTCAGTGAAACACCAAAAAAAGTGTATGTTGAATGATTGTACCGTTTGGTTATTTAACGTAGCTATGGAAAATCACCATTTTGGATAGGTAAATCATCATAAATCCGCTATAAAGGGACCATTTTCCATAGCTATGTTAAATAGCCAGAGGGTACATGTGTACAGCGTTTGTTGAATGATTGCTTTTTTTTGCCATTGAAACATGACGATCATCTAGAATCATGTTTGGGCTAATAACAACGAGTCACAATTGCAATAAATAATCGAAAATGCACCGAGCATCATAAGATCTCATCTACTGTAAGCAACCAAAAATACAGTGTACCTTCACATGCTAGGCAATAAACACATTATTGAAAATGAAGATATTTTAAAAATGCAATCAAGAAACATAGGAATACTTCTTCAACATGAAGCATCCCCTTGCTTCATGAGTGCTTCCCCTCTGAGTCCTGCCAATCTCAACAAGGGTGCTGAATTCAACCCCCAAACTATGAGTCAGTCTGGATCATTATCCCGAATAGAGTTGGAAAATAACTGAACAACAAATAGTAAACGAATAAATGGATACGTTTTCCATGAATCTTATGTATATATATATAACTCGATATATTATACATGCATTTGTATTTGTATGTATATGTTTAGTCTCAGTGACTAAGTGTTATATATCACAGTAGTATATACATACTATATATATACATATTCTATGGAACATACATCATATTCAATGTACCGCAATTACATAGATCAAGCCATGAACCAGTCATGCTCCATTATTCACCGGGCGGCCCCAGAGGTTGCTGCTTGGAGCACCTGCACTGGGGGTGTAACACCGATGGAGGTTTCAATGGACAAATCCATGGGAAAATATAGGAAAATCCACCGTAAATAAAGGTTGATAGCTGAGAAAATCATCTATTTTCGTCATGTTTATCCCTCCAATATTACTCACCATTGTATAGTCCCAAATATGTTGTCCCATCCCCTACTTAGCATGGTTTCTGGAGCCTAATATTGGGGGGGCTGGGAATTTTACAAAAAAAAAACGCTGGTGAAGCCCATGAAAGTTGTTTCGGAATGCCCCATCTTCAACCCCAAGTATTCAATGGATGTTTCTAAACAGTTACAGGAAACAGCACCGTTTTTTATCATCACATCATATCACATCTAGAAAAATCCGATTCCATCCGATTCCGGCTTAAGAAAAATGTCTCTTGAACCAAGTCTGTGAAATAAATGGGCCGGGTATGCCCCTGACAACTTGGCATCCCCGTCCATAGGATTTCACGAACAGAATCGTTCACAGTTTCGAATGGATCCCAGAGCTAGCAACATCAATCTTCGACATGGCAGATTCGCAATGTGGTAAACCCAATCATAAACCATCCCTGATATTACCCTCTGGTAATTTAACATAGCGAACTGGAAAATCACCATTTTTAATGGGAAAATCCACTATTTTGATGGTCATTTTCAATAGCTATGTTAAATTACCAGAGGGTAACATAAATTGGTCGTAATCTCATCCTCGAATGCTAGCAGTAGGTCTACTGACTGTATGATCGTATTTGCCACATTAATCCCCTTCCCCTGATATTAAATACCCCTCGAAACCAAACCGGTCTTGGTGGAATGTATCCATTTTGCAGTACGGGAACCATAGGGGATGTTTCATACGATCCGAGGATGGGATTACTTTGCTAAACTGAATCCTATCGGGTGGAAGGCTTTGAGGTGAGAATTCCAACATCTGTGAAGCGTTGATCTGAATGGTGAACCTTTGGAAATAGTCACGTCCAATCTTGCCGCGATTCGCAGTGTTTGTAGAAGGAGGAAATGGATGGAGGATGTACCGTGGCGAACAGAAGGTTTGATGGGTCCAACTTCGAAAGTTGCAGGATCTTGGAACTCGAAGGTGTCAGCTTTCAAGAAGGGATCTTGGTGGAACGCAAAGATCAGGTTCTTCAGAACATCGAAATCTGAATCAAAGTTCGCAGATACGACTTAGGAGTCAAAGGAAACTTCAAAGAAGTATATATATATATATATATATCATATACAGTATATATATATATATATTATATTCATATATATATATATATTATTATACATATTATATCATATATGTTCCCATGTCCCAGAGTCAAAGGCCAAAAATTTGTCACGCGGACCATCCCATTCTGGCACTCCTTCGGATGGCATGTTGATGATGTCACGAAGGCGCCTCCTGAGCACAGATTCGGAGATATCCAGCACTTGTCCAACAGAAATACGGGGATTCCAAATGGATTTCAAGGTACCCTCTGGTAAACATAGAAAAAGCGACATAGAAAATGGCCATAGAAATAGTGGACTTTCACATTTAAAATACTTAAAAATTGTGATGTTCCATAGTTATGTTTGTTTACCAGAGGGGGTGTCATTTTTATTTGTAGAAAGAATGTGAAAACATGGGGGTAAGGCCAAGGATTTAACGCTACCTGATGTCCTGCTGGAAGAAATGAAAACAGGGGGCAAAAGACATCTATGGAGCCCAGTGGGTTTGAAGTGCCCTTTAAATGGTTTGCAAAGCTACATGTCAGCATGGGTCAAAATTCTGAACATGCGCAACCCAAAACATGTTCCATAGGTCTTTTTTCCGTATCTCGTTGCAACGGAGAATTTCCATGTTGGACGAAATGGCAAGGCTACACCATGTCATCTCTAGTCAACCACGACACCAATTTCCGATCTCTGCAAGACATTCCTTCAGCCAAGTGGCCGAGCATGAACTGCAAAGAGCTTCAACCAGCGAAGGGGCCTGGGGGACACGGTCATGTGGGGCCTTGAAGGGGAGGCTGTAGAAGGATCGGGCCACTGGAAGGTGACTTCTTCTTGGACTCTGCCACGTTCCAGATGAAATTAAAGTTGTGACTGCACGGGTACTTTATTAGAGCCAAACAGTTTCGAAAGGCCTTTGGAAAATGTGGGAAAGATTCATTCAGTGATTTTAGCAGAGGCACAAGGCCGTTATCTTTGCGCTTCTTCCTTCCCACATCAGGAATCTTGTCGGAGTAAACACATGAGGTCCAAGTGGCCATGGCCCACTGATTCTTGGTGGCTTTGAGTATTAGGCGTCCACCTTAGGATCATGTCAACATCACTTTGCTCCCATTCGGCATCTTTCTTTCACCTGTTTGTTGGATTCTTTTTCCCAAAAATTCCCCAAACTTCCATGAACTGCTCACTTGTCCCAAAGAAACTACTCAGAATTCCCAATAGCTTTCAGCCCATTCCCAGTCCACCAAAAACCGGTGGAAAAACCTCACCTGCTTCCTCCGAACATCGGCGAAGCCAAAGACGTCGAGCCGACGTCGATGCTCTTCGAAAGCACTTGGGTGCCCAATTTCAAGTTACCTAAGACGAGATCTGTCTGTTTCTCTGGAACAGTATTTTATCTTGTTCCATGGGGAAAAAAAAAAGTATCGTCTCTTGTCTTATCTCATTGGATTTATATATCCATCTAACTCTCTATCTATCTATCTATTCTAATCTAATCTAATCTAATCTAATCTAATCTATCTATCTATCTATCTAGTGGGCGGGCAGGCGGGCATGAATTTATCACTTTGCCCCTTCGCAAATTCAAAGCAATGTAGATACGCGAATATCGACAATAGCAAGGGTCGTCATCCCACTAGAACAACACCAAAATCACTGGAAATCAGAAGCTTCAAGAAAGAGGGTGCCAATCACCGCCACCAAATGTGAGTCAAGCATCTGAAAGCTAACCTCAGCTTCAGTGTTTTTTCTCCAGCCAACAATGGCCATTTAACACAAAGAAATACACCACTCTTGTAACACATCGTCAGGGTTCAAGTTGAAATTTCTATCCTGATGAAAAGGCCTGGACGACAATAGGATGCAAATACAACAAGATCGACATCCTCAAAAGCCTTAGGTCTTGGTGGTTTGAAACTATCGACCAAGACGAGGAAGTCGAACATTCTTGCTGTCTCGGGAATTGGATACAGCTCTAGTCGTCCTTAGCGCATAGCAGTTTGATGGACTTTGATGTGAGCTACTGAAAAACAACTCTACGTTGCCTGGTGTGTTTCCCATGTTTGATGGCTTTATCCTCATTCTGGTTTGGTTACACACCGATCACTATCAGTAAATAACCAACGGTCACGGCATCTTCCAAAAGGATCCTTCAATCCCTTCGATTACAACTTGGTAAGTGCGACTCACTCTAGCTGTTCCATTATATCCCTTCATCTCCCCATTCTCCCCTGTCCATGTTTTCGGTCCACAACAATCTCTCCCCATTCTGATGCTACGGATTTAATGTGAAGCCATACCCGGCACCAATCCGTAGCCTGTCCGTTACGGTAAGGGACGCAGGATCGTCCTCTGTCTCCAGATATGAGGTAAAGAAAAGTGTCGCGTAAGCAAGGGCAAAGCCCAGTGGACATTCCTGGGAGACCTGCCGCAACGCGGCGTGTTGCAGCGGGTTTGTTGACCAACAATGAGAATAGGGAGATAACGGGGATTTTTTGTGCGGATATCATGGGCTGTCATTGGATATATCAAGAAATCATTGGGGATTTGGAAGACCTACGCAAAAAACCATATGTTTGTTCCCACAGGAGGGTTCCCCCTTGGCGCTGTGTCGCCCAAGAAGTCCCACCTGGGAGTACTGACTCATCTCCTTAGAGCCGCTGTGAATTCAGGTCGGTGCTTGCCTTATCAAGGCCACACATCAATTGGATCTCAAATTTTGGAACCTAGACTTCATCATTTTCCCCAAAAACCCAAGAAAATGGCCACTTAAATTCGAGGTGCATTGACAAAAAACAGGAGACAGCTCCGAATGCTTTCAACCATGTCAAAAAAACTGAGAGAGCTTACTCTCCGGCAATCCACCGATCAACCGTGGATGATTTTCGGAGCTCTAAACCATAGGGGATTTCCCAGCCAGCCCCGTTTGGCTGGATGGTAAACCCTCAAGCCATGACCAAGACGCTCGGTCCAGGATCTCATCGCTGAGGCTCACAAGGTACCTGCGCCCCAAACAGGTCGAGCCAGGTTAAAATTGGCTGTCAAACCAACCATGTTATGAGGAGATAATAGGAATATCACAAATCGAATGGCAATCTAATGGGATATAATGGGGAATACACCGGATATACTCAGAAGATCATTGGAAGATCATTGGAATATAATTGGAATCTAACCGATATAATGGGAAATATAACGGATACAGTGGAAAGATAATGGGAATATCATGAAGAATATCATGGGGAATAACATAATGATGGAGAATATAATCAACCAACAAACTCTGGTAAACGGAATTGGTTGAAAAGAAATGCAGATAGCCCAATTTATGGCAATTGTGATAGAAAACATCATGAATCACCAGTGATTGAGGTTTTTCCTGAAAATGTTCGGACAAACCCATTTTCCATGCTCTCCGATGTCATCAAAGATGGTGGCCCAGTCTTTTTTGAATCCCCTATAGCATCAATGGGCATCTATAGGTTGGAAACTCATCGAACTATTTCTGGTGGATTTTCCAGCGGCCTGCCATTGAGCTAATTACCAAATGTTGATTCTTATTGTCCCATTATACCCCCATGATATCTCTATGATCTATCCACAGAGAGATGATTACTGTTACAGGGAGAATAATGGTGATATAATGGAGCTAATTATATATATACATATGTATAATATATATATATACGTATAATATATATATACTACATACATTAATGGTGTACCCAGCTAGCCAAGTAATTCTTGAAGCTTTGGCCAAGGGACCAATGCCCCAATTTTTCTCCAGCCGGGATGTACCCAGGCTGTCAAATTTCGTCCCTAAAACTGTGCCAAAAATCACACAACCGTATGATATTCAAGAGATTCAACGGTAGAAACACTGCTGCATCATCATCTATGGCTAAAAATCGAAAAAACTACGACCATATGCGGTTTCCAATGAACCATAGATTTGGCTGAGTGGATTCCCGTGAAAAAAATAGGACCTCCATAAATTGCCCTGATATTCCTGGAACTCTTGGGCAACTCCACATGTGATTCATCCCTTCCGAAAAAAAAATAACACACCCCCAAAGGAAACCATGGTTTAGTGAGAAATTCCACATAACCATAGAATTTGGCTGTTTACCCTCTGGTAAACTAACATAGCTATGGAAAATCACAATTTTTAATGGGAAAATCAACTATTAATGGCCATTTTCAATAGCTACGTTAAATTACCAGAGGGTAAGGGGGATGAGTCCCTCCCATCCCCAACATTCCCCAACATTCCCTGATTCCGAAGCCCTGGCCTGACAGGAGCAGCTTTCAAGCTACAGCTGGAGGCCAAGGCACACTGCAGCACCTCGCAACCGCCCGTTTTAGTAAAAGGCCAGTAAGATGATGCCACATGGATTGTAATGAGTCATTTTATATCTATGTATGTGTATAAATATATGTATATATGTGTATTTTCATAGACATAGAATGATATAGATATCTATACTTTTCTATGTTTCTCTTGTGCATGCAGCTGGATGCTGGGACCTCAAAGAACTGAAAAAAACTGGTGGTTTCCACCGTGACTTAAACTGGTGGACTCTTGGAGAAGAAGTAATTACCCTCTGGTAAACTAACATAGCTATGGAAAATCACCATTTTTGATGGAAAATCCACTATAAATGGCCATTTCCAATAGCTACGTTAAATTACCAGAGGGTAGTCAAAGTTGAAGTTCCAAAGCCTTGCAAAAGCTCATGAACGGACGAAAGTGACAGGCCTTCAATTCTGTGTTTCGACCGGGATTCACGCGTAGACCAAAACTCAAACCACGTCTTTCCCAGACAAACATCCAAATTTAGCCTGCAAACGGTTTGCACAACAGAATTATGAGAGTGAGAAACATCATATACCTATTAGACATCATATACAATTCCTGTACACATCGTATTTCCATCATACACCCATTAATCCATTATTGTTCGTAATAATTTGACACCAATCACTAGATTGATACCATCTCGTCATATATATATATACATATACATATACATAATGTCATATGTATATATATTGGATATGTTTATATATAGTTATTTATACTTATTTAAATATATATATATATAGTTATGTATATTTATTTATAAATATATATATATACATAATATCATATGTATATATTGGATATGTATATATATATGGTTATTTATATTTATTTATATATATATATACAGTTACTTATATTTATTTATATATATATACATAATATCATATGTATATAATGGATATGTATATATATAGTTATTTATATTTATTTATTTATATATATATAGTTATTTATATTTATTTATATATATATAATATCATATGTATATAATGGATATGTATATTTATATAGTTATATATATATACAATTATATAATCATATGCCCATCATCTATGATTTATGGTATATGATCCCATCAAAACCACAGCCCATCCCTAAGGGGGCCTGCATGGCTTTGGCGCGAAGCTTGGACCAGGGTGACGTGTCGGAACGCAAGGCAGGGCCTCTGCTGTGGATGGAGTGATGCGGAAAAATCGGCAGGAAACCAAATCAGGATGTGTGATTTAGAAATTTAGATTGGTCCAAGAATATCAAGAGAAAAAAAATCTTTGGACATGATTTGTGATTTCGCATAACTGATGTTGATTTCACATCAGTTAGACCCCCAGATATAGGGCCCCAATCAGCAGATTTTCCCAACAAATTCGGGGACCATTGGATTCATGGGAACACGTCACCAGGTGGGAGTAGAATCACAGAATCACTGATATCACCCACCTTGGATCTGTGCTCATTGGATTGATGAAAATGGGAACGCGTTACCCTCTGGTAAACTAACATAACTATGGAAAATCACCATTTTTAATGGGAAAATCCACTATAACTGGCCATTTTCAATAGCTATGTTAAATTGCCAGAGGGTAGAGTAAAGGAAGCCACGCGTTGTTGATCCATTAAAAAAAAGCGGGTTCCTGGAAAATGTCCTGAAAAACCACTGACATTGGACATTGGACTGAATGGCTTTGAAATAAGAATCTGAATTGTCCACTATAAATATAGTATCTCCGGACAACATATAATTGTATACAATTGCATACATACATGAGTGTAGATATTATTTTGTACCATGTATGTTTATTTATTGATTTGCATCGTTCAGCATATGTTTGTGGCATCTACATGTACTGTGAGGTGTCCATCGCACCAATATTCACAAGCACAAGTTCTCCTGGGACCCACACAACCATGCGGTCGCTGCAGGTGAAGTGCCAGAGGGTCCTGAGGCTTTTCACCTCAGAGCCGTGGTTTTTGTTCAGAAAACACAAATGCTTCATGACCTATGATATGTATATGATATGATGATTTGTATATGTTGTGTAAATTTACACATCCAGATATGCGTATGAAATACATATCTACTGTGCGTCTTGTATACATATATATATGTCATATATCATACACACACAAGTGAAATCATCTTTAGAACAGGAGAACTTGCCAGGGTTACCAATTCACATCCAACTGCCAGGCAAAATTAGCACAGGATGTCACATGGAGGCCCTCCAAGTGTGTTGACAGTTCACTGTTTGCTCGCTAAATCATATTTGCCTACACATGTTTTTCTGGTGAAATCTCCATTTTTTGCCTAAAAGTCTCTCATGTTTTGACAGGCAAAATCTCCATTTCTGCTGCTGAAAAAAACTGGCTGAGTGGCTCCAAAGCTTCACCTGGAAAATGTGACCCTGGAACTCCACCTGACCGCTGCAGTGGGGATAGAGTCAGTAACAAAAAGGCCTGGTTGGGTTTGAATTTACAGTAAATGAATGTAAATGATCTTACCCTCTGGTAATTTAACATAGCTATGGAAAATCACCACTTTTAATAGGTAAATCCACTATAAATGGTCCATTTTCAATAGCTATGTTAGTTTACCAGAGGGTATGTGTTTCCAAAGGGAGGGGGAAATTTAACACCCACCTTTCGACCTTGGATTGATTTAGCTTCCAGGCCATGCTTCCGGGATGTCTCTGACGGTCCTTGGGAAAACCTGGAGAAAATGTGTGTGTGTGTCTTAAATAGCTACCCTTAAATAAATTTAATGATTCATGATGTACTCTATTGCAAACAATTAATGGGTATATGCCATTTTCAGACAAGACCATATCCACATTATCCACTACTCATGGGTTAAATCCCCATTCACATGGTTAGATCTCCGGGGTTCTTCCCCATGACTTGCGAGTGGAGCATCCGCCGAGTGATTTTTTCGGATGGCAAAAACGGCTTTGGAATGGACGGTTTCTGACATCAAAAATATGACCATTTATGATATTCACTGGATTGGTTTAAGGGAAAATCTACAGGAAACCATTGTTTTTTCCATCAAATATAGGGCTTTCCTGTAAATTTTCCCATCATCCAATTCTATGAGATATCTGTAATTGTACTAGTTTTATATGCATATAATCATAATATAATTGATTGTATTTACTAAACAGTTAAAAACTCATATTCATATTTAATTGTATCTATAGTCAAGTATATTTATAGCTGATTACATTGACACTCATATCTAGCATTCTACCCATATCTATATTAGTGTTTACATCCCCATGTATTGCCAAAAAAAACGTTAAACTACCCTTCGCCAAGGTATGCCACTATCATCTCCAAACTCACACCTCGTCGTCCCGCAGAGCTTTGCCAAGGTGTAGCCTGAAGCAGGATCCATCAATCATGCGCCCATTGGTTCATGGGGGACACTGGACCGCCAAAAAGTAGCACCTGCCTTGCATTTTTATTCAATCGCATTGGTTGATTCATAAAGCGATGCTACCGGTATGAGTCATTCACACTATAGTGACAACGATCATTTTCCCAATCAACATGACTGTGCGTTCATTAACAGATCCCGAATATCATGTGATTGACAGTAGTGAATAAACATGCTTTCCAGATCGTTGACATCATGGTTTTCTACAGTCACTACTCATGCCACATTTGCTGCCAATGGAGAAACAGAGGAACTACCAAGTTTTCTTGGCTAACATCCACCTTTGCTGTGGGTTTCACTCCCCATAAACTGGGATGAAAAAACAACAGGGTGCTCCGAATCCGATGGTTCATCATTCCTCTCTCCATGAATGGCCAGACATTCCACTTAAATCCCTCATTTCTGAGCCCCACTTAAAGTTCATCTAGAAAAAATTAGAAAAATCCAAAACAAAAACACATTCAATGAATATTGATGATACATTTTCCCATGAAAACGCAACAATTTTCGTATTTCTGAAATGGAGGATTTCTGTCAAAGCAGCTGAAGCTTCGACAGCTCCGCCAGCTGCACCGAAGCCACAGGCTGCTCGTCGATGGAGAGGTCCACCTCGTGTGGAGACGAGATGGGGGGGGGATTTCAGCAGGAAAAAAGGTCGATTCAACATGATTTAACCAATAAATCAAACCCACCATTTAGGCGTCAAATAAAAGTGGATTTCAGCCTAAAAATGTCATTTTTTAAACATGATGAAAGCAGTAAAATCCATGATTTATGCCAACATGATTTCATGGCGATTTAGGCAGCAAACGATAATCAGGCTGACTACCCGTTTACCGGAACGGGGCTTCACTTTCAAAAAATGGCACCTCAAATGGTTCAAACATGGAGATCTAACCCACCTAGCAATAAACCTGATTTTGGATCAAACGTTCCGCGGCCCGCTAGGCCGACCTTGTGGCTGATGTGCAGCTTCAAGGTACAGAGTGAAGGCAAGCCAGAGCTTCCCAAGGTCAGCAGGGCCTCTTCTCCATGCTGAACGGTGCTTTGCTCTGCCTCTGAACCAAGGTCCAAGGTTTCCCAGGGCTGGGAATCCAGAATTTCAGGTAAATTCTCGGGAGGGTCAATGATTTTCATGGGAAATCATCTAGAAATTGGGATTTTCCTGCCCTGGTCAGATTACGAGAGGCCACCGCCTGCCTTTGACAGCTGCAGGCGGAAAACCACCTGCCCATTCTCGGTGAGCGTGAGCAAGGCCTGTGACTGACCAGATCCGCGGGTCATGGTAATGGGGTGCCTTAGTTTAGAGTCAAATTGTCCAACCAGTGGAGCCACAGCTTTCGGAGCCTGTGTCTGGGCAGAAGTCGTTGGGGGCTTTTGGATCTGCAATTCCAGCCAAACTGCATCGATACCTGCAACGATATTCGTTGGTTCAGGGAGAAGCCCAAGAGAATGGCGCCCAACAGTGGATTGGATATCATTTATACTACATGTGTATGTGTGTAAATGAGGAAGTGAAGTGTCAAACTACTCATCTCGCCACTCTGGGTTGGTCCTGACATTCCAAACCACTGGCCTAGTTCACCACTGGCCTTTTCAAACATCCAAAAACGATTCACAATTTTCCGTTCAAACACCCCCAAAGAACCAAAGAACACCATATTGGGAATAGGTGAGAAAAAACATATATATATATATATACAGTATGTACCCTCTGGTAAATTAACATAGACCCTGGCAGATAGGGGTTGGAAGACTAGTTTCCATTAAAAATTGGTGATTTTCAGGGTCTATGTTAATTTACCAGGGGGTATATATATATATACATATCTACAAAGGAACCAAATGAAACCCCAAAAATCACCAGATCCAACAGATCCAATCCCAAAAAAAAAAAACAGGAGTTTCTGAGCCGCGGCGCCTGCATCCCATAGCGAGAAGTTTGACCTTAACGGCGATCAATAGTTCATCGGATTGTTTGACCTGTGGATGCGATATGGATATCAATGGACATTGGACTTGGAAACGGACTTAGATTTTGGTTTCATTTTCTTTGTTCGACTTAATTATGGACTTACATTTAACGTGATAAAAGCGTCCACTGTGCGTGTAGATTGGAAATGGATCCGTTCTGGAAAAGGAATATTCCTTGTCTTGTGCATATCAACCAGGAATCACCTGGGCCTCGCTTTCCGGAGTTGAGGTGGATTTAAGAACCCCTGAAATGATGGTGGGTGTTCATGGGGATTCTCAATTTATGGACTATGAACTATGATAGTCCCCATGTGTATGTGTATATCCCACCACCACCATGTATTTACATATATATATGTGTGTGTGTCTGTATGTGTATACACATAATATAATACCTGTCGGATACAGTATATATTATATATATATATATTATATATATACATATATGTATAACCTGTCCTTTTGGATCATCAACACAAGCATTTTTGAAACCAGACCCTTATGCTGCTGAGCAGCAATTCCTCACTGGTCAGTGGCTGAAGGAGTCCTACTTCTGGGTCTTCGACCTCTTTGAAGCACTGGCTCGTTGTGAATGCGGAACCAATTTTCATCCCGCAACAAGAAAACGTTCATATCATCCATGAATTCAAGGGATCTAAAAGCCGTCGTAATTTTACCCTCTGGTAAACTAACATAGCTATTGAAAATGGCCATTTATAGTGGATTTTCCCATTAAAAATTGTGATTTTCCATGGTTATGTTAGTCTACCGGAGGGTACCCGGTAATTTGACCCATTCGGGGGGTCATCAAATATCCCCATCCCGATGGGAAGCTACAACTGGGTCACGGCCTCAAAGTGGAAGGGCAGATCCGGCAAATCCTGACCCGGAAAAAAGGGATCTCCGGAATCTGGGGGATCTCTGCATATCTGTATACCAAGTACCATTATACCTACTTATTTATATTCATATATCTATATCTATATCTATATCTATATCTAAATATGTATATACGTATAATTATATATATATATATAGATATGTCAGTCATTATGTATATATGTATATGTGTGTATGTACATGGAATTCTCATGTATTCGATATGAATTTTCCCTGTTGAATGAGGACCTGAATCAACTCCACCCATCTGTTCGGCTCCTGGGCTGAAACCCATCCCAGCACCAGAAACCACGGCAGCCACGGCCACATGGACTTGCTTCATGGAACATCCAACGATAATGGTTAATTGATTATGGTTGATATTTCCCTTAGTTGGTGGATATGGTATCTACCCTTAGTATCCTTTTGATTCATGGTTGATTCATGGTTGATTCATGAGTGCGGATGACTATTTAAAAAGGAAGGGTTTGGTTGATGTCCCTGAGTGTTTCTGCCAAGAATGTTTTGCCTGATTTGAGTTGGTGTATTTCGTTCACTGGAATCACTGTGTCTGTGCGCCCGCGAAGTCCATGACCAGCAACATGGCTGAATAAACCCATTCTGTTGCGTGAAAACCATATTTGTTATTCGGTTACCCTCTGGTAATTTAACCTACAGTAGCTATTGAAAATGGTCATTTATAGTGGATTTACCCATGAAAAATGGTGAATTTTCATGTTTATGTTAGTTTACCAGAGGGGAATGCCCCACTTTGCACACTCTCTCTTCCAAAGCGTTTTGATGTTTTGTCAGGTTTTTTAATGTTTTTTTTCTATAGCCAATGGCTGTTTCATGCCGCCTCTCCTATCACAAAACGATCATGGCACCTGCAAAATGTGTCTTCTCAGGGTACACTTATGGCTCCGAAAATCCTGTGGAAATATACAGGGCACCTATACTGCTGATGTTTATGGTGAACCATGGCAATGCATGGTGTTTGTTTCACCGTTTAGCCACAATATCCCCATTTGTTATGGGAACAAATTAAAGCATTGAACCATCTGTCCAGTCGGTGAAAGCAGGTGATATTTCTATTGTTTCCTTTTTGCAGCTTCGTCTCGGATGCTTTAGAGGGGGTCCCATTGTCATTTGTATAGTTCCACAATGAACCAAGAAACCCCAGTCAACTGTTGGATTGGGATCTGAATGGGGGTTCTCATTGACCAAAAAAAGGCGCCTATGAACCTCACCTTTTTTGCAGCGAGCAGTCGATTTCATTTACCAGAACAAGTCACAATGGAAGAATCCATCTCCTTAAAGGATATTGGCAGAGTATGGATCAAAACCCACGATTTCACATCAAAACTGCTAGTTGTTTGGGATGCTTGTTTACCCATTTATATGGTATCCTAGGCTTTACACATCTCCATGTCCTAACTGGTGGGATTCGCTATAGATACAAATCTTGATGGCGCATCCATCTCAGCGTGGTCGTGGGTTTCTTCCTGGGAAAATAAGAGGAACCGCAATCAGCGACCAGGATACTTCATTGCCTTCATGCTGATTGGAAGTTTAACTGCTGACTCTGTTGAACAACTATCATCTTTGGAACGAAAACACACCTGCAGCCAGATCAGAATTGTTTTCCCATCTCTTGGAATGGGTATAGGTGCCAGGTGCTACCATCATCACCTCGCAAACCGTGACCCCTTCGGTTCGTGAGAATCCCATTGGGGGAAAACCACCTCCATAGCTCTAGGTATTCGAAACCTTTTCTGTAGGTTTTTTTACTCGGAGTGCGGCCGATATAGCTCAGAGGCTCGGTCCTTAAAGCTGGATAAACGAATTAAAGCGGCAAAACGTTGGACCAGGCTAACCAATACACAGCCGTACAATCCAAAGACTACGGTGGCAACATCGAAACAAACACAAAAACCAGCAACCGGCGGGAAGACGAAATGCAAATCCCCCAGCCAGATTTGCGTATCGTCCCACGCAAAAAAGACCAAAACAACAGCAGAACGGGGCCAGGGCCCAATGCAAAACACCACAAAAAACCACCAACAACATTGTGGGGGCCATCAACCCCGCAATGCCCGAAAAAAGAACATGCAAATCAAACTAATTGCGGACGAAGTCCAAAACAAATTCGTGTTAAAAAGAGCAGCACTGCAAAGAGGATGATACTACAACATGAGCTACAACTGTACAAACATAAGTCGCAGGTCACTCAGCGTCCTCTCAGTAGTTCTTGTCGAATCATCTCGATACCACGGACCAGCAGGTAGCGTCCGACAGGTTGTATCACCCATTGCCCAATGCAGCTCACATGCAGTATCCAAAAAGCTGGGAGCCTGTGGATTTCAGCCCCCCATGGGGGGGCCAAGGCCACCGAGTGGCCACAAAAGTTCGTAGAGGTATTGGTGCCTCAACTGTGGGAGACAGTTTCGTATCTCCACCTTCCAAAGCAGGGAGCGTCAGCATAATCCGGTCGACAAGCAGACACTGCCGATGCCAACAAACAAGGAAACCGAGGTTCCGAGACAAGAAGTGAGTCACTCCACTACCACTTAGGGCGAGGAGGCAGCACATCCGAGCAGAATCCGGAGCCTGCAGCAAATAGACAACTTCGTATCATACCGCCACAATTGTGCCCAGATTCAAAGACAAGAGAGCATCATGCAGTCAAAGGGGGTGCTCGTCGTTTGTATTCTTGTCGAACTGATTACGGGAGTCAGCAGTGCGGTCAGCATAACAATGACTTCGCATTGAAATAAAGACTGTAAGGCGCTTGGACCCATCGTCCACTGGGAACGTGATGCCCTTGTCAGCAGGCACCTGCGCAACGCAGCGAAGACCATGTGTGCAGGCTTTGCTACAGCCAGGGCGCACTGAGAGACACACAGCAGAGCAAGGCACTGGGAAACTGCAAGTGCAATGACCAGGGCTAAGCTCTGCTGGGTCACCATCAGTTCCATGGCTCGGGCCGGCTACGGGGGGCACCCCAGCCAGCCAGCACCCGACCCCCAGGCACCACACTCAAAACAAAAAACAGCACCCACCCAAAGAAGAAGGCCTTAGTACTGTTTAGCCAGAGCAGGTGAGTTCCAGCGGGCAGAACCGACTTGACCAATCCAGGGACAAGAAGGTACCGCCAGCAGGAAATGCTTGCAGGTGCCTTAGTAGATGCTTTAGCGGGGTCCAAGGCTCTATTGAAACACAGACGCAAAATATTCAAAGTGGATTTTGAAAGGGCAATCTTGTCCAATCCAGGGACAAGAAAGCACCAGATAACTAGGTGCAAAATTCTGAAAAGCTGAGGTTCAGACAGAGCTCTTTGGTTCACACCGTTCGCTAAAAAGTTCAAAGCAATCCTGACCAATCCAGGGACAAGAGAGCAGTGATAGATAGCAACAAATTCAAGCAAAACAGTCACAGGTGCAAATTAAAATCACAACGGCAAACGCTGACTCAGGAACAACCAGGGAACCCAGGGAGACCTAGTCCAAAAAAATCCAGAGTAATTACCAGCACCAGAGTGAGAAATAAAATGAAAGTCAGTGCAGTCCTGACCAATCCAGGGACAGGAAAGCACCAGCCTAAAACAAAAAGGTGAAACAGGTGAAACGCGTAAAACTTTGCACCGCTAAGTTGTACCTTGAAAACCAAAGCAAAACCTATCGCGATCAAAGTTACCCAAAAGCTTTCAAACAAACCTGAGTCAAGCTTTCCGTGCTCTCTCGCTCAAATCACTCCAGACAACAAGCAACGCTTCAACACACACTCTGTTTCTCTCGCTCGGGCTTGAGCCAACGAGTATCGTTGGGTATTCAGTTCAAATACTGTTCA
>Ga0126342_10000725_pt1 | contig 39648 bp, 38 predicted proteins | sample Cyp1metagenome_FD_92528 | JGI IMG/M metagenome (GOLD analysis project Ga0126342, IMG submission 92528) | Coral microbial communities from Lord Howe Island, Old Settlement Bay, Australia - Cyphastrea 1 metagenome | ecosystem: Host-associated > Invertebrates > Cnidaria > Coral ...
ACTTTGCACTTTGGATTCCCGATTTGAGAGACCCACTTTGGCTTATGTCATGCGATACATTCGTCGGGCTTTGGTTTGGTTTGTGGGGTTTTGTTTGGAAGGTCCTGATGTGTTGTTTTCGAAATTGAGCAAAGTGGATCTCAGAGTGTACAAGCCTGTTGGGGGAATCTATATTCGCCTCTCTTGCAGAGCCATTGCACGTTGCCAGGCCTTGCTTGGAGATTTCACCAGTTCCAGGGCCATTCGTCGCACTGCCGACGTGGCCCGGCCAATCTAGGTTCAGACTGCTGGACAGTACGGCACTGCTGCTGCTGTGCCTGCTGAGTCCGAGAAGCTGTCCGAGATATATACCAAGGAGCTAGGCACATTCCCCGACAAATCCTTTAAATCTCCATGAATCTCCTTGAAAGTGATGGCATGAAATCTGTGCTTTCAACAACTTTCAAAGTAGCCGTCACACCAAGCCCCGGGCTTTTTAAAAATGTTTTCGTGAATACTGCGGACCTTCGCTCAGGTCATTGGGAATATTGTCACAATATTTTGTTTGAGTCTGCGCCGAGGAATGAAGTAATCAAACTCTTAGACTCCAGGATCCTGATTGGAATTCCACATGTTAAATACGTAGCATGGAAATGATATGAAATGATATATTTGATTAGAAACGTATGTAAATGATTGTAAATGTGTGATTTCGAAGGAGGTGTACTGTAGCTGGGGCATCTTGAGTCTGAGCTCAGCACAAGTCCTTCAACAAATGATCCTTCCGCTAAGCAAACAAATGGCTCCAGTAGCGTTAAAATGACCTGAGGTTCGAAGAACAGCCTGCGCCAGCTTTGACATGCTTGTACTGTCAACACATGTTGTATACCCAATCTTGTATAGCCATCACAGCTGAGTGGCTTGTCGGGAAGCTTTGGGTTGTTGCTCCAACTGCGGCATCAGCTCATCCCACAGCACTCGGGTCAACTGCAACGTCAGATGTCAGGAGTGCAGGTTTGAGTGAACCTGAGAAACACTGAGAAACACTAACTTGCGCCACTTGTGAGATATGCGAAATGCTTCAGCGGCGAAGCCCTGCCATCCCTTGCCTGCATAACAATGCCCACGCTGGATGAGCTGTTGTGCCGATGTGATGATGACCTGCACTGCTACATTCTGAGAGAATTGATGGCAACATTATACTTCGAACAGCTAGCAGGGTCTATGCACACTGCACGTACGAGTAGCAAACAACACTGCCAAGACTGCCTTGACAGAATATCCATTCGGTCTTTTACCTGAGCAGTTGCTAAGAAAAACGGGAACATGATTTGGACATTAGGTTTCCACTCCAGCATTTGCTTTTCTTGAAAACAAGCATGGGTTAGCCTCATGAATACACCAACCACCCAGACGAAGATCCTGCACGTTCACAAATGCCGAAATAGCTACACTTGATCATCACAAAAGCATCAAGCACAATGCAGTAGAATCAATCAGAATCAGTTTAACAACCAAGAAAATCAAGAATTCATATTATATGAGCACAAGATGTCGCAAGTAGTGGCTCAAGTGTGCATGTTTCGTCAGAATGGTTTAAAGAGCTATTGCACTTGGCATGGTTCTTGTTGCTCAACTGTTACTCTGCATCCCAGTTTGCTCCAACACATGACGGCAACTTTGCGCTCTGGCGCGCCGGTTGTCATCTTTGTGCAGGAACTCTGGTATGTCCAGTAACGTAATATGATGGATATACGGATGGTGAAGTGCATCTCTCTGATTCTGGACCAATATGTCCAGATGATGGTAGTTGATCGAAATTCTTTCATCCGGAAACGGCCATTCTTCGCAAAATAACTTTCGCGAGACTTTCACGAACTCCATGTTTAGCTTAGCTTTCACGGGATCCATGTGGGGCAACAAAATGATCATAGATTACTTCATGATAGCCTAGTAAACATGCTGCTAGCATAACAGAATCCGTTGGGTAAATATTTGATTACATTTGTAAGGCTCCTGGGCCACCCCCTTCAAAATGCACTTTCACGTTGCCCGCTCTCTCGCGTACTTTTGTGGAATTTTCGCGAAAATATCCTTATAACTTATGCATGTGTACAACTATTGTTCATGATAATATCTATTATTAATATATTTAATCATTATACAACTTTCGATGAACTTGCACGAAATAAAATTGCACTTTCGCGAACTCAAAAATTCACGTTTGTGGGGGTTCAAAACACAACATAAACATACATGAACCAGTCTCGCAATCATAATTCTTTACAATTTACAAGGACCTTAGATCAAACACCTATATTACATAGTTGTGAGTCCTGTGCATACGATGAAGGTTTGCAAAGTCTGTCTCAAATTCTTTCGGTATAGTTCCAAGAGAGAAACGCGCAAAGCAAACCAATATCTCTAATCTATCGAGAGGGGAAAGAAAGAGGTGGGGTCTTCACGGCACTTGCACTCACTCTTGAAACAAAGCCTCTCTGTCCTTGAACATTTCAGCGAGCACGATTCGGAGGAATAGCATGTACTTGTTAACCTTCGGGACGCTCTCTCTTTTGCACATCAACACCAAGTCAGTTGTTCTTGTCCAGCTATGTCTAGTTGCGAATGCTACGAGTTCAGCTTTCATCTCTTGTCAAGCTATTTCAACATTATTTCAACCGTGCATCTCTGTCAGTTCACATTTTCAGAAAGTCCATCGGGTCGCTCCATTCTTTGGCAGCAGCACGCTGCAGAACTAAAGAGATAGGATGAGATAGGCAGCTGCCTTCGGTTAGGCATTCTGCCATCGCCAGCGGCAGCTGAAGGCACAGCTCTGAACCCACTTTGGGCCAGGAGCTGAGCCCCTGTGGAAAGCTCAAACTAAGCATAAAATGATGTTCTTTACATGTTGAATGCAGTTGAATGCAGTTGAACTGCATTATAATGTGCATATATACTGCATAGACACTTCAATCGAAAGAAATCCGGCTCTGCAGTTTCAGACGTTTGCGAAGTTGAGAAGGAGCACGAAGCAAGTGGAGAGCGCTAAAATCCACCAGCACGCCAGTCAATCCACAGTGGAAAATCTCGGCCTTGCAAGCACCTGTAGATCCTTCTGTTTCAGAAATTGAGGCAAACGTCGGGCCAAATCCTCAAAACGCCGCTCAGCACTGGAGAACGTGACAAGATTCTACTCCCATGCTACCTGTAGCAAACATGTCCAACCTATCTGTCCTACCGCTTGGCTTAGGCCAGGAATTCTGCAAAGGAGATCAGCAAGAAAGAGCGACCAGTTCAAGGACGACACGATCTGTATCATTTGTTCATCATATGAATCATATTCGCATGAGAGAGAGACCAACAAGGCTTTTGGATTGGAAGGGAATCTCAAGCGGAAGTGAAGAGCCAGATCCAAAGGAATCCTCAAGTTAACTCCCTGAACGTTGTTCAAACTTCTGGCACCAGAGGAAAAACAAAAGATTCTGTCCTCTTCGGTTTTGGATCGTTGCAGTTCGATGGGATGGTCGGTACCATCAGATACCTCAGTGAAGATACTGGAGAACTTGTCATTTTTACAAGTTTGTCTTCGTATGTACTGCAAACGCTGTCAGGAAGTGCTTGAAATCGAAGCTAGTGAAAATCCAAAGGAATGCAATGCTTTGAACCAAGTGACACCAAAGCAAAAGCTTGGTCTTGAGGGCATTTGGACCTCTGCATGCTGCCACGGCTGTCGTACAAAGGACAGCAGCGTCTGGTAGTCCTGCAGGAGACAACCCCCAATAACGGCATTTGTTGATCTTTCCCTCAGCATGGTGTGAATTGGCCAGCACATCTTTTTGCAAACTATGAGTCCGAGAATTTTGCGCGGCGTTGCATGTTCTTCCTTTTCTTTTCCCGCAACGACACGCTGAAGTCAGGAACGCAACTTACAAGACTTTTTTGTACTGGGCGCTGACTCACCAGTTTCTGCTGCACCGCAGTTCTAACCACTGGCATTGAAAGTGTCAAGCCCTTGCAGGACAAGAGCACATCAATGCAGCTTGCTGGTGCATTTCCTGGTGTTCAATCCGTGCAGGGCATAGTCTAGTCTAGTAAGACTTGCCTGTCATCCTCTGTCCTCTGTCATGTCTTCTCTTTCTTAACTTCAAAGCAGCTAAAGGCAGTGCCCTTCACTTTCAACCTACAATGTATACTGTCTGTAGACTGTACGGCCTTTGAAACCAAGCTTCTGTGGGGTGGGATGTTTAGTTAAGTTCAGTTGTTGCATTCTTTCACCGACACACAGAGCACCTACCGACAGTATCTGGTCTACCATGCGCAGTTGCGATTGTGGTGTGAAGCCGCTCAGGACAAATGCTTAGGAAACGTTGCTCCATTAGCCTCCCAGAATTGTCAGTTGCAACTCGCAGAATGAATATGATCCAAACATATTGAGAGTACCCACAACACACCTGTCATGTGCTTCCATGTGGCTGGAAAACAGAGACCCACTGTCCAAACTGGCCTGAATGATCCCCACCTCACTGCATCAAGACTTTCAAGAGAAGCTTAACAAAGGAGCGTGTTTGAGTAAAAGTACAGCAAACGTGTACTTAACATTACTTAACTACTTCCTTCATCTTCCTCCAACTGCGTGGGTCCACTGAGCTCTGAGCGATTACGCCAAAGAGGCCTAAGGCACTCCCAAAAATTTCCACAATCAGCATCTTCACCTCAGGGCATCGGATGTTCAGAAAATCGAATCTCTCGGATCTCAGTCAATCTCAGTCCAATTTCTGACGGATTCTGACATTATGACCTTGCGATGGGCTGGATCGATCTGCATTCCTGAATAGTGAGTAGTACTGAGGTACCGGACAAACAGTTCGGGTCTCTGAGCATCGCCTAGTGCGCAGCCACTTCCTGAAACTCCCACGCAAATCCCACCTTGGCACTCAATACTGCAAGCTCTCTGTTTGGCAACAAATACCAACAAATATTGCGCTGCTCAGATCTGCTCAGTACAGGAGTAGTATAGAGGGCTGAACACTTCACACTTTCAAACTGACTCAAGCCTGAGAGCACGCTTGTCTTTTTGCTATCAAAGCACAAAACAGGTTCGATAGGCCAACAGACAGGCCGACGCAGAACATACACCATCCTGCACTTCGCAAGTCCGACAGCTCTTCCTCTGCATTGTATAAGTGCCTTCTGGACCCACTGCATTGGAGCTGCAAAATCTACCAACACAAAAAGGCAGCGGCCTGCAACCATTGTCTGGGCCTGCACAGGGCTAGCAGTGCTCGTATAGCAGGTGTCCACAGCATATGTGGAAGCGACATAGCACCAACAAGTCTATCTTCAGCAGCCGTGGACTTCTTTGCACTCAGTAACTGAGTGAGTAGATAAATGATATATGATTATATGATTACTCATATAATATTATATAATATATAATAATGTACTATAACAGTTAATATTATAATCTATTATAGTTGTAAATATGCGTCTATACACAAGATACAACTTGTGCGCTGGGCGCTAAGTCTCAAGTCGAGTCCCTTTAAGTAGCAACTTCACCCAGGCTTTTGTAAGGCTCTTCTTAAGCAAAAATGTCTCCCTTCGGTCTGCTTACCAAGGTTGTGCAATACAGACAAATGAGTCAAATGAGTCAAATCCGATGCTGACACCTTGTCAGTCTCTTCAGAGAAAACCGTCTAGGTACAAATGTTCCACTTGCTTTTGCATATCCTTGGCGGTACCAAGCTCAGAAGAGTGCGCCTGCCAACCTTTGGGCTGGGCGGGGACATCAAAGATCTCAGAGCCCTCGATCTTGTTCGCCATGATAATAGCTATGATGACCTTGCCAGCTGGATCTTGTCTCAAAGTCTTGGGATCTGGGCTCGAATTACAGTAAGTCGTGTTTGGCCAAGACACGCCATAGATCGCTACTGCTTCGCAGAAAATGATGCTGACCAGATTCTTGGAGCCTTGCTTCCGGCATGCAAAGTGAAACATGTCCGCCCACACTAAAACTGATATGGGGGGTGTTTCCACAACACAAGTACACTGGCGTAGTGGTGTACATGTAGGAATAGAGCAAATATATTGCGACTACTGGAATTGGTGAAATTTGGCCTCACTTACAGCACACTTTCACTCATTTCCACTTGCATGCTCAGGAACTGATGCGAGGTGCCTTGATGCCAGCCCCTACAATGCTGGATCCCGTCAAGAAAATACCCCAAGCTGCTCCTTCATGTCAGATGGGAGCGCATTGCACATTGGCTTTGATGCAAGCACACATGCATGCATAAAGTCAGGATGTTCGTCAACACGAATCACAAGAGTGATCAAGAATGCAGAAAGTCTTTTCTGGCATGTGTCTGTGAATTCAGGTCCACTATATCCAAAGAGTCCAAGGCATTCAAATCGTCCTCGCCTAGAACAGAAATACCAAGCGCAACTGCAATGCCCATATAGGACCACATGTACGGATTGATGGCCTTGCGGCGTTGCGGGAATTTCTGGAAGGCACAGTTGAAGGGTCCTGGACTGCACCAGAAACCACTCCAAAGTCCGGAAATCGAAAAGTCAAATGATTCAAATGTAAAAATATGTAAAATAATTGTAAAATGCATAGCACGACGGTCCGGTTGACCCGGGGCCTGACAAGGTCTATCTTGTCTTGTCAGACTCAAAGCATGGATGATGGATGGTCTGGATGGTGATAGATAGAGTAAAAGACATGTACAGTGCATGTCGAACAATGTTGACAAGATTTGATACGTGTTGACAGCACATCTTGCAAGAGTTGCTGAACATCTGCAACATCTGCAAAGTAAACTGGCAGCGCTTATTGATCGCCGAGACAGAAGCCAGTCTGCCTCGAATAAGCAGAGATAGGAAGTCTCGTAGCATGATTGCACAGCCTTGCAGAGGCATGCTCAATCAGTTGTCCGGCCACATGTCCATTGTGCAGTCCTTGAATAGTGCGGAACAACTTGAAATCAACACATGATCGAGGGCAATTGCCTGCAACAATGTGTTAGTGTAAGACAGTCACAACGACGAACAACCCGATACTATCGACCGGCCTGTTTCGCATGATGAGAGCTCGCAGCTGCAGCTGCCTGTGCAAATCAAGCTAAGGCGGCCACGACACAAGAATAGGCAGTAGGAAAGTCGGAAAGAGACGGAAAGGCACGAAAGAATCAACCACAGAAGCAAAGAGTGCACAAAGAGTGCACAAAGAGTGCACAAAGAGTGCAAAACCTGCTTCCAGTGTCTTCCAATGTCTTCCACTCATATCCAGCAAAGCAAACAAAGATTGCAGCGCCTGGGCTACATCCTCAGCCACGCCCATCGTGTCTCCCTTTGGTCAACACAGACCCGCGACCTTCTTGTTCTTGAGCAAAATGCCACATGGTCATACATGGTCGATATGGTTCCGCTTATGAATGTTCCTCCTTATTGGTCTCTTACTACAGGAATATATTATGGATTGTATCAGTATAGTCACATGGAAAGCACCCAAGGAATTCAAAGAAGCTGAAATCCTTTGGAACCATTCTCAGGCAAGTAAAAGATAAATAATTGCTCTTACATATCTCATGCTCTGACTAGCTGGCGAGGGATGATTTCCGTCCTCCACATATTTAGCACCAAGCCCACCCATATGCCAGAGCAAGCCCTGATCACGGTATTCGTCGTCATAGCTTGCAACTCGACCTCGGAGCTTTGCACTCAGTGACTTCTTGCGGTGAACCACATATTGCAATACAGCAATACATGATGATCATGATGAGAAGCGCCCCACCCCAACATCCCCAATGTGAATCAAATACAAGTTGCATAATGTTAAATTCAAAACATTTACTCTAGGATACCCTGGGCATCCGTGGGCAAGGTGTACAAATTGACAAAAGAAGCTTCATTTCCAGTCAATACTATCACTATCGACTGCACCCGAAAAAACTGCTCTACAGCAGCTGAAGAATTTGAATGTCGTCAGACAGTGTCTCTGAAGGTTTGCAGAATGATTCCAGCATGGCACAATGTCGCACAGCTTGGTACTCTGTCTCCTGGTGGGAAGATGTTTCTCGCTCGTCATCCACCAGGACTATGTTGGGTAGACTCAGGTCCGTCAGCACCTGCGTTTCAGGTGCATTACCTCGGCCAAGGTCAGAGCTACAGCTGACCAATGATCAGATTTGCAGCAGAGAACAGAAAGCATACATCAAAAGACGTCAAAAGACGTCAAAAGACATCAAAACACTACAATGATCCTTGCAAAGCAGCGTGAAGCACTCGGTTGTGCTACCCACCGCTTTACACATGCTTGATTACACTACTTCCTGGGATAGTTTTTCGGAGCACAAGTGAGAAAACTAAAGGAATGATAAGGAATGTCCCGAAGTTCAAATCCCCTTTTGAAAGGACTCAGGAATGTCCCCCTGAGTCCATGTCCTTCATTGTCCTGGCCTGACTGTGGAAACCAAGCACTTGGAGAGGCCAAAATGCTTTCAATCACCTGAGGCGACGAGGCGACTTATGGACAGCTGGCGCTGAGCCGAGCGCCACTTGACGTTTTCAGAATGCCCGCCTACCATCTACAAGTCATCTACGAGTCATCTACGGCTCATCTACGAGTCATCTACGATCTAAACAAGTCATCTACAATCTAAACAAAAAAACAAGAACATCTCAGAACATCTTCGACATTCTATGACCATCATCTACGATCTATCTTCATGAAACACTTCTTAGGAGCTGGCGGAAGGCTTATAATGGCCCTCGGCGATTTGCTGCGGCAAAGTAAACCTTAACCAAACAACAGTGGCTTGAGACCAAACATCCTGTGCATTTGAGCCGCAAAGCGAGACTTGGGCTCCTGCAGACCACAAGGACATGTGACGCGTTATTGTTCAAAGATTCGAACATTTTGCAAATGTTTGTGCGAAGTGATTAGAGATGATTAGAGTAGAGAATAAGGACAATTCAAGGACATTGCAATGAGATGCGATGAGCTGAGTGAGTCTCAGCTGAGTTGCGTCTTCCACTCTTTGCCTTCTTGGTAGACGCCACCGGGCTGGCCGATTCGGGTGGACAAAGTCCAAATTGCGCTGAAAGAGTTGGCGAGGCCGGCCATACGAAGCACGTTAAGCACAGCAATTGCTCCAGCCTGGCAGGAAAGGTGGAAGCATGTTGGAAGCATGGGAAAGCATGGCAAAAGAATAGCAAAACTACACAGGTCTACACTGAAATGGAATGATTCGGAATGATTCGGAATGATTCGGAATGATTCGGAATGATGGAATGTTGAAGATGGAGAATGACAATGATGATCGAAGCATATCGAAGCATATCAAGGCACTGGAGGGCTGCAGCCAAGGCACAGCAACGAAGCATGGGTTGATGGAATGATGGAGTGATGAATATACTCATATGATAAATATTATATAAATATGAAGGGATCAGTACATCGAATATATGGAGAATCTATGTACGTATAGAAATCTGGGAAGAATAGGAAGATGAAAACAAGTTTGAGAAGCCTTGAAGATGAGCTATTAACTCACAAGGATGAGCCAAGTTAGGGACACTATGAACTCTGCGAAGCCCTCTTCAATCCAGGTTCTCTCGCCTCATTGATTGTAAGAATTGCAAGCACTCGCCTGACAGAACGAAGAAAACAGAGAAGAACCCAAGGAGAATCAGTTCACTATGTAACACACCAAATATCACCAAATCATCCAAGACGAGCACTCTTGTGCCGTCAAACCACGTCACATTATTCGGGTATGAAGCTGAAGCAGGAATCTAAGGCAGTACGAATGGTGCCTCTCGCCAGTGTCAGGGTCATCTGCCAAGCAGTTGAGCAGGCTGACCAGTTGGTCCACCCTGCTCCCTTCCAGGTATGGCGTCTCAAAGTTGTACTGCACCTGAAAATTGAGACTCCAAACGCAAGCAGTCTACGAAACCAGTCTTCAACGCGGATTTGAGAGTAGCACATTGAGACATAGAGAGAGAGAGAGAGACCGAGACCGAGATGGAGACCGAGACCGAGACCGTGCTTGTGGGAGACGTAGTATGATGCCAACTATGACGCAGTGCAGCCCAGAAACGTATCGTTGTTTCACAGAGTCGTTCGGAGTGAATTTCAGGTCAGTGCTACACCGTGGATCCTTCCACAGTTGAAGTGCTTCTCACATGGATCATATCAAGCACTGCAATGATAAGAACATAGAAGAACCATTTAATCTTCTGCACACAAGGTCCTCTGGCATAAAGGTATAGAGGGTCAAAGCTCCATCGAAATCGAAAATCAGGAGCTTCACAGGTGGTTTCTTCTCTGCTCCTTCAAAGGTCCGTTCCAAACACTGTGCTTTGCAATCAACATTGAAGGCCCATGGGCGGTTGGCAAACTCCACGAGGGTTCTGTAATCCTCCTGCACGTCAGAATATCACTTGCACATTCAATTCAATGCTTCAAAGCTGCCAACACATCCAAACACCGCAAATTTCAAGTAACTATATAATCAAACCATGTCAAGACATGCGATGTGCACGGTCTGCTTTTGAGTCACAAGAGCCTCGGTCCTCATTGTGGGCCCCAATGCCACCCATGTCCCTGACAAAGCCCATATCTCGAAAGGATGGAGCATCGTAGCCTTTGGAGCTTTGGAGTTTTGTGGGAGTCAATACCACAGGGAGTTCGTCTCTTGCCATTCTACAGTAGCCCTGGCTGTTTCACCGTGAAGCTGAGCAACGTGCAACCTTACAGCAGCGAAAAACTTTCTTGGCAGTGGCGGCGGTGGTCCCACCAGATTGAAAGTTTGTCCTCACATCATCTACCAGGAGAATCTCTTCAGGCCTGATGCTGGTAGCCGCTGGTAGCCGGAGATGTACAAATAGGACTACAAGAATGTTGGGAAGGCAAAATGACAGCAAGGTATGCAGCAAAAGTACGGCAACTTTGCAGAGTGCATCGCATTACTGTGTACTGTGATCCTGTATGCTCAGTTTACGTGGACATGCAGTGCTTCACTACGAGTACCAATACGGAAAAATGATGATAGAATACATCGTATAATTAATAATTAGTTATATATATATATACTACACATATATAATTATTATATATATATATATATTATATATATATAGTATCAGTATTAGTGTCTAATTAGTGTCTGATAGTTTCCAGATTTGTCCAACTTTGCCTGTCCAATCCTCCAGCTGCGCCTCAAAACACTCGGAAGCCCCTGCACATTCTCAGCCACTTGAGGAAACCAGTTGGAAGGACACTCAGCAATACTGTGGAGCACATGGGCCTGAGAAAGGTCACCAAGTGCCAAAAGAATCCATGCCAAAACATACAAGCAAGATCAAGCAAGCAGCGACAAAGGAAGCCATCTTTTCTCTGATATTAAAACTGTATCTACCTGCCAATCTCCACTTGAGATTCATATTATATTGTTTATGTAGAGGACATGCCAAACATCGCAGCCGCCAAGCCTTGTGGTCAGGTATAGAGCCGAAGGGTGGCTCGAACACTTTCCATCCCTCGGAAGTTGTGCATGCCGTGATCTCAAAGTCAAACACGGAGTCAAACACTGAGCTCAGTGTCAAGCACACACTCAATTTCTTTGCCCTCAATTGAGGCCTCCTGACTTTTGGTTATTGTTTTTGTCTTCACCCGTTCGGCGCTTCAATCAACGGTCTGCTCTGTGCTGTAGCTACTTGCAACCATACAATCATGCCGCTTCAAAAAAAATAGAAGCATGCACGATCCCAAACGCCAGGACGGGGTCTGTGACAACTCTTTCAGCTACAACAGTTATATTAAGCTTCCAAAATTGCCGATGAGGGACTGTGCTCGATTTGTAGACACCAGCAGGAGTGCCATTGCCATGGTGCATGCCCCAAACAGCACTGAAATGTCGGTCAAGTTGCGCTGCCCTGGCGACAGTTTATAAATGCTTCATGTAATAGGTTACGATATGTCATGATATGTTGCCTGTTACATCCTGTTACCATGCTACGGTCATACCCTGCCTGAGCAGGTTTAAGCAAGCAATTGCTCCGCTGTTGTTGCGTGTCAATACCGCCAGCAGCCGTCCCGAAACTCGGCGATTGCCTTTGACAGTCTTTGTTTCCAAAGCAATTCCTTATGGAATGAGGTCCCTTTATCCCTTTCAATCTGACATTTGTTTTTATCACCAGAATCTGCGAGCGCGCAATACATGTTTTTGTATGTTTTTGTTTCATGTTCATGCCTGTCTATTGCATGATAGGAAGTGTTTCACAAAATCTTCCGACCAATCTAATGAGCGCAGCTGCCTTTGCACAACTCCTCAAGCATTTCTCGGAGAAGTGTTCGTCTACCTTAGCAGAGATGACTTTAGTTTGCCATAGTACATACCTCTTTGAAACTATATAGCTGCCCGATAGACCGAAGCTAGTCTGAGCATGAGGCAAAAACAAAACAGCTCATGATAATGTTTGCTGATACGAGTACTTGCTGGTAAGGCACTTGATGTCAAGAATGGAGACTCAAAATTCATGGTTGCAATGTAGTCTTCCCACCTGAAGCCGCACTGTTTTCGCAGCAAGCTGGCAAGAATATTGATCGTTGATGATCGTTGCAGCAAATAAATCCGAAAGAAGTAAGATGAAGTAAGCAGGCTTAGCATAGTTTAGCATGGGAAAGGACTGGGAAAGGACTCAAAGGACTCAAGCCGCGCCAGGTCACTGGGAACTCCAATCAAGTCTTGTTCGGAGGTCTTCGTCATGGGGCAAGAATGTTGACAAGGTCAAGGTCTCGTCACCTAAGAATGAAAATGAATTATATAAAATTATATAAATAAATTGAAAGCGATGAAAGCAGATTGCACCACTGGCACCACTGGCACCACTTGCACCACTTGCACCACTTGCACTAAAGCATTTTGAACACGCAACTACGAAAACACCTTCTTGCTGAGAATGTGGTTTGATTCATAGGACAACACTTAAAATCTCTTTGCTGGAATGTGCTTGATGCCATACACTTACGGAAAGTCAGTGGCCAGCACGCTGCTAAAGTTCAAGGGAAACATCCAGAGTTTATGGATGGTATGGCGGAATCAGAACGTGATAGAAAGTGACAGTGAGGCAAAAAAATGCACTTGTCCCCACCCAAAAAACGAGATAAAACAAGTATCCACTCACAAAATGCGAACTGGATTTCACAGTGAATATTGTTCGCATGAAACTTGCGTCACTCAGAGCCGAACAGTCGAAGATGATCACTCGCACCGGTGGTCTTTGCTCTTGACCTTGCTGCTGAATATTCAAAGTCAAAGGAAACTCCACTCACTAACAGGCACAATACCTTTTCCTCAATCTTCCATCTATATATCAGTACCTTCGTGGATAGGACAACTGGCGCAACTGGCCTTCAAATTGCCGCTCGAAGCACCAGACTTCTGCAGTTGTGTACCTGTCGAGAATCCTGTTATCCTCTTGGTATAAGTATATCACTGCGACCAAAGAGGATAAACATTTTTTTTGACATAGGACACGTGAAACAAACAAGACAAAAGATGACATCTAAGATGACATCTAAGATGACTTAAAAGACTTTGATGCATTGGAAAATTGGAAAATCATGGAAAATCAGAGACTCCAACCTGCTGTGAGCCGATGGAGTTCGATCCAATGCAGGTGGAGCCAGCGCATTCATTTGGACGCGGATGAAAGCTTTGTGGTGTAAGACAATGTAAGATGTGTAAGTTCGAGTGCCATCGAGTGCCAAGGGTAAAGTAATGTAAAGTACCTGTACTGCTTTTGTGTTGACAGGGTAGCTTTAGCATGCTTTAGCGTTGGGGATCATATTGGCGTAAACCACAGTGTTCATGTTGGTTTGTAGCTGGTTCGTTGTTGATCTTATTGTTATTTGCTCTTATATACATACTATAAACTGTTCATGTTGTCGTTCTTGTCTTTGTGAGTGCTGTCGTCATTGTCGCTATCGCTCCGGTTGTCATTGTGATTGCGGTGGTCTTGTGTGTATGTGTGTGTGTGGCAGTGTGTGCATGTGTGTGTGTGCGCGTTTTGGCTGTAATGAAATGCAATCAGCATTGCTTAAACCATGACCGCACATCAACGTGTGAAACCCAAAAATGACGGGCAAGGAAATCTGAACATGGAATTTTCAACAATCTGCGGAATCTACAGTATCTTTTTGAGCAGCTGAGGGCTGCAAATTGGGAGAGACATTGTCACTTAGGTTCACAGCAACACCAGCAGGCAGTAGTAACCTATTCTTCGTCAAGAACTGTTGCAACTACAGTTGCAGCTGGTTAGCCGCTTTGCTCCTTCCAGAAGGACACACTCGATTCAAGTTTCATTGAGCTGAGGACTCGGTGCACATCCAATTTTTCCCACGAATCCTGAAGTTGGGAATTGGACTTGCACGAGGCGGCTGAGGGAAGATCATGGACAACATTGGACAAGCTTTTCCGCAATGATAGGCGACAGAAACTGTGCCTGCCGCCTCTGAGGCCAGCTCCCGCATTGTGTCCCAAAAGCACTCTATCCACATGGTGCGTCTGCAACCGGCTGGAGCAGGTGTGAGACCCATGAAATAGACTTCGATGCGATACGCTTTGAGGCAGAACCAAACATAACCAAACAAGCACCAGTAAGCAACATCACTCGGACCTCTCTCTCCATTTACAGAAACATGTTCCTTGTGTCAGGATTGTCTTTCACGCCTTCCTTGTGGAACGTCATTGAGGAGAAGTGCAATATTCACAGAAAGCTCCTGGGCCAAATGTGCAAAGACCTCGACCCAAAAGAGTGCGAAATGAAATGAACAGAAAAAAAATGCGAAACAAACATATATCAGTTTTTTTCCAAGTCTTGATTGGGATCGCCGTCCAATCTCCAACTCGCTGACAAGCAAGATATACACTTATCAATGAATCAAAGAATGTCCTGCTGAACTGGTCTCTTATCAGCCATCCACATTGCGAAGTAGAGGCCTTTCCAGACTTTCATGTATTCAAGCCTGCCAATTGAATCAATTGATGCAAAGGGAATTTGTATGAATTTGCAACAAAGATTGACAAAGGGATGTAAGGGGTGTCCATTCTTTGTAATGCTCTCAGGCTCTCATCTTCCAGAATTCTCAAGAGCCAAGGATCAGTCCTGCCTTCCCAAGTCAGGAGTCTTCTGCAACCACTTCTTCAGCTTTTTGAAGCCACGGTCCCGGACTGTTCTGGCGAAGTGAGGGCTGAACACACACCGAAACTTTGAAACATCGTGCCGTGTGCGATGCGGAAAGGAGCGAAATTGCTTCTGCATGTCATTTTTTTCTTGGCTTCTCTTGATTGTCAAAACATGTCAAAACAATATGCAAAGAAAGCATCTGTGACAGCTGAGGGGATGATTGCGGGGAGAGATCACAGGAGTCACAGCTGATCGCACCTGTCAGTATGGGCCAACAGCTTGCCAAAGCCCACAGGCACGTGCTTGGTTTCCACCTCAAGCCACAGAGGTTCTCGGTGCAGTTTGGCGCAGTTTCGGTGCTCCTAAGCGCTCCAAGTGCTCCTTAGTGCTCCTAGCACCATGCGTTTTCCGCTTTAAAAATTCCCTGCCTCCTGCGTTGAATTCTCCATTGATCCGACAATACACTTTGGACAATATTGAGTGAATCTATGCAGAGGACTGGGACTTGCCTGGCCAGGAAAAAAAGATTAGTGATTGGAATATCAACAGCTTCAGCGAAGTGAGATCTTTCTTGTCCTGTAGGATCCAAAAATGTCTAATACTCTTGACTTGTTCCACCAGGCACAATGAGCAGCACTGGTTCTGTTTTTGCACTGAAGTCGAGCCCAGATTTGATCATGGCACTGGTACCAATGGTGGGATAAGTTTGTCGTACTGGTGTCATGGAGCTGCAAAATCACATGCAACCAGCTCAACTTTGCTTTCCTACTTGGAGTTACTTGTATGCATCAAGAGATGTCAAAAAGAGACAGACCTTTTCTGTGAAACGGCTTCAAGTGTGAAATGGCTTCAAGGCCAGTCACCAGCCGCCTATCTATCTACTGCAGCCCAATTTCCTTTGGATGAAGCTCGCTGAAGAACTTCTACAAGGTTGTTATGCAAATATTGCAGTTGCGTGGATGATTCTGTGTGTGTGTGTAGATATATACAATATACAATAGATATATATATATATATATTATCATACGTATATTATCCGATACATTTCCCGTGTCAGGAAAAGTCTGATCTCATGAGAAAGATAATTCAGAAGAGAAGTTGCCATGCTTCGTCAGAGGCTGCAAAGGCTTTGCAAAGCTTTGGGTTCCGCCTGAGATTCTCTAAGATCTAAGCTAACTAAAGTGGCTCCGAGGTATCGCTTTGTCACCGGAAGAAAGCGAATCTCATTGCCCGAATTGTTGCAAGCATTGGGTGTCCTGGCAAAGGCGATTTTGGACAGTACACTGATGACCACCAGAAAAATCAGAAAATGAGAGCTCATTGCATCTCGTTGCTATGTGTTGCCACTAGACACCACCAGGATTCTGCACTCTCGGCATGCACTGTACACCTTAATTTTTGCTTCAAGCTCATCCAGTCGACTCTGGCAAGCTCAAAGCACCGTGCAAACTGCTTGCACAAACCAGGTCTGTCTGCTAGCACAAACAGGTGACTAGAATTATGCATGGTTGCAAAACCATGCAGAGGGGGCAAGCTCAGCCAAAATAACGTGAAGCATATCATGAGACACATGACATTTACTTTCTCCTACATACACGTGGACCGTTTCCAGTCTTTGCATGTCTTCAAGGATTGAACCCTTAAGCTTTCGACCGGTAAGGGGTCTTTTTGAATATCTGCATATTAGTTTTCATGTCCTTTCCAACTTGTGCCACTACGACATAGAGCTTGCCACTGTGTGAGGAAAGCCTGTGCGGCTGCCACAGGTTTGTCTCACAAGCTTAGCGGCTCAACGCATTGAAATCTGCAGTGATCCACTTGGCAGCTAAACTTGCAGTGGTTGGCAGTGGTCGGCGAATCCCCTCGACCACTGCCTTGCAAAATTGCATCTACGACCACAGCTCAAGTAGCCAAAGTAGCCATGGACCTGGGTTGTGCAATTTGTGCAATACTCGAAAGGTCGAGAATTGATCCCTCTAGCGCCCTCTAGTCCACTAAATGCAGAGGGAGATTGAGAGCCATGAGGGGGCACGTGTTTGAACCATTTCACTTTCAACGGTTCTTGAACCGCTACAATCAAAATCAAAAAGCTGGAAAATGTGTCCCAACATATCTTGACCACTACATCAAATCTAGTCAATATTATATGCTCATTGGTCAATTACAAAAACGGTTGCTGACACGATTTGCTTCTCAAAATCATCCGTTTGACATGTAATCAACCCCCAATCGTGAGAAAAAAACGGTCCAGCAAGAATCAAAATTACCAGAGGACACGAAGAATATAAGCGGGAACGTGAAGAGAAGAATGGCACAGAAATGCGCATGCTGTTACCAAGAAGCAAGAGTGACAAGGGAAAAAAAAGGAAAGACGGAGTGAAGGTTCACCTTCCAGTCGCCAGTTCCTCCTTGTTGTCGCAAAGATACTGTACATTCTACTTTTTTCATGTCATGGAAAACAAAGACTTGCTGAGTTGCTCTGGTTTCATCAAATGTGAGCCATGGTCAAAATTAACATACACCCTACTGTGTTTGAAGTGATTCGTGATCATCCTCGAGCAACATCCCGGCGTGCATGCCAGGACATCGATTTCTTATGCTGGACAATATATCGTGATTCAATGTGGGCCCGATGACTCTGCTTCTAGATCCGTGTTCGAACACCTTCACTTGAAACCAACTGGAAGGGGCACGGCTTTGCTGTCAAAGACCGAGGATCGCACAGGAATTTCATGGAGACCGTGATGTGCCTAGCAGACGGAACAAACCAGTTCCAGTTCCAGTCAGCGCTGCAGCCGGGCTACGAATACGAAGGTAGAATTCGAATCGCAGAATAATAAAATGTAATTTTTACAACAATCAGCAGTGCCGCTGCTGTGTTGCCGTGCTGAGAATGCATCAAATTCCTATTGTGCTCAGAGATTGATTACAAGCGACAAATGTGTGTGCGTGTATGTCTGTGTCTGTGTGCGTCTCTTTGAGCAAAATGACCAAGCAACAACAAAAATAAAAATAAAAAAATTACCTTGGTGGCTGCCAACTAAAGTGTTGAAGGGTGAAAAGGAATCCAACGAATGTCTTGCTTGTTAGGTTCGTTTGAGGAACACATGCAGTGGTTCAACCAATGCATTCAGCTTGGCATGGATTCTAGATGCGTAGCGGGGAAAGGCCACTTGTGTTGATGGTCTATTTAGTCTACTTGTGACAATGTCTACTTTACCATTCTCTACCACACTTGTAGTCTGATGTAGTCTGCACGTTTCCATGGTCTGCCGGCCAATGGAGGCGTCGCGGCGAGACTACGAAGTCTCCAAACTGTGGACCCCTGTAGGCCCCCACCCCACCGCCTGGCTTCACAGCTGTCCTCGCAGGTCTCTGCCCGCACCTGCGGTAGAGGAAGTGAAAGGAATGGCAAAGACTTGAAGCAGGAAAGGACGACAAGAAACAATGAAGTGAAGTTGAAGTGAAGTGAAATCTACAGTAGCTCAAACTTCTGACGGCCAAGGTATTGGCAATTGATGCAATTGATGCCTCATGCACTGCCTGCACTGAGGTCAAAACCAAGATGCTGCACGAGGTCGTCTATCTGCCTCAAATCAGAGCTGAACCAATGACTAGGCCGTGAGCCCCGAGAATCTCGCCAAATTGAAGCATGGAAAGCATGGAGAACCAGCCCAGGAAGAAAAGTGTAAGAGGGACCCATCTGGGAAACTACCAGTGACTCAGAATAACTCAGAGGCTAAGGAAGACTTTTGACTTACCTGAGCATATCTATCATTGCGTTTTGGTCGGACCCGACTATCTCGCGCTGTTGAAAAGGAAAGTCTGCCCCAATAGCTGAAACATGCTGAAGCATGCCAAAACAATAGATGTCAAAAGAAACGCCAAAACCAAAGCTGTTCAGCTGGTTACGTTACACTCTGAGCTTTCTGCGAGTGACACGCGGTCAAATCCAAATGTAGAGGTCACAGGAGCTTGACTCCCCTGACACACGCACACACACACACACGTCTGCAAGTTGTCCATTCAAATTGAAATGTAAGTCGTGACAGCTCAGGTCAAGTTGCGTCAGCATAGCCAAATGCTTTTGCACAGAAAGTGTGTGTTTTCAGAGAGTCACAGCTTAAGCGCTTGTCATTGTTGAGTGCCTTCGCAATCCGCACAATTTCCCGCCACATCCGCTCGCGATCGGTAGGCCGCCTTGACAGCACAAATTCCAGGAATACAGGCAAAAAGCTTTTGCAGCCATTCAGCTACCATTAGCTTTGACAATAGCTCTGTGTGTGTGCAGCTCTTTTGTAGCCAACGAGAGAAATGATGAGAAATGCACTGGCAAGGCTCCTAGCCAGGCTTCAGATTGGTAGAACTGTTCGCAAAGAGATCGTTCAGTACAAGTACTTTCTTGGAATCAGCTAGACTGGGCAAGGATTGACCAAACGGAAACCCAGAAGCATTCTTGTGCGACCACCGTGATTTCCAAAATTCAATCGGCACATCAAATATAAATTACGGATTACACCGACTTACAATTGAATACAATTACGATATGTTACCATGACATCATCTGGTCTGAGAAAAGACATCGTGGAGGTTTCTCACTATCGGACAAACTCAAAAACAAGGCTGAGCGCTGAGGGCCAACCGAGCATGAGTCGAAGAATTGGGGGCCTTAGAGTCTTGAGATGACTTGTCCTTGAGAATTGAAATATCTTGAAATATCTTGAATCTTGAATGTGATTGTCGGTGAGCTCTTGAAGTATCCAAGCCTTGTGCTTGCACCTCCTCCGCTAAATAGTCATTTAATCATAGATTCATGACGATCTCTTTGTCTGCCCGAAAAATACCAGGTACATAATAAAAACATACAGGAATAATCTATATATATAATTATATATATTTAAAAAAACCACACACACACACACAATGTGATGTGTCATATGTCCATCAAGAATCCTGCACCTGACCAAAGCAAATGAAGTCATTCTCTCCAGCACACCTAACATTTCTCATCTCGTTGCCCATTCCTGCCTCTGGAAAGTCACTTAGATGCTTCTAGACTTATAGACTGCGCGTTGAAATTTCAACAGATCCACTCTGCCAACGTCGTGGCATCGGCCTCTGGGCCTCGGGGCCCCTGCTTTTTCCAGGTCGCAAGCCTCAACGTCGGTCACTGTTTGTCGCCGTGAGTCACACAACTAACGGGGCGGAATGACATCCAAAGGTTGCTTCAGTGCAATCGCACAGCCAAAAGGCAACCCAACACAAAGCCGCAAAGCCACAAAGCGCAACACGTGAATCTTGTATAATCTTGTTAGCCGTTGTTAGCCAAGATGTTGGTACATTCGATGCGAACGGAGCCTTGGATGGCCGAAGTCCCTGATAGGAAGACAGGCTTCCGAGGCTCGTATACCTTAGTCAAAACATAAACAGTTCAGAGATGAGAAATGCTGATAAGAGCAATATCAGAGTCATATTGTGTTCGTTCTGATATAATTTTGTGTCTGCTCTGCTCTATTGGACTGGTGCTGCCCCGTTCCGTTGACCATATGTATAATATAATATAATATAATATAATATAGTATAGTATAATATAATATAATATAATACGATATAATATAATATAATATAAATATATATAAGAAAGTCTTGAATGACTTATGTATAGTACTATATAGTACTGTATAACTGTATAACAACATAAACAGTTTTTACTTTTCTTAGGGCAAGAATGGTCAAGAAAGACGACTTGGGTACACTTGAGCCCTGCCGCGAGGCTTCCAAGTACCTATAAAGGCTCAGAGACACCAACTTTGAGGGCTTTGCTGCAACGGATCTTGTGGTGCAATGCAACCTCGAGGCAGATTGGCTGCTGTTATGACAAGAGATTATGCCATTGAGCAGACTGGAGCTGCGCCTTAGCCAAAAGCTCAAAAATGACATGAGGCTGAGCCAAATTGGGTTCTAAATGTGTCACAGCTGCTGTGACTCTGTTGTGACTAAGCTGTAAGCCTTGGCCTTGACGGGGGCCGTGTAGTGATCGTGGGGTCAACGGTTGCCATAAAGAAACTGCGAATGAACTTGCCACATGACTCACATGGCTGTGAACTGTGAATACATCTATTCACCGTATCGGCATAATGTTCACGAAACTCCTGCAGACCTCCGTGAAAAGAGCGCTTTGCAAATTTCAAGCGCAAATGATGCACGTACCTCACAGGCTGCATCACGCCACTTTCTAGAGAGAAGTAAACCAAGCCATATATCATCTCTCCAGCCGAATCTGAACTATAGCTACAATGTGACTCTGAATGCAAAGTTCAGTTACCAAGCTTGCTAAACCAATCTAAACTGTCGATTTGACTTCGTAGCATTTCCCAGCTGCGGTGTCTAAGGTCGCACAGATTCTGCTCCTGACACGCGGTCACCCACAGTGCATGCAGCTCCCGGCGGCATTGAGCCTTGGGTGGTCAAGACTAAGAAGACGCAAGTTGCGCATGACCCGATGAATGATACAGCCCTGTAAAGTCAATATGGCAGCGTCACAAAAATGTGTGAAAATGTGTACATTAATCTAGCTACCGGTGAAGCAAGTCAGGGAGGTAAACAAAATTCCAAAACTACCTGCCTGGATATAAAAGCAATTAACGAAAAACAAACTGTGTGGATTTGAATTGTGTGGCCCTGTCAGCAAAAAAACAGACCGAGATCTTTGCAAGCATTCCACTTTGGTCCGCCTCCTCACATGTGCTGCAAATGCCATACAGTATCTCACAGAAGCCACTGGAACTCAAGAATCGTTTGATGAGATTCCTTCTGAATGCAACTCAGTCTTACAAGAAACAGTTGATATATGTTGATATTCCATCTTTCTTCAGGCCTCGACATATAGGGCCAGGTCTTCTAGCACCACCTTGCGATTGATGTTGTGCATTGTGCAGCATCAAAAATCACAAGTTGCATCACAAGCGCTGCAATAGTTCAATCATATTCAAGAAAAACATGCACAGTAAACGTATGCAAACGTCCAAACGGATGTTTCGAGGTCAAGCTGGCTGGAGGACCGTATGAGGGGCAGCACCGGCTCCCGTGCTTGACAGTGCCAGCAGCAAAGCTGCAGCTGCCAAGACTGCATGGGGATACCTCGCTCACTCATGAACAATCATGAATGGATGAGCCAGAACATGTCAGAGTCTTGCAGAATTTTGTCCAGTGCAACCCGAGAGCCGAGCCTATAGTGAAAGACTGCATCTGCCAAAGACAGCTGCAGCCTCAGTTGTTGTTTCCGGCTCCGTTTGCAGCTCATAAGGTTGGGCTCAAAGAAGATGTAGCGATGTGCATCAATGTTCGATTAGTTGTGCCATTGGAGCCTGAAAGCATAGAGTACAGGCAGCCTGAAAAAACTGAAATTCAACCTCCAGTGCCACATTCGTGGGTTGAAAACAAATCGGCACAATTCCATCTTGGTCCAAACCATTCCGCATCCGGCGGGCGAATAGAGAAAAGATGCTTGATTCCCAAGTATCAAGCAAGTAGTCCGCCAGGCTCATGTTTTCAGGTGCCCTTGGCCGCTTTGGTGTCACAAAGTTGTGCTTAAAACCCAACTTTTGTACAGTCTTCCCCCTTTCAAGTGAACCACAACCGAGTGGATGGCACTTGCAACTCCTTCAGTCTTGCCCCAAGGGCCTGCACAGGTTGGATGTTCATGCACTGAATAATTGCTTTTCCGGACAAATGCACTAGCGAAGAAATGCTGCCTCCAGAAAGTCACGCGGGGTTGGCGTCCCTACATCAAACCTGCATAGTCTCAGACTCAAACTGTCTCAAATGGGCAACTGTGTTTCACCTTGGTTCGAGGGTCATTTGCAGGATTCTCACACCTTGCATGGACACCATATCCAGCCTATCTACCCGCCCTATTTACGTAGGTTCTGTGCAGAAAGACAAGCAATCCTTTCCTGCCTCAGCTTCCTCAATATGCACAACTCTGCTGCTATGACTTCATCAAAGGGTACCTATCAAGAAGAGCTTCACAAAAGCAGGACAATCTCAAGGTATCATCAGAAGCAAACAAACGTCTCCGCCTGTCTCTCCACCTGTCCCTAGACAATGCTAAAAATGCATAAAAATGCTGCAATGTATTGCGAGAATTTGGCACCTCGTCGTGGCCCAGGTGGGTCACTACCTGTCGAGTGGCACAAGAAACTGAGGTCAGTGTCTTCGCCGCTGTGAAGAGCAACGAAGACCGCGATGGCAGAAGACAACCGGACTTGCTATTTGACAAATGCATGTCAAAGATGAGCGCCACAAGAGATTTCATGTTGGCATTTAGGACTATGACAGTCATCAGCTTGCCTGCCGCAATGGAAGCTGAGTCTCAGCATTCGATCCAGTCTTGATTGCGACACAAACCTTGGAATCGCATGAGATGAAAACCAGAACCATGTTGAAACCAGGAAATTGATGACGTACATTTTCCAGGATGCAGGTCGGCTTCGTACCCCCAGCTCCGGGCTGCTGCCAAAATCCTTCTTTGAGACTCTGCAGTGCTGAGATCCTGGAGGTCTTAACTACTTTACTTGGAAGTCTGTTTCACTTTCCATCTTGTTCAATTAAAACGCATGTTGGAACACATCCAATGCACCATGGTGCAGGAACAGTACCTCTTTGGGCAAGCGTGCGTAATATCTGTCGAGCAGCAAGGCCTTGGGGAATACCAATTTGGCAGGCAATGGCCCATGGTAGGACAACATGTTTTTTGCATTTTTTGAATGTTTTGTGTGTGTGCACCTCATCTGAGTGCCAACCGTATCGAAAAATAGAGTTTGCGGGAAGTTCATGACATCAAAAGCCTGCTCATTGCAGAGAGCAATGATTCATAGTCAAAACCAGCAGTTCATAATGGATGATTGATGATGATTGTTTCAAGAAATCAATTGGTCACTTGTCAGAATCCTTCTCTTTCAAGCCTGTGCCATCCAAGTAAGGGTTTCCTGCCGATCCGCTCGAGGCAATCCTGCCGAAGAGGGTAAAACAATCCGCATCGGAGCAGCTGGACAGAGTTTTGGTGAATGTTTCAATCACACTTCAATTATGGTTGGGTGATGCCGAGTGAATATGGCCATACATACTAGACATTACTATGCGTTCCATTTATTTACCATGTTATTGCCACACACAATGGCCAAGAAACCATACCAGCTGTGTTCCAGCCTTCCAGGAGTTGAATTGCACATGGCATGTGCTTCTGACTTGTTTGATGCAACGTCCTGCCAGGTCAAGTGTTCAACTCGTTGGTTGTGATTTTTTCACCAAAAGTCAGGATTTAAAATTCAAGTTCTTAAGGCCAGTGGATGATATTCAAAAGGACAACGAGTCAACGCATATGCCAACGCAGCATTGTTTTTTCGCGGTTTTTGCGATGAAGGATACATCACTGGCTGAAAATGAATACATACACCGATACTTGCATGTAATGCATGTAATGCATGTAATCATGTAATGCATGTGATGCATGTGATGCAAGTGATGCATGTGATGCATGTGATGCATGTGATGCATGTGATGCATGTCTGCAAGTCTGCATGTGTGTATGCAAGTATGCATGTATGCATGTATGCATGTATGCATGTAATCACGTAATGCATGTAATGCATGTAATGCATGTGATGCATGTGATGCATGTGATGCATGTGATGCATGTAATGCATGTGATGCATGTGATGCATGTGATGCATGTGATGCATGTGGTGCATGTATGCATGTCGGCAAGTCTGCATGTGTGTATGCAAGTATGCATGTATGCATGTATGCATGTCTGCATGTCTGCAAGTCTGCAAGTCTGCAAGTCTGCAAGTCTGCATGCATGCATGAATGCATGCATGTATGCATGTGGTGGATGTATGCATGTCGGCAAGTCTGCATGTGTGTATGCAAGTATGCATGTATGCGTGCATGTATGCATGTATGCATGTAGGCATGTATGGATGCATGCATGCATGCATGTATGCATGTATGCATGTCTGCATGTATGCATGTATGCATGTATGCATGTATGCATGCATGTATGCATGTATGCATGTATGCATGTATGCATGCATGTAATGCATGTATGGATGCATGCATGCATGTATGCATGTCTGCAAGTCTGCATGTGTGTATGCATGTATGCATGTATGTATGCATGCATGCACGTATGGTAATGTAATGGGATGTCATGTCATGTAATGTCATGTCATGTTTGTTATGTTGTGTAATGTAATGTAATGAAATGTTCTGTTATGTTGTGTTATGTAATGTAATGTAATGTATATGATGTAGTGTAGTGTAGTGTAGTGTAGTGTAGTGTAGTGTAGTGTAGTGTAGTGTAATGTAATGTAATGTAATGTATGTACGTATGTACGTATGTCTGTATGTAGGTATGTCTGTATGTCTGTCTGTCGGTCGGTCTGTCTGTCTGCCTGTCCGTCTGTCGTGAGCAGTAGTTGTGGTGCCTGTGGTGACAGCAGTAGTGGGGCTCAGTAGTGGTACTTGTGGCAGTAGTGGTTTAAGAGCTCTAAGCAGTGATTGTGTGGCAAAAGCCAAAATGTGCAAAATATCTGGCGCCTATCCTCCCATCCGAAAACTTGCTTGGCTGATTCCCTTATGCCTTCCTCTTTCTTTGCTCCCTTCTTGCCTTTCTCTTCTAGTGTTTCTGTTGCTATGCTTTCCGGGTGGGCCAACCAACTTGGAGTCAGGAGTCAGTGCTTACTCCGGAGTTGAGGGCCTTTCTGCTTATTTGATACCAAAAAAACATCTTTGAACTGCATGAATCATCGGACACTGTCCAAAAAGAACACTATATAGATGTACGGTAAGATCATGCGTGAGGAATGAATGCAAAACATTGCATGTTGGTTACATGTCAGGTTGTGTGTATGTGTCAAATATCTACATGGAGGGCTGGGACACTTTGAGACTCAAAAGATGTTGCATCATTGCACCGATTGTGCCAACATGGACTGGTTGTTGGGTGGAACTCTGACTTCTTTAGTAAGACAGTACTTTCAAATACTTTCAATCTTAATCATGGTGCCCACAGCAGCAATGACAGTAGGAAAATGCAGTAGCTGCATGCTGTCGCTTTCTGGGAAACGGGCCTTGCATCATCAGCATATGATATCATATGATGTCCATTTATATCCTCTACATATCCATCCAAAATGTCACGGACTATGATCTGTTTCTGTTACAGTAATTACTTACTGAAAAAATGTGTGTTTGCATCCACTTCACATCACTGGTCCTGCATGCGGAGTCGGCGACGTCTGCCAAGGTTGCTTGTACTCGCTCCTCACGGAGTGACAGAGGAACCATCAAAGCAATCTTCAACAGTTCAATGTTCATCATCGCAATAATATTATCATCCCCTATATCCCCTCTTTCAACTTTCAAGCCTTCAGGCCCTCAGCCTAAAGACCTGTGGTTCTATGAGTAGCTTCCAAAAAAAACTGAAAGGATGTCCGGCGTTGGAGATTAGTGATTAGAGTAGAGTTTTTTTGGGTACAACCTCGGAGGTCTGGAGATTCTTAGGCCCAGCAAAAAAACACGAGAGCGCGTTGACCTGCCCGGATCCGCAGCATTCCTCTGGCGACGTCAAGTTGCGCTGGGACGCAAAGAAACTTGACAGCGTGGACCTGTGAATGCGGCATGAGTTGATGGATGCCCTCAGCAAACGCAACTGCAGCGCTTCAAGTGCTCTGAGTTTTGCACTGCTTAAGGCTTCCCTGAGCAAACTGAGCAGCCCAGGGGGAACCAGGGCAAACCAGGGGCTTTCACAACCAGGGCTCTGCTATGAAGCATACTGTATATTAGACGGCAGTGCAGGACCAGAACCTAGGAGACCTGCACAAAGCAAAGGGGAAACGGAGGGGATCGGTAGCAAAGAGGGTTGGGCTCGCCGCATCTGGGCCGACTTCCTTTCCTTCCCCATCAGCTGTGGTCACAAGTCATATCTTTTCAGTCATTGAAGTATTTGAATCGGCATCACAGTCGTAGGAGTACCTATTTACCCGCTGATTCCTGATTCCTTCCCGTCCTTGTGAAGGGATAAGGAAATCCAGGAGTTTGCTCACAATTTGTCTCACATTCATTCCAAGGAAAGTTATCTAAATGATATTGAAATGCCAGGCATTGCTGTCAATTGATTCATTTTCAATCCCTTTTTGGCCAGTTTGGCTGCTCTGCCTTTGATGCTAAGGCTGTGGCCTTGAGGATTGATTGTCGTGGTGAGCGACTCATCATTTTGAATCTGCCATGGTCAAAAAATGTCAAACGCAAAATGACATCACTGACACTGTCCGTTACTTTCCCAGGGAAAACACCAGCCTCCTCGGCCTCCTCCAAAGCGGCAGGCACCATGCAACTGCAACTGTCAAGAAGGACCTTTACAGTTCGAATACAAATAATACAAATCATCAAAATGTCTGACATTTCCAAAGTCTTTCCGGTAGGATTCCAAGATGGTCATAGCCAGTCATAGCTTCTCAGCAAGAAATTTCATAGATCACCTGAGTGGAGCCTGTGGAGCAAACTGATCAATTTCACACATTTCCGACTTTGAAATTACCTTTTCTGCTCCGAAGTGCAACTCGCAGTCTTTCCCAAGTTAAACGACCACAAAGCTAATCTGGCCCCATCCTGGTCCATTCTGTTCTATCCTATCCTTTCCTGTCTTAAAGCCAAATGAGATGCGATATGGTGCGATTTGCACTCCTTCAGTGCGATGAGTCTCTTGACTCTTGACGGTATTCAATCTTGTGCAGGCTTGCAAAACAATCGAAAATCCAAGGGTCAATAGGAAATGAAAGCAGCTTTTCCCCAACCCGCATGCAGACTGCAATGTTTGAAAAGTGTGCTGTTCTGCTCTCTTTTGCTGTTTTTCGGCAGTTTTCCCATAGCTCAATTGGGCCAGGGAAAATTACTCTTATTTAGTGACTTTGCACTCAGCTTTGAGCATGTCACCGTGTCCACGATCGTGCAACAAGATTTACAGAAGATAATTCTCAGGACGTTCTCGGCACCAAGCCACCGCGGCCACCTTTCTCCGGACAGCATGCTCCACGTTTTCCCCATCTTCCATGGAAAATATGACCTGTCGGTATCTTGCCTAGATTCAAGACCGAGAGACCGAGCCTGAAGCTCTTTTATTTCCGATGTTTTCGGAGGATGTGGACACAGAGCCTTGGGCTTCTTGTAGATTCGGGAGCCTTGCCAGGTCGGCTCAAACTTTGGAGACCTGCGATGTCAATTTGCATTGTAGCTATTCTGAAAGCATGTCAATTTGATTTCGCCGGAGACACGATGCTTCTCGTGCTTGTTGAGGAGGCGGCTCCTGCGTTCAAAAGTACATCGATATCTTTAGCTGCTACAACTTCTGAAAGAGCAGAGTACTCAGCTGCAAAATGCTGCAAGGGGTTACCGTCCAAAGGCTGTCATCAAGAGGCACCTTATGCTCCTTTGGATAAATCAATAACAAAGGCCTCGAGTAACTCCAGCTCGTCTTTGCAGCAGCAACGCAAAATTGGACAGTCAGGATATGTGATGATATGTGTACAACTGTGTACATAAATTTGTATAGGTATAATTAGGTATATACACACACGCCTCATTATGTGTATATGTCTGAGTTGCAATCGAGTTGCAAATGCAAGAAAAAACCAACAGTGTAGATTCCAGCAGTGACCTCAATGGATGCGGCACAATTCCCATTCAGCATCGCCATTGATCGGAATGAAAAATATTTCGTAAAGTGTGCATGTTGTCCCGTGCAACTTTTTGTGATGCTTGTTTCTGTCAAGTCCAGGTGTATGATGCATGCTGTCACGCGACCTGGCGGGAACTGAGCTTCCCTGCCACAAAGGTAAAGCGGTAGTCGCCAGCAAGATCAGCCAAATAGCCACCTATCCAAATCTAAAAGAGCAAACGGCCCAAATATGCCGAAATGGCATCGCCATGACAAACGGACAAAGCGACTAAGAGTGCCAGCAGCAAACAGCATATGAGAAAGGTCGTGAATGCTGACCTAGCGCAGCACTTCCCGACCAGGCAAACATGGACAGGGATTGAAGAGAATTCCATCTGCCACGCATTTCCTTGGACTCATGAAGTCAGGCTCCTTTGCAAAGCTGGTTTCATGATAGGTCACGCCAAGATTCCGAGTGCACCAAATCCATGATGATCGCTCTGCCAATAGGACCTGCAAGAAATGAGATGCAACACACGAAGCGTGTCAAACCGTTGTTCAATTTGAGGCCCTCTCAAATGCTGTTCTCAAAGCCGGAAATGTATTTGATTGAAGTGATTGAAGGTTGGTGGTTTCCAAAACGCCGTTCTGAAAGGTGTTTCCAATACTCAGGCCTCTGGCATTCATAAGGGCTCCTCTCAACAGAAAGAGGGGCAATACGATGGCCAAAGGCCCTTGGCTTTGTCCAGGATTTCGTTTAAAGTCCCGATTTGAAATAATTTTGGTCCCAAAGACCATGCTCATCCATGGTCTAGGGTTCCATGTCAATCTTGTTCACCCTGCACTGCCAACTTGACAAGTCGCGGCCGGCAATACTATGAATTCGGATCAGAATGCATTGCACTTGCGGACTGTTCAGTAGTTTATAAGCAGAGAGACGGATGTAGCAAAGCGCCCACAGGCAAGCAGTGCCCGTGAATTGGAAGAACCTTGGCTGCATAGTCAGTCAAGATGGAAGACAAGAAACAAGACATAGCTTGTTGAAAGCAGGTTTTTTGGTGGGGTTCGGTCCGCGAACCTACATAGTAAGTACCCCACACAACAGTTGGAAATCGACCAAGATGTTTGGATACTCGGCTGCCTCAGTGGGAACATTGCAATGAATGCATGAAGTTGGCAAAGAAATGCAGGCCACAAGTCTATCAGCTAAGGATGCCACAAATCTCCACCTAAGGGCAGCACGAAATCGTCCGATGCATGTGGCGGGCACGTATGTGCATGTTCATGTGTTTGTGTGTGTGTGCATCAGTTTGCCCAGTATGCACATATGCATGCATCTATATGTATGTATATATATATATAATTATACATATGTGTGTGTGTACACGGTAAAGGGATCAGCCACGCACACAGATCAGGCTCAGCGGGGCACAGAAAACCAAGTCAGACATGCACGCAGGCGACTTTTTTCCACCAAGTAAGTACCCAGGTGCCAAACCGTTAGGATTTCTTTGTTTCATTAAGTAAGTATATAAGTGCAACACCTTTAGGGTTTGCTGTGTTTCATCAACAAGTCAACATGTCCGTAAGCATGATCACGTTCTTGAAACGTGTGCACCTACATTCAGTCCTCCAACATGTTGTCACCACATCTCTGTCCGCGTGTGCAGCTGACCCAGTTCTTCGCGTGTACTCCTGACACCCCGCCCTCTTCATACATATCTACACATACAAAATACATGTACATGTGCGTGTACAGGGGAAGCTGTATTTGTACATATACAAATGTACATTATACACACATATGCATATGCATGTACATGTACATTTGCATACACATACACATAAACATATTATCTATTATATATATATGTACATATACATATGTATTTATATATATATACAATTATAGACATACATATACAGTATATGCAAATTAATGTGTAAGTGTATACGTGAATATGTTCATAGTGGAAATATGTGTCACCGCATATTCATCCGTGTGTCCGTCAGAACAGTCCAAATCCGAGGCACGACGTTGAGTCACTTCAACATACGAGATTCTTGAGGCTTGAGCCATCCCAGCAATGCCTAGCGGGTAGACGAAACTAAGCATACCTCAGCTACAGAATGTCCAAATTCGTGGAAATTTCCCAGTTCTCCTGCGTATCCAATTCCCTCATGTGGCAGCACATAAAAGGTCATAAAAGGTTCAGAACATTTGCAAAGTATCTCAGGTCCTTACTAGCCAAATGCTGTCAAGTTGCACACCTCGAAGGGTGTAAAGTGATAGTCGATGCGGAAGAAAAGAGGAAAGAACTTCACCTTTGTGACACTTTGTCAATCAATGACATTTTTTCACATGTTCAAACAGAGCACAACGGATCAGAACGAATCATAAGCATTCTGAACGCATTGTGATCTCTGGCTTTGAAAACAAGGCGCTGTCATTCCCGCGCCAAAAAGACTGATGAAGGACAGGATTTCTATCCAAACTGCAAGCCACCACCTGCAATTGCACCGGTGATGTACCACTCGCTATGTATTTCTTTTTCCGCGACTACTCCCAGTTGTGGTAGTTTGATGCCGTGAGGGTCGCTGCAACAATTTCTGCATATGGTACCTGAAACTCTGATGTTGCTTTCCATGTGAATCCCAGGGAACAGCAGCTATAACGAAACGAAACTTCCGAATCGGGCCTAAGAGGAATCCGAAGCAGTGGTCGATCCAGGTCTTCCTGTGAAAAAGTGCTGCAACACCTGCTTTGAGCATTTCCTGCAAGAAAGAACTCAGATTTTCAAACATCAGAATGCAAAAGGCGTATAATTTGGAAAATTTAATTCTTGCAGCTACCTTGTTCAAACGCTACTCCTAATCACGAAAAGGGAAACTGGTTTTCAATAGCAGCAAATGGGCCATGATTCACGTGAGAATTCCTTTCAAGTTTTGCAGCAAAACCAAACACAACTAGGCAGTGCAATGAATATAATGAATGAATGTGAGTGAATGCTTGCAAGTGGCCTTCAGTTTGCTCCAATGGCGGTAGGTTTTTGAGTCTTAGAAGCCACAAACAACCAGGCCACAGCACGACGCCAGAAAGAATGACAACCCGCAGGAGCGAATTGCCCCAGTGATTCCTGAGTTGTTTACAACATAATTGGCATTGCTCAAAATCAGATGTATTCAAAGTGTTTTCGCCGTGATCAAAATAAACAAGCGCATCGTTGCGCATTAAGTCAGTCCAGAAAAACAACTTGAATAACATTGCTACACAACATCGCGTGGAACACCGTCAAGGAACTTTCCGGAAATCAAGAGCAGAATTCCCTGGAGCATGGGCCCTGATGCGATAGCCACCAATCTAAGCGTAGTGAGTCTGGAAAGCACCTGCCCAACGTGGTGACAGTCATGGAGACTTTTCCAAATTGAATGCGACGCGTGCAAGAAACCCCTGGCAACTTGTTGTGTAGCACCTTGGTCCGCTCCGATGGAGTTGCTGACTCCCCAACCACAACTTGTGCTGTGCCTCTGCTGGAAAACTAAGGGCAAGACATTGAAAACCACACGCCAGTCCCAAGCAAGCAGACAAATAAACTTTCAGCATTAGATTGTACATATGTTCAATGCAAAGATAAAGCGAAACACTGAATTCATTATGGATGAATAGAAGGGTTAGTTGTCTAGTTGCTACGCTACCTATCCATTTGCCTCATCTACCATCTGTGCACAAAACCAACCCATATGTTTGCCTTCGCGCCCATGGAAGCTACGAGTACCAGGTGCCAGTATGATACATGCCCATGTCCATACCTTGTAACGTCTGCAGTTCGTTCTGAAATCAAGTTCAAGGAGAAGCATGTAACCAAGTCGTTGAAGACTGTATAACCTCTCCCACCCCGTCAATGTTGAATGTATAATGTATATGTTCGTTGGGTTAGGGATGGGAGTTGGGCGTTGGTTTTTGTGTGTGTTTTGGGGGGCTTCCCTATGAGCGTATGTGCGGTGCTTTCCACCATGCGCACTCGTCAGATTCTTTTTCTCTCATGCACACCGTGGCCGTTAACGCTCGTTGAAAATTTCGACAAGAAAAGTTCGACCTGGGGCTCTTGGCCGCATGTTGAGCATCGTCGTCCTGGGGGCAGGCGGGGGGGTCTGGAGGGTCCTGGGCGGCATGTTGAGCGTCGTGGTCCTGAGATGTTCTCCACCACAGCTTGCCCCAGAATCTCCACGACCCCCCCTCACCTACCAAAGGACTGCTCGTCATCCTGAGACGATCTCCAACACAGGCTGCCCCAGAGTCTCCACTGCCAACGACGACACAGCACCCTCTCAAGGCCTTCACCACCCTGCTCCGCCACCATGTTCCGCAACCATCTTCCGCAGTCATGTGGAAACAGTGCCGTGGGTACTTGCAGAGGACCGGTGCAACTCTGAGTATGGCCCAGACAGAAACTGTCTCAGGGAGGTAGCTACTTGCAGTCCACATTATGACGCATGATCAATCTTCTCCTTAACATGCAAACGGATCATCTAGCAATCACTGGGAAAAGCACACCTCTCAAAAACACCGCTCTTGAGAACGCCCGATTTCCTCCCCGAGCCATTCATTGATACTGAATCATACACCATTTTAAAGTGCCCACCTACCTACATGCACATGAAACAGTATACCGTATCAATCCATATCATAACATACCGCAACAAAGTCATGAATGCATGTTCTACACAAATACACAAACATGTACAAATACATGGCACTGTGTTTCATAGGTCCCTGGACGGTACAGCCCAATAGCTGTCTAGCAGCTACTAAAATACGTTCCTAAATTACATTACATTGCATTTACATGACATTACATTGATTTTATATTGAAAGGGGTTCCAATAAAATACGTTGCGCTACAACCAAACAAAAAAAAAGTATATACAACACCATACAACACCCTAAATGCAAATTACCACACCATGATCACAAACCTGAGAGGGGACGAAAGCCAGCATCCCACCAACCCCTATTTTCCCCCAAAGATTTTTCACCCACATACTTTTCACCCACAGACTTTTCACCCATATACTTTTCACCCAGAGACTCTTCACCCAGGAGACTCTTCTTGCACAGACTTTTCACCCAGAGACTTTTCACTCACAGGCTTTTCACCCGCAGACTTTTCACCCACAGACTTTTCACCCATGACATTTCACACACCGTCTTTCACCCATATACTTTTCACCCAAGACAATTCAACCACATACTTTTCACCCACAGACTTTTCACCTCACCCACAGACTTTTCATCCGTATACTATACTTTTCGCCCAGGGACTTTTCACCCACAGCCTTTCACCCATATACTTCTCACACATATACTTTTCACCCAGAGACTCTTCACCAATACACCGTTTACCCTCAGACTTTTCCCCTATATTAGTATACTTTCACCCGCAGGCTTTTCACCCACAGACTTTCACCCGTACACTTTTCACCAACAGACTTATCACCCGCAGACTTTTCACCCACAGACTTTTTAGCCACAGACTTTCACATATATACTTTTCGAGTTTTCACCCATATACTTTTCACCCAGGGGCTTTCACCAATACATATTTCGCCCACATTTCTTTTTCACCCACACTCTTTCACCCACACTCTTTCACCCACACTCTTTCACCCACAGACTTCGCACCCTCAGACTTTTCACCCATACCCGTTTCACCCGTATACTTTTGACCCGCAAGCTTTTCACCCACACACTTTTCACCCACAGACTATTCACCCAGAGGCTCTTCACCAACATACTTTTTACTCTCAGATTTTTCCCCCATATACTTTTCACCCACATACTTTTTTCACCCATATACGTTTCACCCATATTTTTCATCCAGAGCATCTTCACCCAGAGACTCTTCTTCCACAGACTTTTCACTCACAGACTTTCCGCCCGCAAATTTTCGCCCACAGACTTTCAAGGATCCTTACGCTCATATAGTCTATGGGTGAAAATATATGGGTGAAAAGTTTCTGGGCGAAAAGTGTATGGGTGAAAAAGTATATGGACGAAGAAAAGTATATGGGGGAAAAGTCTGAGGGCAAAAAATGATTGGTGAAGAGTCTCTGGGTGAAAAGTCTGGGGGTGAAAGGTATATGGTTGAACAGTCTGTGGGTGAAAAGTATATGGGTGAGAAGTATATGGGTGAAAGGCTGTGGGTGAAAAGCCTGTGGGCGAAAAGTGTATGGGCCGGGTGAAAGTCTGTGGGTGAAAAGTCTATCTATGGTTGAACAGTCTTTCAACGCGTACAGTCTCATCCACATCCTCCGGCGACCTTTCCAAGCAATGCCTTTTCCTCTGACTCCCTTCTATTCCAGTCTCTCCCAAAGCATCGTATACTGACAGACGTTGCTTCTAATCCTTGCAACCATAGTGGTCCCACATCGGAGCCCAAATACTGACAGAACTTGCTTCTAATCCGTGCAACCATATTGGCCCCACATCGGGGCCCAACAAATACAAGTCGACGAGTACATCCTCATCCACATCCTCCGGCGACCTTTCCAAGCAATGCCTTTTCCTCTGACTCCCTTCTATTCCAGTCTCTCCCAAAGCATCGTATACTGACAGAAGTTGCTTCTAATCCTTGCGACCATAGTGGTCCCACATCGGAGCCCAAATACTGACAGAACTTGCTTCTAATCCTTGCGACCATAATGGTCCCACATCAGTACCCAACAAATACAAGTCGACGAGTACATTCTCGTCCACATCCTATACTGACTGACAGAAGTTCCTTCTAATAATTGCGACCACAATGATCCCACATCGGAGCCCAACAGTAGAAAAGTAAGAGACAGATGCATATTCTCGTCTGATCTCTCTGTCGCCTCCCAAAATACACCTCCAGCAACCTTTCCTATCGCCTCCCCAAATGCACCTCCGAGGACGGACCAGGGGGGAATCGATACCCCACCGTCACCCAATTGCCACCTGGTACATACCCCTCAAAAATGCTCCAATTGTCCTCGCTCCACTGCCCCTAATTCTGTGATTTTCCGCCTAATTTGCCCGCTCTACCCCCAGATCCCCTTAACTCACTTTGTTCACAAAAAAAACATCGCCTAGCCTAGCGGCTGGCTTTCGTAATATTGCAATGTATACACAGGAAAGACTACGCCCTCGCCAGCTGACCAATCAGCATGTTGCCCAGTATGCAAAACCGGGTTAAACCTCTGCCAGGACACTAGTCCAACACTGGGATGCTGGAGCCCAAACGCCCATGCCAATAAACATCAGCGGCAAGATGTCCCCTGCGATTCCCAGTACAAGTAGAGCAAGACCTGAGACATGGCAAGACTCCTGGAAGTTGATGAGACGGATCAATGGGTGTACGCAGCTGATTTCAAGCTGCTTCAGGTTCTTGTGGTTCAATCGCAGGGAATACCAAGGCCACAAAGTGTGCAAGTTTAGCCTTCTGACTCAAGTAGTTTGGTTCAATTTACTGACTGTGACATGAAAGCAAGCCAAATATTCGTTATCAGTGTGGAAGAAACTTCAATGTTACCATGGATTTACCTGCTTGATCTTGAAATTGTGTGCGACGAAATAAATATATATATATATATATCATGAAAGCCATAAAACATCGGCCAAGCTACCGATTGTCCACAAGACAAGGTTCCACTTCAAAAGCCGAACCTTGGACATCCTGTCAGACCTCACAAAAGCGGGACGTTGCTGGAAAATCCTTTTTGAACTCCCCACACCGTAGGATGCCATATCGAACAATAAACCAGGTGGACCGCATTTCTTGCCAGCATCTTGGGTCTTGGCGCTTGGAACAACTCTCTCCAAAGATATGTTCTGCGATGCGTGTGAATATTGTGCGGCACATATTCGGCACATGCCATACTTTGAAAAGAAAGTATCCCCTGACTCCATTGATGGCTGCATTGAGACGAGATGAGACGAGCCACAACGATCCTATTGGGTAAGCAAAGATCAGCTGGAGGATCCCACGCCTGGATTCCACTGAGCAAAGCAGATCTGACAGATCTACTCTAAGAGTCTCTAAGACTCTAAAATTTGCGAATCGATTAATTAGAGTCTTAGTAAGAGTCTTAGTAAGAGTCTCAAGAGTCGAGTAGAGTCGGAGTAGAGTCTTATTGAGTCTTAACAACACCTGTCTTTCTTAGCTCTGAGTGAAGCGCGTCGACTCCATGGCACCTACCAGCTTGTTGCCATGCCTGCATAGGAATGCCCCAAAAATAGAACAAGAGAGATCAAGAGAGACATGCAGCAGTATAGACGTGTCTAAGTCTATAAGTCAGACTTAGAAATATGTTGTGCGACTCATTGATTCTTTTTATCTGATCGTGTTATTGTAGTCCAACCGTTCATGCCTTGTTCAGTTCAAAACAGGCTCTGACATCTCCGACTTAGTTTGATGGCTCTGACATCTCTTGCATCTGTGCAAGCGAGACTCTCTCCACCAATGTTGAGAAGATATGCATCGAAGATTGGCCCAAGAGTCAGAGCACCCCTCAGATGTGAAAGCGGAGCTAAGCAAAGGAGCGGAAGCTAGCAGAAGACAGCCGAAGGATTCAGTCTGTACAGTAACTGGCAACTGCTTGTTTTCAGTGCCAATCAGAAAATCGCTTCCAAGAATCAAGGATATGCTGAAGAAATATGAGATGAAAACATAGAGAAGGTTCCTGCGGTAGTCCTGCATCGGCAGCACCACTTCAGTCTTCGAGCCTTGCATTTGTCCAAGAAGCAAGGAGGCACTCATCAGGCACTGATGAACTCCTTCGAGTGATTTTCCGTGAGCGCTTCATTGATCGCCATTGGGCAATGCGGAGGTGCAAAACGAAGGACAATAGGTGATATTCTGCAATTTGGACTGCTGCTATGACACGACTTCACTACAGAATGTACTTTCAACATTGGGATTCATCAATCAGTACTCACATCTCACTACAAAAAGCATATCACAACTTTGCAGGCATTTCGGAGAAAACTGCACTTTGAGACATACTTTATCATACTTACGTAATCTTACATACTTGTTCTATCTTTTCTCCTGTCATTTGGTTTGTTCTTTCTCACCTAAAATCCATTAAAATCCAGCCACCTACACATAGCATGTCTCACATCTTGGTTCAACTTTCAAAATTGCGCTACACTACCATTTCTGAACCTAGTTGAGGAGTGCTAGACCAAGTAGTGCAGCTTTCATATGGGTTTAGAGTAAGTAGGCAAGTAGCTACAAATAGAAAGTCTGGAAAATGCTGTTCCACAAAATGCAGGATCTTGAGTACCTACTGGTACGAGTACCTATGAGACCTATTAGTTTGGGTCTTTTTAGCGGTCACATGCGGTCACAAGCCTCATCGTTCGGTAGTGGAAAATTCCAGCCGCATAGCGTTTAAACGTCTGAAACTGCGAGGGCGAATTGGGTTTTGAGTCCACGACAGAAATTCTGCAAACATGGTCACTCAAAACGCAGGGACAGCGTCCCGCTGTGCACTTAGAGCATGCGAAGCGCTCAAACTGAGCACTGTTTTGATGCCGGCATCTTCTCTGCATTCCAAACCAGCCGCGTCCGCGGTCAAGTGTTCAGAATTAGGAATACCTCAGGAAAGAAGAAGCCGCTGCGCTTTACATCATCACCTGCATCTACATTTATCTATCTATCTATCTATCTATCTATCTGTCTATCTATCTATCTATCTCTCTCTCTCTCTCTCTCTCTGTCTCTCCCCAAATGTTCTTGGTTTACTGCTGCTTCCAGTAGGGTTGCAGTGAGACCAAGTCACAAGGATCACGAATAGTACAATGGCACCACCAACAGAATAAATTTGAGCCCTGGCATCAGAGGAGCCAGAACAGAGGTGCATATAGAATACTCCTCTCACACTCACGCTTCTTTGGTCAAGTTGACACTCTACTGCTAAATGAATCTGTTTTATCAAAGAGCGGCAACTTTCAGGAAGAAAATGGTGCTGGGAAGCAGGTAGATTTTATTACTTGGCGGCGACAGAGTCAGTCATCCCAGTCCATTGCAGTCAGCGTGACTCAGGAACCCGGGCGAACCAAAGCCAGGAAGGGGGAGTAAAAAAGAGAAAATTAATAAAAATGAAAGAGTCGGAACCTGTGAAGAAGCCGGAACCTGGAAAGGGCATGAGTCAGGAAACAGGGCGAATCAGCAGCGTGAGTCAGAAACCTGGGAAGGGGGAACGGGCAGTTGAAAAGTTTTCTAAGAGATAAAGGTTGACCCTAATTTGTAATTATCTAGTTTAAAAAGAAAAAACATATCTATCTGCGTCTCCGTCCATCTAACTCCCGCGAGATTGGTTGAACGATTAGACGCTTGGAGATATGGGGAAAGGAAACAAGGACTTTATTTCCCCTAGGCCCTATAGCCACTGCTCCAACCATTTGAACAGTACTGTAATATATACAGTACCTATTCTTTTGACCTGTTTGAAGGAAGGAAATAAGAACCTTATTTCCCATAGCCACCAGTCCTACCACTTAAACAGAATTCTGATTATTTATAGATAGATAGATAGATAGATAGATATATTGCGAATCGGGGATTGCCTACCCGATTATGTTCCAATGGTTGATGTTGAGGATAAATGTTCCAGTTCGACGACGTCACACGGGCAGCTGCTTCCGCGTTGCTGATCTTTTCTCCAGTGCTGCAGTGGGTCTTGAGCCAAAGAGGCCAGTTCGGATTGCCCCTTTGGTGCTGGAT
>Ga0126342_10000726_pt1 | contig 39636 bp, 37 predicted proteins | sample Cyp1metagenome_FD_92528 | JGI IMG/M metagenome (GOLD analysis project Ga0126342, IMG submission 92528) | Coral microbial communities from Lord Howe Island, Old Settlement Bay, Australia - Cyphastrea 1 metagenome | ecosystem: Host-associated > Invertebrates > Cnidaria > Coral ...
CAACCACAACAACAACAACAACAACAACCACAACCAACCAACAACCACCACCACCACCAACAACAACAACCACCACCACCAACAACAACAACAACAACAGCAAACAACAACCAACAACCAACAACCAAGAACCAAGAACCAAGAACCAAGAACCAAGAACCAAGAACCAAGAACCAACAACAACAACAACAACCAACAACCAACAACCAACAACCAACAACCAACAACCAACAACCAACAACAACAACAACAACAGCAACAGCAACAACAACAACAACGACAACAACAACAACAACCACAACCACAACCACAACCACAACCACCAACCACAACAACAACCACAACCAACCAACACCAACCAACACCAACCAACACCAACCAACCAACCAACCAACCAAGCAACCAAGCAACCAAGCAACCAAGCAACCAAGCAAGCAACCAACCAACTAACTAACCAACCAACCAACCAACCAACCATCCATCCATCCTTCCTTCCAACCACAACAACAACAACAACACCATGCACATCAGAGAGCTTAGCTGCAAAACGCTGCAAATACCAATCAAAACCACCAAACCCCAAAAAACGGGAAACAAATCCCAAAAAAAAACGGGAAAACATCCCAAAAAAAATTGCAGCCCTTTCCTGGGTATGGTTGGAATCCGCGAACCTTAGGAATGTCCTAGAGTGCAGAAACCAATTGTACAGACTTCTCCGGCATGTTCAAATCGAATTGTGTCTGCATCTTTGACAGCGGATCGCATCGATGTCTCCAAAGATCGCCACTCCATAAATGCTAATCAGATCTAATCAGATCTTCCCCCTGTGTTGCGCGGAATACGTGTAATTTGCACATTCATTTGCTTGACCACGGTGTATATCCTACTGTTAAAACATCTCGAGATTTAAAAGCAGATTCCCAGTGGATAGCTGCACTGTGGCCATGACAGGATGGCTCCATCAATCTGGCGAAGGTGCCTTTGCGAGACCGACTCTCTGTGGATGCGATGCTTCAGTACCAGACTCCTGGGCGAAAAGTCTGCCGGTGGCTGTTGGTGGCTGGTGGTTTTGAATTTGCCCCGTTTTGGAAGAGGCAAGTGAGTCGGCAAGTTCTACAGCATATCTATGCATATCTATGCATATCTCATGATTGAATTTCACAAGCAGGAAGCATGGGTTATGAGAGTCCCCTTCACACGGTCTGAAACAGCTTGGGAACCAAGGAAAGATCCAAGTCATCAGCAACTGGGCGCAGGATGTTTGAGGGTCATGTGGAGGCCGTAGAGCAAGATATAGCAAGATACTGACAATGGAAATTGGTTGACACTGATATACATCATTATACATCCACATCCTCAGATCATTTTTGAAATGTGAAATCTAGGGATCGACCAGATGGCTTTGGAGGCGAGCGATGTACCTAAGCCTCCTTCCAGATTTTGAAAGGAAATGAAGACACACACACGATCACACACGCACACAACAGATTGGCAATTGTAGCATATTCGTTTACAAGCAAACTTTAACAAGGACAAGCAGGGAATTGGATGGAAGAATAAGGGATGAATGACCACATCACAGCTGTGACACTAGTTGGCCGCCACAAACTTGGTGGTCGTTGTACACTGCAAGGCTTGTCCCCCTGTCAGTCTTTGAAAGCGTGGTTTCTAGGATTCCGGCTCTGTGGCAAATATCTACTTCAGACCACAGACATGAAGCTGGCTGAAAAATCCGTGAAGTCCATTGCATGGGAGCATCGTTTGAGCATGACAAGCTGTCGCATTGGCTTGTCGATTCTCCAGCAATCCCAGGCACCTTTGCACCACTACGATCCTTGGAAGCAATCCTAGATTGGAATCTTTACATATCTTTACACCTTCAGGTGATTTCAGATGTCACAATACCCAGGCGGTTGGAGTAACTGGAGGCACTCGGATTGAGATTCTGTGAAGGTCACCACTGTTCCAAACTCCGAGGGACGACAGCGGTGTGTTCCGCATTTGTCCCACCACGGTGGATGATGAACGACCTGAACTCGCAGGACTTGGATGGAATGCCTCCCACAGTGGCACGGCTGGACATTTCAGAATTCATGACCTGGGCTGTGTATGAAACGCTGGTCACGATACACCACCTAAAGCAGCAGTAACGTTCCACCTGGAGCAGCGGTAACTCGGTAACGTTGACCAGATCCCCTTTTGCAGAGATCATAAGCTGTTGACACATGATGACATGGGCTTCTAACCCTAATGAAAGTGACAAGCGGACAGCTTCAGCTTCCTTTTGGTCTCAAGATGTCCTCACGTTTGCCCGAGGCTGGGACTTTTGTTCTGAGCGTGGCCTGCTTGCAATCAGTGAAAGCTGGGGAATTGCCGCAAACATCGAAAGCAATCTTGTGGTATTTAATTGGCAGCTCTCGAGGATCTCTTAGTAAAGTGGAAAATGTGCAACCGCCGTATGCAGCACGATCTTCAAGCCAGTCAACGTTGGCCATTAGGATTGTTTTTCAAAATTGGCTCATGCAGTTTATCGGGGTCAGCCAATCTTGCTGAGGTTTTGCAGATCCGGCCTCTGGTGCAGTAGAAGAAGCATGGAGACCGCCTACAACAGACACCTCCGTCCATGAAGATGCTTGGGCTAAGACTCAGAACCAGAATTGGCCTGGCCTTTGTGAAATGAAATGGCTTTATCAGATGAAATGCCTCTATCATATGTGAATCATGCCAATTTCCACATACACCAAAAGTGTTGCAGATGACACCTTTTAAAAAAGCGTTTCAACAAGTTCTTTTGAAATCTTTTGATTTCATCATATTTCATCCTTCATCCATCATCCTCCAAATCTCCAAACAGTGAACGCTCCTCTAGGACGTGTCAGAGCCTCTGCCGCCTCCACAAGCACCACAGCTCCCTGCAACTTGGCTGCGAATTGCTGAGGCTTTGGATCCATTACTGTGGAATACTGTGGTATTAAGATGATTTAGGATGATTGAGGTCAATTGAGATTATATACTTAGTATAACTTAGTACACTTACTTGTAGTTGCTTGTAGGTGTTGTAGGGGGAGTCAAGCAGCCACATAGTAATTTGCCCCCTCAGGCATTTGAGAGCATTGTTTCAACCACTTGCTTTCATACCTTGACTTGGTAGGAAATGCTGGCATCTTCTGAGGAGCGCCCAGAGGAACCTCCTGAGGAGCTGCGCTTGGGCGACATCGAAGAGGCTGTTGTCAGATCCGGTTTAACATGGTTTAACTCTTTTTTTTCCAGTGACGTCTTGGACCATCCAATTGAAAACTGATCTGGTGAACACATTCCATCGGTGCAAAGCACTTGTAGAATTGCTTCGCCACCAACTTCTGTTTTTTTGCAGAGGCTTCAATTTTGTCTTTGGTGATTTTGGTGGGACAAGATTTGGAAAGTGCTAGCTTCTTTTCCCAAACTCCCAACTTGCGCAGCCTGTGGGCTATATTCCTCCGCCTGTGCCTGCAGCCTCTGCGGAGGACTGGAGTTGTGGATGGGCCTTGATGGAAGTCGTTTTTGTGCATTGATTATAAATCATATGTATATATATAGTGTTTTTAAAATTGCTATACAATACACACACACATATATGTATATATTAATATGTATACATATTAATATTGATATTATATTATTGTTCTACATATTAGATCATATTCGATATACATTATGCATTGAATGACGATTTTTGTGCATATATTTTCTGTGCAGTCTCAGCAAAGGTTGAAGAAATTCACAGTCTCCGCTGTCTCCTTACAACTCGCAAGGTGTGGAATATAAGGAGTTTTGACGATTTTGTAGACACGGGGAAGGAGGGGAGACCAGAACACGGTAGACATGATGTAAAAGGTGTTGGTTCCATTGGATGAGAAAGCACATGAAGAGCCGTGGGCTATTTTAGGAATCATGACAGCAATGTGTTGGTTTTGGTGTTGGTGTTGTTGCTGTTGATGCTGTTGCTGCCATCGTTACTGTTGCTGCACCCACTTCACTTTCTCCGTGTATGTAGTGTCACCATTTCACCAATCCTTGGTGTTGGCAATGGCTAGGAGCTGGAAACTCATCCAAATGGTCAGATGGAGCTTCATGCAGCGCAAGCCCAGCAGATTCTTGACCGCAGATTCTTGGGGGTGAAACGTGACCACAGCAAGTGGAATTGTGACTTCAGCAGGTCTGACCAGCCAAGACTCAGCACATTGGCCTTGGCTGGTGATCCAACGATTGAACCACCAATGGTTCAACCAACCACCACCATTTTTTCACTCCATTTCTGTGCATTTAAAAAGTAAGTGCATCTAGTTAAGCCCTCAAGCCAGATCAAGCCAACCTAACCCTTCTGAGGGCTGCGATGCCCTGTCTACCACCGACATGGAGCTCTTGGAGACGGCTAGGATCTCAAAATGTTCGTAGTGGGAGTGAAGATGTTCTGAGATGTTTTGACAATTTTTGACCTGTTTTGTTTCAACCAAACGACTGTCAAAGATATTGCACAGAGATTCCCAAGGGACTGGATGGCGGGTGCTCATGATTGTGCGTGTTATGAGCATGCAGTTGAATTGAGACGATTATCGGCTGGGTGCACACGCACAACACAGTTCGGCAGTACGTCCGCGGATTTCAAAGAGCGAGGCGACATGTTCAGCTCAAGACATTGAAAAATGCGACACGGAGGAACTTCAAGAGGTTTGCTTTCAACATGTTTCAAAGTCTTCGACCCGGGCTTTTAGCTCAGCCCCCCAATGTGGCCCAGGTCAACAAGACATTCGCGCAGCATGAAGCCAGGTGTCCCTGACTGGTATGTCTGGGTGAACAGTGAGTAGGGTGCACATTTGACACGTGTGTGCGTGTGTGTGTGCGTGTGACTTGAAGTCTTCAACTAGTTCCAAATTTTCTCCCAACTTCATGGGCAACAGCGTCGGAAACAGGTCAATTTGAGCGATGCCTGCATTACATTGCAAGTAGATTGATGTTGCTCTTGTCCGTCTTTCGCAAGCAGAAATACAACATGCAGCTTCAAACATTTATGATTCGGTGCATGATGTTAGCATGCTTGTGCATCGATCATTTCTATTCATTTCGAAGTTTAAGATCAGTCTTCTTACTATATTCGAACTTTCTGTCTTAGCTGCCTTGTACTATAGACTTCTATAATCTTGTATATTGCGATCCGGAAATGCTGCATTAGATTATATAGACATGACAGCCTTGGATTCGTGCTGTAAATTTGATCCCTTTTCTGGCAAGATTATAACTCCTATCCACTCATCTTCCCACATTGGAAAAACGTACCAAGAACGTGCACAGGTCGAAGCAGCTGCCGTCGTTACGCAGATTTCCTGGTGTCTTGCGTGTGAGCAAGGGCGGTAGTGAACGGTTTGGTACCATGTGGGCAGAGGTGATTCAAGGAAGTTGACAGTGCGAGGAACCAATCAATCTACCAGCAGCAGGGCAAGGCAGGGATTGTGGGATGGCGCCCTGGGATCATGCCGTGCCCCGTGCCATCACTGGGCGGTGGCAAAGTTCCACGCCGCTGGCAGCTTGAGTCAGATTCGTAAAATGATGCGGTCCATTGCAGATGGAAATGAAATACAATGAACGATAGTACATGTTAGATCATGTTAGTACCATTTGTAATATTTGTAGTCTGGTGGAGATACGTGGAGATCTTCTTGCGAAATTCTGCAAATGTTGCTGTTTTCTCTGACCCAGTTGGAGCCGGTTGTCAAAGCAGTAATTTTACCAATTGATTCGCAGCAAGGGAAAGTTTCCACTGTCGTGCTGCATCCACCTGTACTGGCTTGCTGCTGATCGCTTGGCCCCTTCAGTTTTTATTGGGAGGTTTAACAGATTTTAACAGTATCCAGAAGGTTGACAGCTCAAAGCTGTTTCATATCAACGGGGAGAATCAGACTGTTGCCGACTGTTGCCCTTAAAACCTCTCCTGATTGCGCATAGTGAGAGCATCGCAGCATCCTTTGCCCCATACTGCTTCGAGATGCATTGGGTGGGAGTTTTATCTTAGTCTGAGTGGTCGAAACAGTTCCATTGACGTCCCCTTCAAGATCTTCAAGTTGTAATCTTGGGAATGCCGATCTTTGATACCTTTGGACCGTTGTTGGTCGTTATTTTTGCTCCTATTGCCGAGCCAGACTTGGGCCAAACGCTTGATAGCATGGATGGACTCAGATAGGCACCTTTCAAGATCTTTCAGGCACCAATCCCATTGTTTGCGTTGTTTGTCTCTCTGCATAGGGCCTAACCATCCGGAAAAAATTGCCCGCTACACAATCAAATTAGGATCCGGTTATCCAAATAATATATTGTATAATAATATATATATACACATAATGATAATAAAATAACAATAATAACAATAATATATAATAATAATAATTAATAATAATAATTACATTATACAGTATTTATCCGCACATCTCAGATAATTGACAATGGAGAAGTTGAACCCACCTCCCAAACCCATCAGCCCGCTCCATGCCGGCGTGTCGAATTTTGCGTTGGCCTGAAGTGCGGCATCCTTATGAGCCGTGAGCTGGCTCGGAGCATTGGTGTTCATGGGCAGCTTGGACTCAGCATGGATCTGGCAGTTGGGTTAGTTGTTGATGTGGGAACCATTCGAATTCCTGAGAAACTAGTATTGTGCTGGATTCCAAAGACTGAAGTTTGTACGCGCATGTGATCACCGTTGGATCTAAGAGCCCACCTCTGAATTGACCCGCAACATTTTTCTGCCAACCAGTTGTGCCTTGAGCAACGATTCAACATGTTCGGATATGTGATCTGCAACGTTTCAGGCATCAATGGCAGTGGAGGCTGGCTTCCAAGTGTCAGTTGAAAGTCAAGCAGTCAAGTGGGGTTTGTATATTTCCAGGCATGGGATCCTTGTCCCATGTTGATTTCTCATTCATCTCTATCTGTGGTCAGCTATCGTAGCAGTTTGACGAAGTTGTCGCAGCTGAGCTTTCTGGAGTGAGGGTGTCATGTGAATCAGCTAGCTACTCCACATGGGGAATCATCAGGGGCTTGGCTGTTCAGGCATCCACCAGTGAGACCTATTATCATTGCCAAAGCAACTGACCAAGTGCAAAGAGGTTGATACAACCAGTTTTTTGTCGACACTAGCTTCGATTGGTGCAGATGCTTGGTGCTCTGATTGCAGCCACAGGAAAGCATTGCACGACTTCGAAGAATTTCGACGTTTGAAGGGGCGAGCGCCAGCAGCACTTTGGACTGCACTAGGACGGAGCTGATGGAATGTGCATGGTGACAGATGCCATGGACACCTTTGGCCAAGCATGAAGGGGCAGCCGCATCACATGAGTTCAGTTGAATGATTATTGAACAACTCAGAGCATTGTTCTTTAGGAGCGCTATAGCTGGGCTTTCACCCTGTCATTGAGATTTTGCTAGTCCATTCTCCATCCTGCCCAGGTTGTAGCGCAGAATGCCTTGCTGGTGGCATTGGGGCGTGGTCGCCAGTTGCATACCGCGTCCCGACTGCTTCTAGATCTAAGGCGCCTGAGACGGATCATTTGAATTGCAGCCGGAGAAATGTGCTGCCCGATGGCCCGATGGACATGCTTGTAGCTGTAAATCACAGCGCAGTAGTAAACAGAATCGGTACTCTGTTTGCTCTTGACCGAACAATGATGGTGGGACGTACCCTTCATGGGATGGCAGAGAGGGGACATGATGCTAGATCAACTCGCGCATAGGTAGGACGACTATGTAATGTAAGCTCAGGGCTGAGATACTTTCAATCTTGCTTTGAATCAGGGTTTTGGAGCACACGCTTTCACATTTGGTTGGGACGGCTGTAGCAGCTTTAATTGAAATTGTACAGCAGTCGCGAGCCCCGTCAGCTCCAACTCGCTTCAACAGACAGTGGAACATCGATGTTGATCTAGAAGCCTACGGCGGACTTATTTCAGCCTCTCGCCCAGTGCAGGCTGAGGGCCTTGGAAATAAGATCAGTATAAATCAGTCTACTGTGTGAAATGTAATGAAATATATTGAAACATGATAAATAAACTTATATATATATATATATTATAAGCAATTATGAATAATTCATGTTATCAAATATGTTTATCATTCATTTGTATTATTCGAAAAAAATAACACAGATGTGGTGCAAGGGTTCAGATTGTCATGGGTGAAGGCTGATGAAACATTGATATGCCTTACAAACACGCAACCCGGTGTTTTGAACAGAATGCAAATGTTATGACCGTTATGATTATACCGTTGTGCCTGCATGCACTCAAGGATGCTCAAATGTAGGATGTGGGGTCTTGGAAAGCCATGTTTCATCACGAAGTCTCCCTGCCTGAATCCAAAATCACCTTGGGGCACTCGCTATTGCAGGGAGTTCAACAAACAAATGGTGCAGTAGTGCGGCAATCTTGCTTGATCTTGCTTGCAAAACTGAATATCCGACACCTTCCTTCAGGAACCCCAATCACACAACCAAAATGATTTGGGCGGTCACGAACATGTGTGAAGACAGAGATTTGCCCCATCATTTCTACAGACCTTGACATTTTCATATTTTTCATATTTTTCATGGATTTTACTGCATTTTTATGGTTGCTCGATGTTGCTCGTTTGGACATGGACAAGGTTTGCGGGGACCGATGGCAAGAAGCTTTTGGTTTCCTGGAGGAGCAGCCATAGGCCATAGACTTTTCGTTGACTCCATGGTGACATATGGTGACTGGTCATCGCAATACTTGATCAGAATGTATCACTAATGTATCACTGTATCACCATGTCATGAAAACATTCATTAACCCCAAACACAGGGATTCTTAAAGAAATTCCATATTTTCCTGTGTTTGTTTCATGTTTTTCCATTTTTTCCCGACTTTGTGATGTGTGAGGAGGCGCTTGGCCAAAGACTTGCCGATGCGCAGCTTTTTCATCAGGTACCAAAGTGTGGTGAAGCAATCACGAGTCGGAACAAGGGTTCTTCTTACTAAGGGATGCTAACATATGTATATATATATATACATACATATGTATATATATATATACATATGTATATATGTCTTAATATATATATATAATACACGTATTACATTAAATATGATATAACTATGTATAACTCATATATTCTATTACTAACATACTGAAAGACTCAAGACCCATACGACCCCAAACTTGGCTGACCATCGCACACTTTTGATTGATATTCATTTGGCCTAGCCCTATTTGGATTCCCCAAACCGAGACAAATCAAGTCACCTGTCCAGAGGCGCTTGCAGCCTGTGGTGACTGGGAAAAGGCTTTCGACCTGCTGCGCAGGTGTGACATTTTGCTTTGGAAACTCTTGTCTCAAACTAGGAAACTGGCATGAAACATTCAGCGTTTGTGTCTGCAATGTTAAGAATCTACTACACTGTGTCGTTTCCGTGGCATACCCAAACAAGCATCAGCTATGATTTGCCGAGGAGCAAGTGCTTGTAGTGGTAAAAATGAACAAGCAAATCTACTGGACTTTGTATTTACAGGGGCATAGACTCAAGGAAAATTAGCTGCAGCTGGCGAACAGGATGGACAGCTGGCATTTGTCTCCAGGCCTCTTGGCATTGGCGCATTGTTCATCACTCATCACTTGGCTGTTTGGCCTCGGACTGCCATTTGGATCCCACGTGAGGTCTTCCTGCCTTTGGTGCTACCCTGTCATGCTTCGAAAATTCCGGACTTTGGAACAAGGCTTTAGGGCGACTCGGGGCCCTGATAAGGATCAACTTCGGCATGGTGCACCACAGCATCTGGTGGAGTTCCCTAGTAGAGACTCTGGAGAAGTCGATGATTTGTATGCCTACTACATTGCTACATGCTGCATATTCTGCATATCCAGTCATAATCAGATTCCAAACAATCCCAAAGAATTGTGACTTCCACCCTTTTCCCTTGTGCAGTAGCGCTTCCCTGGAGTCTTTTGTACGGAAGGCCTTGGATCTCTTGGAAGAAGCCTGGTCTGCGACATGTCCACCAAATCGGATAATGTACCTCGGTATACCTTGGTCATTGCAAGAAGGACAAATCTGGAGTTAACTTCAACCTGGTCAATCAATTATGTATCGAGAATCGAAAGAGCCCAGAATGTGAGCCATTCTATTGGCTTATGTCATCATACTCGTACTATGCATTTTCTGCAGTTTTGGAAGATTCTGCACAGGGCGTCAATCTCCAATCTGAAATGTTGAGAGATGGTTACTGTAGGTGGCAGAAAAAAGTTGCTCCTTCTGAGTACCGTTTTTCCTTTTCACATGATTGGAAAGGTACAACTCAGCATTGCGCAGCTGCGCATCTGGGCACGCTTGGGAGGCCTACCGATCATTGGCTGATGGATAGGAGTGGTGGCAGGACAAGTTCGCCAAGGGCCATTGTACTTCACTGAATATAGATAATAACAACAGGCATTTTCGTTCTCACCCGCGGATGGCCCCACATAAAAAGCACACTTTTGGCAATTTTGGTGGCAAGGTAATGGGGTTAATGTCAACCCCGGATTATATAATAAACCCTGGTTTATTAATTAGGGGGTACCCTACCAATAGTCATAATATGATACTTAAATGGTACCCTCCCAATTAAACAATCTAGGGGTTTATTAATCCAGGGTTGACATTACACACATTCAAGCACTTGCCCAAACCAACCACTGTTACCTTGGGTTCAGTGGAGGTTGAGGTGTTGGAACATTGGATGATGTATGATGTAGCATTCGCATTTCAAGCACGTTTTGCACGGTTGTTCTGCATGGGTGGTTATGATTCCAATGTGTTGATCCTAAAGATTTGAAGATGTGGAACACTTGTTCACAATAACATGAAATAAGGTTTGCAAGTTCCTGGCAGTGCGGCACGTCTATCCCCCTGTAAGCTCTTTGCCGATGATTGGATACCATCATGCTCAGTTGCATTGAACATCTCCGAACCAAAATTTTATCTAACAGTTTAAACAATTCTTCAGTTCCTGCGATCATTGCCCGTGTGCTTGATGCTCAGTTCCTATATGAAACTGGGCACATGCTTGTTGACTATACATGTTTTAAGCATCATTATCTCAGACTCCAGCTTTTGCACATCATCAATCGCTCCAATCAACTCCTTTCTCCAAGCAATGCGATATGACATTGTTCGCATTGTTGTCAAAGATAATATACAAGCCTTTTCATCTTCTGCAAGTAAAACATAGCACAAACAACAGCTTTGACAGTGCTTGCAAGAAAACAGAAAGATGCAGAGCATGTCTTCTGAAGAGTATTTGAGCTCCCGGTACAGTATTTGTTCATTCTGGTGGGAAGCACAACGTGACAATGTGAGACAATGTGCACATGCAATGGTAGCTTTGGCTATGGAGCGGCAGAGCAGACGTGGTCCTGTCAGAGAAGATCAAAGATTGCAGCATGACTTGTCCCTGGTTTCGAAAGAGCAGTTTCGAAAGCCAAGAAAAACATCCACGCCCATGCCATGGCTTCGTATGACGGGTCACCAGTACATCTAGGGCTAGGGCTACGTTTGGGTTGACCTGCCGCCAGCCTGGTTGTTTTTCCTTTCGTACTGGTACTAGAGATACAGACAGGGCTTGGTAGGACATTCTTTGTCGGAAGTTGTGGTTGATGAGATGTCCGACCTTCAAATGGAAAATGAAATGATAACAGATACCAGTTAACACAATGATTTTAGGTTATTTTGGGAATCTGTAAGAACGAATCATAGCCTACTTTTATCTGAAGAATCCGCACTGTGGCAGACATTGTAGTACAAAGAGAGTAGCGGGGTGATGGTCCATATCCAAGGTCCTGATGCACATTTGCAAATCACCGTGCACGCTTTAGATGGCGACCATTTCATGGTCAGAACCTCGCCTGAATCCATAGAGCCCCCCAATACTGAGCAGATCTTTGGGGCTTCCATTCCTAGCCCGACCAGTGAATGGTCCCGTATAAATTTGTCATTTCAAGCTGCTTTCCCAAAATAGAGGGCAGGGATAATGATTAATGATGATTGTATATTGTTGTATAGTATACTATTGCATATGATTGCATATGATTGTATATGATTGCATATTATTGTATATTTTTTGTTGTACATTTTTTTGTTGTAGCATTGTAGCTTGTGGTGGGGCAACACGTCATCCAACTTTGAAGTTGGATTCCTTGCCCAGCTCTCCAATCCTAGGAGTACCTGACACCAAGACTGGCCGGGACCTGCAAGAGCTTGTGAGTAGCCGGGTTGCGGCAAAAACGGGTGCCACCATCGCATTGCAGCACGACTCGCGTCCTCTTTCCCTCCGCAAAAGTTTGAAGGAGCAGCTTTGCCATGACGGTGTGGAACTGAACTCCCTTAGCCTGTCCCATGGTAGATGAGTTAACAGACTGTTTTCTTGCATTTTTTCAAATCATTGATCTGAATCTTATCATGCGCTGACTGCTCTCGTGACCTGGCCTCCGGCCATGGGTGATGCCTGCGAGGTCGTTCGTGTACCTGCCTTGCGATATTGCAAGCGCTTGGAGTTTGATCAGGGGTTTGCCGGCGACCAACGAAGAGTTTGCGCTTGAAGGTATCACTCAGCTGTCTGGGGCATCGCGGATAGACAGATTGCACGGAATGCTTCCTTTGAGCTTGCGGAGATTGTCATTTGGTGATTTCTTCAACCGAAGCTTCTAGGCGAAATAATGAGATGCAGCATTCAACAAAAGCGCGTTTTAAGGGTTACACACCCACACACCCACACGCACAGGCAGACACATCCGGTGCTGCAGACCCCAGAATCCCATGACTTTCCTAGGTGTTGAACAGCTAAAGCTGCCAAGAAATCTCGACAGCCTGACCTTTGGCCACTTGTTCAACCAAGAGATACGCGGTTTGACCTGGCCCACTCTCCAAAGTCTGACCTTCGGTGACTTGTTCAACAAGAGCTTGGAGCACTGCAACTTGCCAAGCCAGCTGAAAAGTCTGACTTTTGGCAGAGACTTCAACCAGAGCTTGAAAGAAGTGAAGCTTCCAAAGACCCTTGAACACCTGACTTTCGGGCATGCATTCAACCAAAGTTTGTCTGGTGTCACTTTACCCAGCACCTTGCAGCGCCTGACTTTTGGCGGGGCCTTCAACCAGAATTTGGACTTGGCTCTGCCATGCGGCCTGTCCCACCTCAACTTTGGTGAGTGGTTCAATCAGCCTTTGACATCAGTGAGCTGGCCTAGCCTAAAGAGCCTGACATTTGGTGATTTCTTCAACCAAACCTTGGAGAATGTGAAGCTTCCGGATGCGCTTGAAAGTCTGACCTTTGGAGATTTCTTCAATCAGTGCCTAGAAGGCTTTAATTTTCCGACAAGACCGCAGAATCTGACCTTTGGCACTTCATCTTGCCAGAATCTGGGGAGGGTGAATTTGGCTATGGATCTTCAGATGCTTACACTTGGTCAACCTTACAACCAGAGCTTGGAAGGTGTAGATTTGCCATGCGGGCTGCGGAAGTTGGTTTTTGGCGGCCTATATTGCCAGCCGCTGGAAAAGGTGAAATTGCCAAGCACTCTCCAAAGCTTAACAACTGGCCCAAAACAGAATTTGAAAGAACTGAGCCTGCCAAATTGCCTTGAGACTTTGACTCTGGGTGACTCCTTCAACGAAAGCTTGGAAGGCATAGCATGGCCAAGAAGCCTCAAAGACGTGACATTTGGGCTAAACTTCAACCAAAGTTTGGGTCAAATGTCCTTGCCAGACAGCCTACACAATGTGACCTTTGGTCGAGATTTTAACCAGTCATTGGACGATGTGTCCTGGCCAATGAACTTGAAAAACTTGACCTTTGGTGAAGCTTTCAACCAATCTTTGGAGAAAGTAAGTTTGCCTAGCAGCCTCAAGCGTTTGACTCTCGGCGGGTTCAACCAACGCTTGGATCACGTGGCTTTCCCTGATGGCCTTTTGACCTTGACCTTTGGCAGGTCTTTTAGTCAACCCATTACGCGAGTTTCCTGGCCAAAGCGGCTAGAAACCTTAACTTTTGGTTTTGCATTCAACCAATCTCTCAAGAATGTGATTCTGCCAAGCACTCTGAAGACTTTAACTTTTGGCGATTCTTTTAATCATTCCTTATTTGAGCACGTGGTTTTGCCACACAGCCTTGAAAGCTTGAGCCTCGGTGAGTCATTCAACCAAACTTTGGATAATGTGCACTGGCCAAGCAGCATTCACAGTTTAATTTTTGGCGATTCGTTTAGCCAGTCTTTGGAGAGAGCGTCATGGCCAAGCAACCTCCAGCACTTGACTTTTCGGGGCTACAAGCGATTGGAAACAGCATATTTGCCCAGAACTTTGACATCTCTGGATTGCAACGGCATTTCTGTTTCTTGTGAAGACTGTGTGCCAGGCACATGATGGATTCAAGAAACATCAAGAAACTCTTGCACAAGTGCATTGACTTTGTCATGGTTTGTCAACACATATCTCTTCTGGCACTGGGCACTTTGAGCAGTTTAGAGTTTAGTCCAAGATCTGGACTCAATAGACTTAGGCGACATCGCGAGAGCCTCAGTCCCTGGCTTATATAGGGCTGCATAGCAGCCACAAGTTCGAATGCAGAGCCCGACCATCAAAACTGTCTACTCTGGGAGCTGAGAAGCCCATCTTGCACGAGGTTGAGGAATCCACCGGCAGTCCATTGTTGAACGGAAGTTCCAATAAACCTTAGCCTGGAACATCCTGGAACGATTGCGCCAGGCTGGTCAGAAAAAAGAGGAGATTGAATAATCAATAATAAACACTGTGTAATTTAATGTTTCATGCTTTTAGCATCTTTCAGAGCCCCCTCGAGAAATGATCTTTTTCTTCAGACCGGGCACCGTCACCGGGGTCAGCGTTAGGTGGCGTTGCTTCTGCTGGATGCAATGCATGCGGAGGATGCGGAGGAACCCGATTCATTGAGCTGGGCGGCTACGGTGAATGCCTGCACCTTGTCCCAATTTGTCCCAGGAAGACGCAACGAATTTGCTAAGGAAACTGTTGGACCATAGGATACCACAGGATGTCAGACTTGGGATTGGGCTGCAAAACTGGACTCACAAAGGTAGATATTGTTGCGACAGTTGCTGATAGCATGAAACATCACGAAACTAGAATCTGCGAAATTCTGCAAATACGTGTGAGGATCACAATATATCCAACAAATTTCCTGGGACATCTCAGGTGGAAATGCTGGAGAATGGCATCAGATCCTATGTCTTTTGGAAGACTTTTGGGAAGGCGGGGCTGCATGGGACATCATGGGACTGCAATGCGTTTCGTCATGTTTTGTCCACTTTCGGATCAGGGCAGATCACCGTCGTCACATGTCGTCAGCCAGGCCAAGTTGTTCCAGACGACATGGTGTACAGCCTGGCAGCCCGTTGAACTCGTTGAACCTGTTGAAGGGAATGGTTTGGGGCCAGGCTACCATCACGGCACGTTTCAAAGGGAAGGGCCATTTTCACTGACATTTTCCTAATTAATATCCTAATTATAGATTACAAAATTTACAAATTAATCAATTAATATATTAGATTAAGATTATTATACTATATAATTATATAGCTGCTGGAGCCTGTACTGTACTTCCTCTTCAGCTGGGTGACCGTTGAGAAAGCTTCTTGTGGCGGGATAGTTCCTAAAGGTCGCACAGATGCAAAAAGAGCCGACAGCCTTTTTTCTTTTCTCCTTTAATCTCATTTCAACGCAACAATTCCGTAGATGTCCCTTGTCTTGCAGAAGTACTGCTAGGTAAACAACTTGTAATTGACTAGATTTGACATTGTGATTTTGGGACCTTCACTGACCTTCACCCCTTGAAAGGTAGACGGACTTCCCAGTCACAGTTCTGAATGATGGGACTGATGGGACACATCCGATCGATAAGACAAAAGACAACAACGCCCGAAAAGGTGCTGCTATTGGCAGCTTGAGTTCTTCCTGCATGCGGGGATCTCGGCATTCTCGGCTTGCTGTTGAGCTCGATCTGTCACACGCCATTTCAGCGACCAGGGTTGTATGTTTCCACGTGTTCCGGATAGCTTTTGGAATGTTTTTGGTAAATGCCCAATGAATAACAACTTCACACATTGATTCAACACCACAAAGACTCACAAAGATACATTTCCATTTTATTTAAGATGTCAGCACATCTTTACGTCAGCATTGCCCCAAGCCCCAGATCCCCCATGTGAATCCTTGATACTGATCTAAAGCTACTTTTCCGCCAAAACACGCATTTTCAGGGTCGCAAAGCGCAAACAATGCTGTTTAATGCCGCAAACACGTTTTACTTTTCCGTAGTTTTCAGAAAGGGTATAATATGTTCAGGATGAAGAACCTAGCTGGTCCACAAGTTTAGGGAAGGTTAACATGATTTGAACCCAACTTGGTAGGATTCTGTCGAGGTTATTTATATATATATATATTATATAATGTATACATATATATATATATATAGTATGAAGCGCATTTGCAAGTGAGATGGGATTCAATATTTTCTTAACCCACCCCATGTCAAGAACTTAGCTTCGCGGCTGCAAACGATTTCATTTCAATCTTATGGGTGCTTTTGACTTTTTGGAGATATTGAAAAGCCAAACTAGCTCTCATCATTCTTGTTGTTTGACTGCTGATTTCCCCCCCCTGGATTGACTTCGCGCAAAGTGCCCAGGTGGAGCTGGTCTCTTCAGCTGATGGATGAAATGAAGGAGTTGCAACTCGAAAGTCACCAAGCTTCGCCCCTCTGCCGCAGCTTTTGGATGGTTTTGGTACAGAAGATGGACCATTTGTATCCATTTGTTGTTTGGGGATTTTGGGGCTTGTTCGGGGCATTTGTTGAACTGTTGGGATATGTTGGGATATTGGCCCGAGCCGAGACCCAATGCCACTCTGGCTTCATCCAGGAACTCTGTCTGAAGATGTGGACTCAAGTTAAGTTTGCTGCCAACCTAAGTGTGAAGAAGTGAGGACAAGTAGTTCTTTGATGTGAAGTGAGCAGACAAATCCGGTGGCTCTTTGATCTCGCAAGCAATGGCCCAACCACTATGCTATCCAGACAGTGACTCTTGTGAGAGTAGCAAGGACACAATGATGCACCATGTATTCTTGTCACAACACAAGTCACCATTCGTACCTCATGTGAGGTATGGATCCTTGCTGTCTTCAATGCTGTCGAACAGTGCCTGGAGGTCAGAAAGGGACAATAGTCACTTAGATAATGGAATCAAGCGGGCAGCAAATTCTAGAGTTTAGAAATTGGTTCATTACTCACTATCACGTAATTTTTGGGCTTGTCGTCCTAGGACGATGGTCGGGATTTGAGGTTTTCTTTTGCCACAAAGCACTCTTGATTCCAGCATTCGCAGCTTCTGCAAGATAGGAGATGGATGGAGACGCATGGAGACGGAACATAAGAAGAACACGATGCATCGGTCATTTCGATCTGGATTGCTGTGCAATGTCTGTGCAATGTGCTTGACAGATCCGGATGATCCATCTGTGTTCTGACAGGCAAGCCTTTGCCCTCTATTTCGACGGCAAGGCACGCAGAGTGCGCTTCCTGTGGCCTGAGGTTAGCCAAGGGTGAGGAATGAAGGCCTAGTGGTGAAAAGCGTTGCAATGGCTAGTTGTAACCCAGCACAATGCAGGTTTTAGCATGAAGGACATTGTTTCAAAAAGACACACCACCACACTGGTGCTCAAGAAAGTGATGATGGTGATGATGGTGATGATGATGATGATGATGATGATGGTGATGATGATGATGTTGATGATGATGATGATGATGATGATGATGATGATGATGATGATGATGACGATAGCGACGACGACGGCGGCGATGATGATGTTGATGATGATGGCGATGATGATGATGATGATGATGATGATGATGATGGCTATGGCGATGGCGATGGTGGTGTTGGTGGTGTTGGTGGTGTTGGTGGTCGTGATGTTGTGAGGACCAAACTTACTTGGACTTCAGCAGCTTCCGGGACATCTTGGTCTTTGTGGACGAGCCACAGTTTGTAGAGCAGAGGACGCCTCCTCTGGGAGACCGGGGAGGGTAAAGAGATGCTGGGGCACTCTTGAAAGCAACTTCGCATTTGGGATTTGTGACGACTTGTGCTTTAGATCCATTTCTTTCAGGTTTTCTTGGGCATATCACCAGGTCTGTTTGGATGACAGCTCCATTCACCGTTCTGCTTGCTTGCCTTTGCTTTGTTGGTCCATGTAGCTTGGCAGCTTCCTGTTGTCGCTCCTTATCTTTTTTAACCGGTCCTTTGTGACGACATGTAACACATTGGGTTCTATGGCATTTATACATGCGTATACTCAGTAGTCCTGAGCGGCTCTGCATCAACATATGTAATTGTATAGACAAATGACTACTCCTTCTCAGTTGTGATTTCGTTTGATGTGAGATGAGGCAAGTACTTTGGTCGCGAAAGTCTGCAATACTTGTCAAGCGGAAAATGTGTTTGTGTTTGAAACGTCCCTGTTTTCATGATACCCTGATAGCTTGTAGTCTCTAGGATTCGCGCAGATGTTTCCACCAGGGTCTGGCTGCGGCCAGGTGCATACTTCTTGAGCGCTTGGGAGACACGGTGAAGCGTCGGACCATGATGGCCCAACGGGAAACTAAGAGAGCTTTCAGTGACGTCAGCCACCCAGCAGTTTCGGGGAACCAGCCGTGACATATGGATGACTTGGCGGAATATTGTATACTGTACTATACTGTACTGTGCAATATTGCATACATGAATCAATATACATATTACATAGATATATAATTTATCATATAATAGTAATAGTGATGATAATAATAATAGTAATGATAGTAATAATAATGATATTTAGTAATAACAATAATAATTAGTACTGTAATAATAATTATTACTAATACTAATAATAAATAATAATAATAGTAATAACAATAATAGTAATATTTATATATACATATATATATACATATATATATATATATATGTGTATGCGATATACAATTGATATTGACAACATGTCGTGGCCTGGCACATGACCACTGATCTAACCTGCCGCCAAGGTGGGCGTGGCGAATGCAGTAGGACGGTCGTACGCCAAGCTGCTTGAAATGGAGGCAGTGCTACAAGGTTTGAACGTCTTGCGGACTTGCGCATCTTGCTCTTCTGTTGTATCTTACAGTAACATTGTGTTTTCACGATTTTGCCACCAAGACCCAAGTTTGCGGCTATCATCCTACGAACAACAGGTTGGATAGCTCGTCCCATGAATTATTTTGTCATTGTTCTGCGTACCACCGACCTGTCATGCGCAGTGGTGTGGCTACCGGCCCACTGGTCTGACGTTCGCGAAGAAACTCCGCGGCGCCATGTTTGGAGACCTAAGCCAATAGAGTTGGAAGAATGGAAGGAGGTGAGATTCGTCAACCACAACTCAGGGACAATACTTTAATCCTACATCTTATACTGTAATCCTTGATACACATTCGCAAACCATGCATGCCTGTTGGGTCTGTTTCCCTTTGACAAAGGCTCATGTCCCAACCGTAGCGACATTTCACGGCCTGGGAGCTATCCAGTAAGAACTTTGGGAAAGCCACTAAATCAGATGACCTCAGCCCGCCCAGGCATCGGCGCTTCCAAGGTGCGCTGCCATACAACAAGGAGAAGAGTGGTCCCGGGGTGGCGCCTTGCAGGTGGTAGGATGTGGATGGATGTGGCGGCGGGTCCAATGAAAACCTTTGAACATCAAACGCAGGCACACTCCAAGCTGATTGCAGTAATTTCCAGGAGCTCAACCTGCTGGCCCGAGCCGTGCAACGAGTGGTGGAAGACCCAGCGATTGCACACGGGAGCCACCTGCTGCTATGTTCTGTTCAAAAGACGGACATCTCTCGGGCCTCACAATTCCCGCTTGCTTGTTGAGAAAGTTGAACACTGTTGAACATATGCATGTTGATCAATGGCTGTGGTGATGCTCAACATGTAGAGTCTGAAAAAGGGACAATCTTTGACAATAATACAAGTTAGTTCAACTAGCACATAATGCAAACTATGGGTCCTGTTTGGGACCATCTAGATGCACCACAAAATGTATGTGCGATGCTTGCAGCTAACCCCATCAGGGGTTCCAATTGCCATGGCCTGTTGTCTATGAAACCATCAGATGATGGTGATCGTGATCCTTCTGTGAGACACGCTCATTGACAATTACAAGACACGCAAGATCCGAACTTTCATAAACCCAACCAACGGCTCATTTGTATTCGCCTGAAGCCTTTTCAGCACAGAGGTCGATGGTGGTACTGCCACGGAAGCAATGGAAGGTGTGGCGAAGAAGCGTTGGCGTAGCCCCTCGGCGAACAATTCAGGGTGTGAGGCCGGGAGGCGTGGATGATGTGAAGCCATGTGTAAGGTTGGGGTGATGTTAGCTGGACATGAGATTGGAAAGACACAGTTTGTACAGCTTGGGCATGAGGAGGCCCCGTGCAGGTTGCTTGAAAGGTGTTTGACCTCAATCAATCTCCAATCGTTCTGACGTTGCCTGAACCTGAGGCAATCGCCTGTGGTTCGACATGGCCGGAGGACTGAAGGCTTGAGCCATAAACTTGGTGGTTGGAAGCGATCTGATGGGTACGGGACACCGTCTTAGTGTCAGCGACCAAGATGCATCTGCATTTGCAGGAACAAGTCAACTGCACACTGAAAGCTCACCAAACAACTCAAGAGATGCTACTGGCAAGTGTAATCGAAAATACATTCACAATGGTCCTACTCAGGGGATAGCATGTTTCATGGATACCGCAAGACCTACTACTAAGCCAGGAGATTTAACCGAACCGCGAACCCTCTCATAGCATCCACAGCCGCTTGAAGAAAGGCCTAGGTCTAGACGGTATAGATAGTAGTTCCATTGATGTTCCATTGATGTTCCATTGTGATTCCTGGGAAGGCCCAGTTGCTGATCTCCTGCCTCAAGGGATGTCGCCAAGTGGATGGCAAGGTGGGGCAACTCTTTGTGGCCGACCGGAAAGCTGCCCTGAGTACACTGCAGCTTGATCCGCTTGACGCCCTTTAGTGATCTTTAGTGATCTTTAGTGGCACAAGAAGTTCAGGAACAGTTAGATCCAACGTGATCCAGCATTTGAAAGAGAACAATTCAAGACAATTCAGAGAGGCAGGAAGGATTCAGGATTCCATGAGGAAACCATCGCCAAATATGGTACGATGATGTACGATGTATGTACGATGTGACTATGTTGGTCTGAGCTGTTTCATCAGCGTTCTGGACTGGACCAGATAACTGGCATCACCGGGAGGTCCTGGAGCTGGGTACCTACTGTGGGTACTCTGCCATCCGCATGGTTTGGGGGCTGAGTGATGCTGAGGGAACTGTCTATGCAAGGTCTGATGGTCAAACGACCGACGCAGAAGATTGACACGCTCAAAGGCTTAGATTGTCATACTGAAAGGATTGAAATCAAGTTCAGTCTCTGGCATTTGTTGAATCATGTTGAATCACAACCATAGGAAAGACGGCCTGTTCTGCCCTCTTTGCATCAAAAAGGCGTCGGCCCTGCCGATGCTGGTAGAGACGGTGGAGGACCCATGCCCAACAGGAATGAAGGGGTGCAAATGGGTGCACCGAGTGGAGCCATCCTTGATACCGTGAAGATACTGCGAATACAGATCGATACTGCAGGTAATAGTCTGTAAACATTGTAAACTGTGAACCAACAAGCACCATGGAAACAAGACAAAACTAATGACATTTGAAACGAACAGATGATGAATTAAGAGTTTTGCTGCTCTATCAAATGGCCACAGCCTCTTGATTTTCTGTTTCATGTCTGCTTTGGCGGTATACCAGCAGCCGTATTTTTGTGGGGGCAGCACGTCAGCTGCTTGTGATGTTTTTTCCTTTCAGTGTTTGTGTGCCCACTGTCTCTATAATAGCATATTATTATTTCATTTATGTAATTATGACTGCAGGATTCCTGAACGGTGTTTCTTGTTTTCTGACAAACAGTTGGTGCTGCCTCCTTACAGGAAGATCCTCTGCGGGTGGTCATAACAAGATGCATGATCGTTTGAGACTCAGTTGCAAACTCATTGGACCCACAGGATGACCTGAGAAATCAAGGCCATGTCCAACCTCAGCGACCGGATCAAGGTGCAGGGCTAAGTGCCTTTGTAGGCAGGGGTAAGACCCAAAATCGTGGACCCAGGTGCGCTTTCATTTCCGTGGAAATCAGACCCTACTTGAAGATGTTGGGGATTCCTGAACAGCAAGAAAAAACACATGAGGGAATCATGCACAATTCTTTCAGGTGTTTCAGGTATCTGTCAGCATCATGGATGTTTGTTAAGCCCCCTCGATCAGTTTCAGCCTGCGCTTGAATGCTTGATTTACATTTGAAGTCATATGGCAGGATTCTCAGGGAATTGAGTCATAAGTGGAGACACTGAGACAAGGAAAAAAGCTTGCAGCTTGCATTGAGCATTTGCTTTGCCCATTGCCCTGTTTCGGGAACTGCATCTTTTCGGACGCTCTTGGTGCGATCTGGAGACGGTCCTTCACCAGGTGTTGCAAATCTCTCATGGGTCTCACAATGGATTGATCAGTGGAGATATTCCGTGATATTCCGTGAATATCACACCTGGAGAGGTGTGGATTGGCAACAGTGCTTCAGTTTTTCCCAGGCTTGGCATGGAGAGTTTCCCATGGGGATGCCATGGGATGCCATGACAGTGAACTGCACCCTGACAGATCAAAAAAAATGCCAAAATTCTGGGATGTGTTGAACGCTGTTGAAGCCATGGGTTTGGGAATCTGGCAAGAATAAAAAGTTTTTTTTAGCATTTGCGTAAAGAAACTGTGACTGATTTCGTTTGAATGCGTGGAGTGTGAGCCCCTTGGGTTCTTTCAGTGGATGATTCTTTCAGTGGGTGATCTTTTGAATCTGAAGTGAAACTGTTGACATGTTTGCCAAAGGCTCCAAGGGCCTTTCCAGGCAGTATTTTTGGACCACGCAGGTCCGGGATTTTGGCTGGGGGACTGGAGGTGTTGTTGTGAAAAAACGAACCACTTGAGAACAAGCGCCGCCTCCATGTGCTTCTCAATACAACATAGTGAAACATTTTCTGGGAATCTCAGAACCAGGAAAAAGACGAAAACACTGAGCCATCATAGTGAAGCAGATAAAGCTTGAGGCTTACTGCCGTTGAGTTTCTGATTAGTTTGCTGAGAAGTGGACTGAGATCCTCATGATTGACAGTTGTGACCACAGCCGATTGACACTTGCCATGCTCAGAATGACATGATTGATACAGAGGGGTAGACTGGAGTTGCAAGAAAGGACCAGCTACAGTGTAGACAAGGGTTCAACAGAACAAAGGCAGACGGCCTTCCGAGCATGTGATACATGTTGTTCATTGTTCTCAAGCGTTTCAGATCAAGATAGGTCCTACTGGTAGGTGAACCACTTATAGCCACTAGCCGCATCAAAGGATGAGTGCTCAATAGCATCAGTATGGTTCGGTAAAGAGAAAGCGAACAATGACATATTGTCAAAGCCGGTCATTCCTTGCAAACCTGCCAGGGAAGTACTTCTTACGTGACCTTCGCCACTTCCAAAGCCTCAACTTGGGCGAAAGGCTCTATGCCCCAGCTCTTGAAAGCTGTTCAAGCCGATGATCTGATCGAACCATTTCGCTGGGTTTGAATTTTGTCTGTGGAATTGAATCCCTGAGCCATTCTTAGTCTTAGATGCAGTCCATTGAGCGTAGACATTCAACAATAAATTGCTCATATTCAGCCTATTTTAGCCTCATGTTCGATCTAATGAGAAAACCGGATCAATCTTGCTGACTTTTGGATTGCGACTTTTGAGCCAGACAGATTTAGCTCTTTTCAACTTGGTGGTGGGTCGGGTGAAAATCTTTGACTCAACCAGAGGCGAGCTGTGATTGTGGCGAACCACCAGCTGAAACCTGCAGCGCCAGAGTTTCTTTGGGAGGTTGGGTTATGGGGTGCCGCGAAGTGAAATCCTTGATATTGCTATATATATATGGATATATGATATATATATATATGGATATATATATATATGGATATATATATATATATATATGGATATATATATATATGGCTCCTTTAAAGCCCAATTTACTCGATTATCTCAAGGATTGGAGAGGGCGGAGTGGTGACTTGAGTTTGTTATGGCTTGCTTGCGCTAGAGAAAAAAGTGGAGCTGTCCAGCAGGATTCAGTGCCTAACTTTCGATCACCAAAACGTGGCAGTGCAACACTGTTGATGTTTCGTCACAGCTTGGCTGACACTTGCGTGAAAAGACCTTAAAGAGCTTCCATCAAACGATGGACAAGTGAATGTGACATCTTCGTTTTCAAGAATGAAGAATTACTCACCGTTTTTGAAGAAGCCAAGTACAGTGAAGACAAGAGTTTCTCAACATTTCTCAACCTTCAAATGGACTCTTCTCAGGATTGACACCCCCACGCCTCAGGTGACGCAGTCGCACCTGACCCAGGCTCTGGGGAAACTGTGAGGTCAAGTCATCCAGGACAGGATGCTCAGGATTACAAGCCATGAGGCGAAACTTGCAGTCCCAATTCTTGATGACTTTGCCAACTTAACATGACTTAACAATTCCTGACTATTTGTGGCACTCTTGATTATGAGTGTGCTTGACTCTCAGTTGTTTCCCCCAATGATGGAGATCTGTTGGCGTTTATCATTAGAAAATCATGCAATCAATATCAATCCACTGCTTCAGAGGTGGTCTCCGTTCCGGAGTTTGAGCAAGCTTTGGAGGAACTGCTGGGAACTTTCTGGCGTACGGCGAAGGGATACCACAGCTTGGCCAGTCATAACATTGCCATTAAAGGCTCGTGACATGTGTAGCCAAGAGCTGCAAAGCAAGGGCGAAAACAATGATGCCGCACCATCTCCACTGATGAAAACACAGTCCTGGTGTGGTGATTGGCCTTCGTGAAAGCGTAGTCTAGTTGAAACATGTTGAAGCGGCATATCCCAAAAACATACCGCTCACGTGCCAGGCTGAGTTTTTTGTTCCACCGTTCCACCTGTACCATCCTCTATCGCGGTATATCCATCGGACTGCAAGCTCACCCGGACTAGACTTTTACTCGTTTTACTCATGCTGCTAAATTTGTATATTTTGATTATATTCCAGAAGGGTGGGCATTTCAAAAAGTATGGAGCAGTGGCTAATCGCTTCAAATGTTTGGACATCGCAAAACATGATCAATCCGCGTGAACCCTTTGCTAATTTGCCAATCTGTAGCAAAGGTCGGTTAACATACCCATGCACGGACTTCCAGCAATGACCAGGACTGGATGACGATTACACTGCTCACCAGGCCCCAAAACTCAGTTCGCCGAGCTTTTGTATCACAAAGGAGGAATAAAGCTTTGGACGAAATGCTTTTCAACTCGTTGTGGAACATGAATAGTGCATATCAATGCATGAGCAGCCAGAAAATGTTTGAAGAGGGGTACAATCTCACAACATCTCACAACTAAGTCAGCTGAGATCAGTTTTTCTTCCGCATGTGTCAACCTTGAAATCGGTTGAGGCACAAAATTCAGAACTCATTCTTCCGGGATTCCAGAACTCATGGCGCTGAGGCATATCCCGAAGCTTGGCGCAGTTCCACCAGGCTGGTCGTTGAAGTTTCACTGTGATGGGAGAACCTTACCAAAAATGCGATCAGATGCGATCAGTATAAGTGATGAAGACAGTGCATCTTTGATATTTCTTTGATCATCTACAAGTTCTTGACACATCTTGACACCAGCATTTGGCAATCCCCATGGACCTTGTGCAGGGCCGCTCTTGAGAGAACATAGAGAATGATGAGGGGTTTGCCAGCACAATGCATAGCATGGGCAAAGGGTTTCAAGAGTTTGGACTGTTTGGATCGATGCAGGTATACGCGCTTTAGAAAAGCTCTCGAACGACATCCAGTCCCTTCGCTCCAGTTTCATAGCCTGCAGCTGGGCAGGGAGGTCTCCATGTCGTTCTCGAGGCGATGACAAAGTATGTCAAGGTATTGTCAAGGTATTGTCAAGGTATTGTATGATATCATCATGTATATTATCATGTGTATTATCATGTATTGTCAAGGTACTATCAGGGTACTATCAGGGTACTATCAACGTATTATCATCAGGATATTGTCAGGGCATTAAGGTCAATTTGTTTCCAGCCGGTGCCAGCCCTGTACCAAGGTCTCGTGCGAGCGATCGACGTGTGCGACGCAAGGCCACCTCAAAAGGGTTGGAGAATCGACGAGAATAGGAAGGAGGAGGATAAGGAGGATATTCGAAGGAATGGGTGATTTCAGGACTTCAGCGGGCAATTATATCTGTGACATTCTTCTAAATTTATCCAAATTTCATATGGCAGATTCCCAGGTGCATGTCATGTGAATAAATCAATGGCTGCAACCGTTGGAATTCCACTGCACTACAAAGTTTCATCTCCCAGGTCGGGGCCTTGGAAGATTGGACAAACTTCGTCCAGGAAATGAAGACAGGTTGGTCCTCGGGCAACAGGGAAGAACATGTGGTGAGATCTGTGAATCAGATGGAACCAGACTATCTAAACAAGCAGCAGCAGGATCTGAACTGCGTGTAGAGTGGCGCATTCTTTGCAGTAATTGAAGGCAAGGAGAATTGTGCAATGGGGTAGCACATATCGACCACAGTCCAGTAGTAACTGCTTAGTAACTGCAACTACCACTTGTTAAACCATAAAGACGCCACCCAGTCCTTTATTGATCTTCTTTCCAGGGTTGGGTGCCGTTTGAAAACAGGAATTGGACAGGAAAAGGAAAAGGATGGAAAAGGTCACAAGGTCAACAAGACTGGTCCCATGATGTCCGTGCTCAGGTTTCGGTGCTTTAGACGTTTGGAACCCCAGCAGCACAGCACCTGAACTCTAGCTGCTACTAGCTACAGCTGAATGTCTGAATGTCATTGATGATCATTGATGTCATTGGTTCACTGAGCAGGGGAAATCCCGTGACATTTGTATACATTTGTAACCTTGGAGGTTCTCGGAGCATGAGTTGCTGGATGTGATTTGCGAAAGTGGTGATTCCAGGAATGAGCAAAACAAAAAGCCATGGACATGTCCCCATGAGATCCCATGAGCACCACTCGGCCTGGGCCAACCGAGATTTCGGCCACTGCAAAGTTCCAGACTCAGTTGGGGTCACCGTCCACCAAGCAAGGCAGAGATCCGGAATTGAACAATGTTGGTAGATTACCATAGATTACCCATTACCCAATAATACGCAGGAGCGTAGGAGATTGCCAGAAAAAAGATAAAAAAAGATACCTTCACCCCAGGCCGAGTTTTCGTTTCGCTTAACAGAATAGTGCCTAGGATGAGGTCACCTCTAGCACTGCAGCTGTGAGGTTTGAGTCTGTCACAGAAGCTGCAGATGAAGGGTCCAAAAAGATGCGGAAGGATTCGCCCGGTTCAACTGCGGACTCCACAACGTTCACCATGAAACCGTTGAAACATGTTGAAACCATGTACACCTGTGGTGCAACACCAAAATCTGGTTGATTACTGTTGATTTGATTACGAGGCCTGTACTTAGCAAGCAGAAGCAACACCAGGAACTCTGGAATGATCCAAATTTGGGTGCTTCTAGCTCGTTCTCAGAGCATCATTCGGATTAGTCCCTGGGAGTAGCCATGAGTGTAGACGGAGTGCACTAGAGTTCGCCGGTGGGCCGATGTCTTGCTCAGCTCTGCTGTAGGCAGCTTCGACAGACACCGTGACTAAATATTTCGCATGCAAACTGCCCCTACCTCGCATACTTCAACCTGAAAAAAGCACAGATAGGTGCCTGATTAGATGCTGGGCATTATTTGACGTTCGCTGAGCACGACATCTGAAGCGACACCTTCTCCTTGAACGCTTTCATAGAAACGAACCATTGCGGCACCGATGAAATCTCGAAATATATCGAATTTATTGGACAGCCAGGTCTTGGTACAGCAGCGCTCAGTCAAAAGAACCCAGAGACATACTTGAAGACTTGGATCTTGCAGTCATGGCAGCCCCAGTCATAGCAACGGGAAGGAGGACCAATGCTGGCATGGACTTGCCCAAGAGCTGCAAGAAAAATATTACGTATACATGCTTGTGAAGTCTTGTGAACAACATTCGCTCTGAGTTCCCAGAATTTATTGCCAGCCTGGCGGCAGTCATTGCACGATGTGATACTTGCTGCATCAGCATGCCACATCACCAAAAAAAACAGATTTCACTGAGATCACTGGAGCACTCTGGATCATTCCTGGCTCCTGCCACAGGAAACTGCTGACAGCTGGGGCTGTAGGCGCAGGGACTGCAGCAAAGATGCGCTTAAAATTCTGCTTGGCCAAAGCAAATTCATCTCGGCGTTTGTTAAGCAAAGCTGTACTCACTTGGCATTTATAATCATTTATATACATTCATATTCAAGATATAATATGTTCGTTGCATTTACGTGCAAGATTCAACATGGACAACAAATTATTTTGCATACTCTACACATTGTACTCGCACAGATGAGCTTGAAACGTGTACATACTTTAACTTTGCATGCTTGGAGTGCATTTGCCACTCTCCACGCAGGTGTGGCAGCAGGAACATTGGGCACATGGTTCCTTGGCATTGGAACTGTCCGCATGCTCTGAGTCTTTGTGATGCAGTCAACAGACTGGACTGGGAACGCAGCCCATGGATGAAGGGAGGACAACGAAGGAGAAATCTCCCCAGCTAGGTAAGAAAAACACACTGAGATAATATAGGGATCCATAAGGATCCAATCCCAAGGAAGAGTTGGCTGATTTCTATGTGGGAACCAGAGACCAGATTCTATAGCATCCTATAGCATCTTATCGCCATACTCTACAGATCCACCAATTTGCGCGTCACCGAGGTTTGAAATGAGCCATGGTGTTTTTTGCATCCCGGTGCTCACCTTACCACCGCTGCAACTGAGCCATCAGGTGCGCACCGGACATGCCCACGGCGTGAGAACTCGACCCAACAGTTCGAGTGAGATCAAGTGCTGTAACACATCACTTTCAACGTTTTTGACGTCAACCTATCTGCTGATCTGGATTTACATCATTTTACATCCTGTAGTTGCCTTGTAGTTATGCTATAGGTACGGGAACTGAGCCGGGAACTGGGATAAGTTGAGGAATTGAACATCTTTGAACCAAATCCTTGCATTGAGAGTGGTGAAACCAGTTGCTGCAAAGGTTTGCTGGACCTGGCTCGCTGACATCTCTAGCGTCAAGGTTTCATACACTACTCCGGAGGTGATTCAGCTAACATTGAGGTAGTTAAAATTAAATAAGTGAGAGGAAGTCCTAGAAGACAAAACACAGCTCACGCCAACGCTAAGTACTAAGGGGTCAGGCCTCAGACATTGCATTTTGCACAGAGACGACCCTTTGATCAGAAACAGTACGTCTGCTTAGGCCATTTGTGACCCCAATCGGTCCTGTTGACCATGTTGCTTCAGCCCCTCCTTGACATCAGATGGGCCCCACTATCTCCCAACATTCCTTCAAAGCCTGGCATATGGTAGCAACGGTAGCAGACGGTCCAATTCTGGGCGGTGAGATGGGCTGATCCCAGCCTCTCAGCTCACGCCATCCGCCTCCGCCATGGGACGGGATGACCTCAGTGAGAAGTTGAGGGATTTCCGCCACACGGCTGTGCTGGGAACTGGGAAGGAATTGAGCAGTAAAAGAGGCAAGCACTGGCAAATGTCCATCCATGTCCATCCCAGAAGTTTCTTGCTGCTTGTGGTTAAGTAGATACTGGTCGCTTGTACTTGCAAGACGGGTTGGGAGTTGAGTGGGCATCAGATTCAAGGGTAGCATTCCATCTATGTTGCAGTGCCGTGCATTTTGAGACCCTCATTCTTTTTTGCCAGCGTAGACTTGCTGAGCCGAAAAAGAGATTGGGGCGCCCTTCCACCGCCCCTGACCCTTCTCGAGCTGGCACTGCCTTGCGAAATGCAGTACCTTTGTTTCGTAAGTATCGAACCCGGCATGACCGTACAATATCAAAACGCAAGTGCGCACACACACAGATAGACAATCAATGACAGTCACAGTCAATTTGAACTACAATGACAACATAATGATCCACAGAAAGATACTCGACAGATCTCGACGTTTGTATTTGTTGAGCCTGGTGATCCATGGTGATCCATGGTGATCCACATCAGTCATCAGTCCACATCCCAAGGTGACCGCTATCCCATCGACGACCGTGCCTCCGACTTCCTTGAGAAGGTGGACCGTGAGGCCAGGGGTCAAGGTCTGGGAGGTCTGGGAGGTCTGGCCTCGCCAAGCAGTTTTTGGGTCGAAACACCATGAAACACGACTCTTGGATTGATGAAATATGGTGAAATACTGTATCGTAAATTAGTGATGATCATACAGATTGTACATGAGTGTACTATTCGACACTATTCGTATACTGTTGCACCGTTGCACCCTGAAAGAATCAGTGTCTATAGCATATTGGGAACATTTAGGAAACCTACTAGAACTTTGGATAGGGGTAGATAGGGGTATAGTATAGGAAGGTAGCAATAATTCATAATAATTCAATAGCTTTGAACATTTCTTCCGCAGATGACACTGATGGACATTGGTACAAGAAATGGGGGCCGGAGATTCCATGGCAAGGCAGGACCTTCCAATAGACGGCTGCTTTCCCAGGTGCTGGAAACGGTGCTGGCGGAATTCAAACCCAAGCGAGCCTTGGCGTGGTAAAGTGATGGAACGTGCACAAGGAAACGGTGGTGAGAATGGGAACGGCAGACATAAGCCGGCACTTCATTCAGTGATATTCGGATAAGAGAACTCTGGCTGTCCATGGAACATAGCAGATTCTCACTTCGTTGATCAGAAAGCCAACAAGTTAACATATATATATATAATATACATATGTTAAGGTCAACCATGAGAGCCAGGGCTCTGACTACTGCATGCAATGCTTGCAACCGCCCCTGTGACAACGATGCAGAGAACTGCAAATTGAAACTCGAGACTCTCGAGACCCTGACGCAAAATATGGAATCAACGAATCAACTGAGGAGAGGGTGAGGGTAACTACTCCGCCCTGGTGACCAACTTCGTGCGGTCGGTACAGACCCGTATCAACCGAGTCTTGGATTAAGCTGAATTTCTGTCCTGGCAGGAGACGAGTATCTGCATTGCTGCAATCTGTTGTATATTCTATAAATATCTATAAGTGATACCACATGTTCTGTCCCTACGGGCATTTGACAACATATAGGGCAGAAGGTGGTGCTCGGAACCAGTGTTCCGAATGCTTGACACGTCCGCCTCGCATGCCCTCAATGCATTGACTAGCGATGTCCAGCCTTCTGAAGCTCAGCTCACTGTGATTCACTGCGTGAATCACGCAGCAGGCAGTACTGTTTTTCTATACTTCCCTGGACACATCTGGACACAATGATCATGGCCATTTGGTGAGCAGCCATCACCCACGAAATTGTCTTTCCGGGACCCACAGAGCCTGCTCCGAGGTAGCCAGAAAGGACAACCAAAACATGAGCGTCGGAAGAGAAGTAGTAGCGCCTGTGCAGCATGAGTCACACAATGTCAATATATAATCCATGCTTTTCTCGGTGGCAATATCATGTAGTTCCTCAGGTAGCGATCATCGCCAGCGACGGACGCGGCACAGGCAAGACAACTGTTAGGCCTCAGATTGTTTGCTTTGGAAGGTGGTTCGGGACCTTTGAAACCCAGATCATCGATAGATCATCCAGTTTCACACAAGCTGCAATCGGGAACCTGACTTTGTTAGCTAAGCGGCCGAGCAAGCCGAGCAAGGGCCCAACGGATTCCAAAGGGCTACTCGCAACATTTCTACGAGATGTTTCACATTGTTTCACCATGTTTGGCAATGCTTGCCCATCCGTGTTTATTGAGAATATGCCCATTGGGGAAGCTTACAACTTTCAACAACAGCTTCATCTCAGTACATCGTGTTTGGCATACAATCCCGCAGGTACGACAGCAGCGAAAGCAGCGAGGACACTGTGACCGGAAATGCGGTGGTAAACACATTTTAAGCATAACACACCTTTGATTTTTGCATTGAAATAAGGTTTGACTCTGACCAGTTTGCATTGAAATAGGGTTTGACTCTGACCAGTTTATTCAAGGGTATATTTGATTCAAAATTGTATAGAGACCAGGCCACTTCGAGTTCAATGTGTATAAGTATTTTACGCGTACAAGTCTCCATGGCGCAGGTTTGAATTGCCATGAATTGCCAAGGACAGCTTTGGGCGCACCCGAAAGCCCTCGATCCCCGACCGCCGCCGGGGTGAAAGCAGCTCGCAACCGCGAAAGGCGGAGGCAGGTGCACCTAGAAGATCTGGAAGAGGGTACTCGATTATCCGTTTGTTGGGTTTGTTGATCGATTTAGGTTTGAGATCGATGAGAAAGGCGAAGAGGATTCAAAAGGATTGAAACGGTCTTTCATTCCCACCCTTTATTTGCAAGGAATTCCTCTGACATTTGTTGTAAGTAGCGAGGGTGAGATTTCTGCTGCGAAACCGGCGCCGTACTCCCATGAACTCTGCAAGATAATGCAAGATGGTGTCAGGCTAAAGCCGCCAGTGAGGAAGAGACACTTGGCATGGTATTGATCCAGTGGGCAGCTGAAGGGCAATCAGCTTCCAACCGAACTTCGTGGAGAATTATTGAGAATTGTATTGGATCGACATTCTGGAACGAAACCAAATGAAATCTCTTGAAAACGTAGAACCGTACCCTTCTGTGAAACATCAATCAGGAAATCTTCAAGACCCAACCTGAGAACACGAGTCCCGTGTGAGACAAAGCAGAATCATACTAAGCCTGGTATAGAGTACAGTGGTAGTACAAGATAGGCTTTAGGCAACCAGTGGTACAGTATGGGCTAGGTTTTGGGCAAGCGGTCATGTTTCCAACGAGTAGTGAGTAGTGGTGATTCCAAGACATCAATGAATCTTCATCAAAGTATGTCACAGTGTGAGAATGGATTGACAGCAGTATCAACAGACCTTAGGCTTGGATTGTTTCCTTTGAACTAGTAGACGTTGGGATAGGCGCAGCAGAAGCCAGCAGCCTGCATTTGAAGGAGTCAATCAGATCTTGGGTCGCTTGAAGAACTGCAAAAAGCTGTGCAGAGAGCGCAGGACGCGGGACATGGGCACAGGCAAAGCCATGCAATGGACATTTGTAACTGAACGCACCTTCCGATGACTGCAGAGTTGCAGTAGATATCAGTGGATTGAGTACATGGGGTTCGGCTACTAATCACAGTCACTGCGTGACATACGTGTGCGAATGACCTCAAACCATGTCAAACCACAATGCTGCAGCATTTGTAAGAGGCTTGCTTTATCGAATCCATTGTGAGGGGTGCTGCCAGGGGGTTGTAGTTGCCTGTAGCTCCCGGATGACTTCCAACAACTTAGGGTCAGTGGCTCTTTCAGGTCTCTCTGCAGCAGTTGGAAATGAATATCGACATATAGTTTAATATAATATATAATATATATAGATCATTGATCTTGTACCTCTCTGGTACAATCTTCTATGAGAACAGGGAGTCTAATCACGAGGGATCATAATCAAACCTGGAAAAATAAAACATAGTAAATAATGATGATAAACAATTAATTAAGATAAGAATAAGTAATACCAAATTGTAACAACTAAGCAAAAATACTTACATTCGAGGAACATAATGGAAGCTATCAAACAATATACAAAAACAATTAAACGTAACGAAACATATTTAGAACTATTGAAAAACAATGGAAAAACATCTTGTGAATAGCCAGCTGGAGGTTCCTTCAATTACTGATTCAATTACCTTCCAGAACTGAGAACAACTTGAAACAAATAAAAAAAGAAAGCATAGAAACAAATAGAACATATGAAACAACATAGAAAAAAAGATAAACACAAATAATTAAAAAACATAAATAAAAATAAAAAAAATAAAAAAATGAAATATTTTGGGGGCGCCGAGGCAGATTTCCTTTCATTTTCTGCAGTTTTGCTTTACAATTCCAATGTTTTATTGCAGTTTGGACTACCATAGTTCATTTCTGAATATGATCCCTTCTGATGAGCCCAAAGCTCATTGATACAGAGAACATGGTTTCTGTCTCTGGAATCTTAGTGGCTGCCGTGGACATCCGTGGACATCTCGGGACCAGAAAATTGACCCAGGAGGAGCTGACTCGGGTCGAGGCCGATGCGCGGGATGAGGAGAGGCTCAAGGTGGGAAAGGCGGAGGATGATGCTCGGCGCAGTCGGTGCGCTGACTGCGCAGTCAGCGCAGTCGGCGCAGTGTCAGAGTGGTTCCATTGCCAAAACTTCATCTGAAGGTCCATCTATATGACTATGCTGACTATGCCAATATGTTGCCTATGAATTTTCCAGATATTCTGTGATATTCTCTATCATTTTCTGAAGATTTCCAATGTCAGATATGCTGCCAGCTGCCAGCGTTGTTGCTCAGATGGGCGGACGATGGTCCAAGGCGATGGCCCGCGAGGTGGAGGAGGCGGTGTCCAACGCCCGCGATCGCTTCGAGCGCGAAATGGAGCAGAAGCTGAAGGACATGGAGCGAAGGCACCGCCCAAGCATCCACGGATGGTACTGAAAATCATCACATACTTGTAGTATATATATAATGTATATATATATGGTAATAATTTGTAATATATTAATTATATGGATTTATATTATATGGTGTATAGGTGTATATATATATAGATGTATACAATTCTATACGCCATCATAATTCATCATAGGTTATACATGGTTATACATAATGATACTCACCGAAAATCATGGACCTTCAGTAGTTCACCTCTTTGATGTTTGGATTGCTGCCGAAGACTCCAGCTGAACTTCTCTTTTCTTTGTGCCCATTGTTGGACTGCAAGCAAATGCAAACTTACATTATGAAAAGCTTATTATATCTGATTATAACGAAAATTATGATCATTATAATCTCTCATAGAGATCTTGACTTGTTGCCTCTTTATAGAACACATCAACGCTTTTGATGCGCTCTTTTTGAAACGTGGTAAAGCATAGATGAAACATCCACTGCAGGTCGAATTCAAAGTTCAGAGTCTAGTGACTAGTGTTTGGCCTGTAACTCCTTGACATCATCAATCTCCATGCAAAAAAAATCAAAGCCAATTATTGTGTCCTTCATTGACTGCTGTGTGGACCCTGAAGGTTGCAGTCCGAAATGGAACAGAAGATAGAAGATGAAAGACAAACTCAAGAAGAGGCTGCTTGACTCTACCCGGTTCGTCAAGCCCCCATCAAAGTTCACCAAAATGATTGGGAGGTAACACTCACCAAGAATTGTCTGCAAGGAGTTTCGCAGGCCTGCTTTGAAGCCCCTTCGAATCCTGTGCTGGAGCACGTCAATCCCATGCAGGCGGCGAAGGTTCGCAAGATGGAGCTAGAGAGGGATGCTCGACAGGCGTGGTCACCGCGGGGGGTTACGACGGTGAGTCACGAAGCAAGGAGCAAGGCACCTGAACATTTGTCGGGTTTGAGCAATCTTAGCATTTTCTGTTGATTCCAGATTCCTAGCGTGGCCTCAACTTCCTCAGCCCTTCACATCCCTTGACATCCTTGGACACCGACAGCTGGCTGCTTCGAGGAGCGCGAACGGCTGATCGAGGAGGCCGAGAGAGCCTTGCGACAAAGGCGGAAGCAGGTCATGTTGGACCCTGGGACTCAAAGTGTCCGCCTGGCTTTACCATACACATGGAAACGGAATGGCTGTTGAATCGGAGTGTAATTGATCCATGATCAGAGTTATGAGCATTGGGATGGAAATTGAGCAGTACGCGGCTGATCTTACTTGTGGTTTGTGGAGCATTCAACCATGTTCGTCAAAGAGAGGGGCCTTTGTCGCATCAAATCTTCATTGGAAGACTGAGGCTCAGAAGAAGATAGACCGTGCCCACCAGAAGGCCGGATCAACTGCGATGGGTTCACCATCTGCAAGGATGTATGCAGCAGTGTGAGAAATTTTCCAACTGTGGAATTGGTCCATCAAGCAGTTGTGACTTCCAATTTTTTCTAGATTGCATGTTTGAAGGCATTTCTTCGTATCTCTCGCGTTAGCCAAACATCCACCAAAGATCACCAACGCCAATTAATTACACTCATTCCTTCACACAAGTCAAGATGCAAGACATTCCTCATGCTTTTACCCATGCATTTCTTCTGGTTCCTACATGGATCGGTGATGATCACCACAAGTTCCGATACAACTAGTATATAGATTAGACACACATAACCGCATAACTACTGTATATAGCTTATATATCGCTTATATACAACCTTCCACGCTGATCCACACCACAGCCATACTGCCATAGGCCATCGCGAAAGCCAAGCAGATGGTCTCCAGCTCGGAGGAGCCTCCGAAGGCTAAGAAGGCGACTTGGGCCTTGGGCCTTGAGCGAGTTGAGGTCGGTTTCTTTAATTGGTTCTTCCCGATCCACCCAGCTGATAGCTCTAAATCCAGAATAGACTGACACCATTTTTGATGAAGCAATCTGAAGCATTCTGAAGCTTTTGTTTGTTGATTATGTCAAGAGTGCTGTTCTTGTTGTGTCTATCAGCGCAGAGAAGGGAGTGCGCAGGGATTATCCAACAATATCCAAGCGATGCATGTTGCATCCTTTTCCCGAGGTGAAAGACAGGGAGGTCAAGAAAGATCGAAGACCTGCTTGCAGTGACTCGGACTTTTCATGAGTTTTCTAGTTGTGAGGCTAACAATGCATCATGAGGCATTGTGTCAATGGAGACTCAGAACATCTCAGAACTTTGGTTTTCCACGCCACCTTGCAATGCCTTGCACGTTGGGTGTGATTGTCCGGCACTAGGTGAGGATAGCCGATGCCTCAGAATGCACATCTCCCTTTACATCTCGGCAAGGGGTCACGAGGAAGCCTGATTTTTTGAATATGTTTGATATTTTTTGATAATCTTCTGCAAACTATTTTCCTGAACTCATGGGAGATATCTGATGCTTGTACAACCTACAGGTCAGGCATATGAGGACAGCCTTTTTTCATCCTTCTCGGAATCCTCGTGGTCAGGTAGCCTCGATTACCGACGGAGCCGGCGGAAGGAGCAAAAGGAGCCTCTTTTGTATTCGACCAGCCTTTCAGAGGGTTTGTTTTTCGATGGGATCACAATGGATCACATAAGCATCATAGGCCATAGATGGCCATAGCAAACGTCCTAGGCCATAACTGTGATAACGTCCCATCCAATGAATCCAATGGGCGTAGCAATGAACAAGAAGCTGGGATGCGCACGAATCAAAGTGTCATCTTGAAGCCAATCATGATATCTTAGTTGTGTGGTGACATCTCAGATCTAGATTCTAAACCCCACCTTCAGATCGGGGAGAATCCTAGCAATGGTTGTTAAAATGGGAGATCTGGCAACCCGAATGAAAACTTTCTAGGAACTGTTTGGCAAAGTTGGCACTAAGATCCCCCCTTCATGGATGCTCAGATGGGCACCGTCCTGGTGCATGGCATTCGAGAAGCCTATGGACGATATGCAAAAAAAGAACACATTTCCATTGTCAAAATTGTCAGCCATTGATTACTGTATTCGTTCATTATGTTTCACGACATGTCATGATTCTATCTTCTCCTCCGCTTGCACCTCGAGAATATTACCATGTTTGCCACTGCTACGGCCATCTATGGCCATCTATGGCCTTGATCACCTTATTGATGACGACTCATTTATTATCCATTGGTTTCTAGATGATCAAGTCCTGGGGGTTGAACATATCTAATTGACATGCCCAAATCTATCCAACACCAATATATCTACATCGACTGATTCGTGACATCCTTTGAGGTTTGAGGCTCATCAATTTCATCGTTATCATGATTTGACTGATCCCACTGCCTGTTTGAGCAATATATATATATAATTATATATATAATTATATATATATATATAATTATATATATATATATATATTATAGCAATGTGGTTGAGTCACCATCACCTTTAATGGCTATTGCAGTGACTGCAACTATCGAAACGATGGGCTCGGCTGTGAAGTAAGCCGCGACGAGGAGACGAGGACGCAAAAGCTGAATGGCCGCTCTGGAGGTGAACGACGAGGTGCCCTGAAAAGACGACTGGAATGGAGCGGATCATAGCGGATCAGTTGACCAAGATCCTCCAAGTTTTTGCACCCCAATTTGCCCAGCAAAATGAGAAGCCAATCATGACAAGAATTATGAGCGATGACATGCATGAAACATCACGAAACTCTTACGGTCTCTTCAGCATATGTGGTCAATGTAATGGTTTGTCATATATCATCATCCGGGCACTGCCGCGGACCAAACGTTTCTGGACGCAATGCCAGATCGTCGTAGCAGCCACAGTGAGGAGAGGGACATGTGCCAGGATGTTGTTGATCTTATATTGAAAGGACCACCTTGGTTTGCCAAAATGTTCGACAATAGGCAGGCGCAGAATGCTTGAGAGGCGAGATTCTGAGTTCAGCATTTGACTGGAATTGCCTAAATACGATATATATGTTTGTTATTGTTTGTTATTCCCTGAACAGCTGCCAGCTGATGGGGGTTTCAAATTTTGCGAAGAAATCCAACGTGTTACACAACGATTCTCTCCGTGCCACGTCGTTGGATGGAAAATTTGCCCAGTCAAGTGCCAGGAGTCCAGCGAGAGAAAACGAGAAGTCCATCTGCCGCTTGACTGCTTCCCTTTCTGGGGCAGCAGTGCGTCACAAGGTTGAACACGGTCTTGACATATTTGGAGTACATTTGGATGAACACTTCAATGCAATTGATGAAAGAACTTGCAAAAACGATTCAGTACATCCAGTACTTCGATGGCGAATGGGCAGGCCGTTTTGGAAGGGATCAGGTCAAAACGATTCAAAACGTATGCAAACCAGTCATGGGCCATTGCAAGCTGGTTCGCAGCCCAAGGGCAGCGTACAAACGATCGGGTCGAAGCCAAAGCCGATCGCGCACTCCGCTCCGGCTGAAAACCAGCAGGTTGTGGTCCCAGTGCACTGGGGAAGCGGGAATCATCTGCAGTCGAGGATGCAAGGTGACGCAAGTAGTATCAAGATATAGTACAGCATCAAGTATATAATAATCATTTCATATCACGAAAGGTAGCGTCAGCTACCTGAGTTCTCCGTGCTTCAGCACAATCATAGGGGGTATTGGGGGGCCAGCCCGTGGAAAACGTAGAATTCTCGACGTTATGTATGAGATATCAATTATAAAGGGGGAATGGTCATGGGTTCAATTCCCACGGGTGACGCGGTCACGGTCCTCCACAGTAGAGGCACACTCTCCATGAGGGAGATGTCCCTGTAGTCCAGCATAATTGGTTTGCTTCAGCCTCAATAACA
>Ga0126342_10000727_pt1:0-30000 | contig 39595 bp, 27 predicted proteins | sample Cyp1metagenome_FD_92528 | JGI IMG/M metagenome (GOLD analysis project Ga0126342, IMG submission 92528) | Coral microbial communities from Lord Howe Island, Old Settlement Bay, Australia - Cyphastrea 1 metagenome | ecosystem: Host-associated > Invertebrates > Cnidaria > Coral ...
GGTATGGTATGTAATGTAATCTAATGTAATGTAATGTATGTATGTATGTATGTATGTATCATATACAATGGAACATATCCTATAATACATATATATACACAATATAGTAGAATAATTTACACATATATATATATATATATACCATATATATATATATATACATACTATATATATATATATATACTATATATATATACTATATATAGTATACTAGAATATGATTTTACTGCCAAAACAATCATGTAGTTTAAAACATTTAGGCAGAAACAATCAGCAATCATGGTCGACAAATAGTTTTTTCTCCAGAAACCAGGGGAGCAATGGTTGTTTCAAGTAGCACTAATCAACAAACAAAAACTGGACTTAAGCAGCAAACATCAGATCTAAATCCGCTGGTAATCCGACCAGTATTAATCGAACATCAATCCATTCAGGAGATAACTTTCCCATAAAATATAATATCTGGTTGGTGGTTTCAACCCCTCTGAAAAATCTTAGTCAGTTGGGATGAGTATTCCCAATATATGGAAAAATAAAAAATGTTCCAAACCACCAACCAGTTGTAATGTGTTTTTGCTTTTACTACCAGGTGATGATTTAGACAATTTAGTCCATCTGTTTGATCATGTTTCATCAATGTTTCATCTTCCCCATCCTTGGGGCATGTCACCCGCCGTGCCACCGTTGGTTCGCCTTCATGGAATCCAAATATCGGGGCCAAAAATCTGTAAAGAGCGGCCTAGAAACGGCGGTGAGCTGGCTCAGGATCATCGTCACAAAGGTAGAAACACAAAACATCTTTATGAAACCATCAACCACAAAATAAAGATGCTTCTGTCTCAAAACAGGGTACCCCCCCTTGTTTTCCGATTTGAACCTTGCCCCAAAGAAACAGTTGGGGCCCCATTTTCGGAGAAAGCCATTATAATCCCCAAGGGTCACTAGCTGACCTGTTAGTCAGAATTCAGCCAAAAGCAGAAAACAGAGCTGGAAAAGCGACGCAGTGCTCCAAAGTGCTTGCTAAGCACAAACAAAACAGGCTATATAGTTCGAGTGGTCTGCATGATCAACCTTCAGTGGGCAATCGCACTGAATAAGTAAATGTTCCTTTTCCAAGGAACCTAAGAAAAAGCAAACATCTATCGCACTATGAAGTACATATGATAACAACATATAATAACATATAATAACATATAACAGCATATAATAGCATGAACTATCATATAATAACATATAATAACATATAACAACATATAATAACATAATATAACATTTAATAACATATAATAAGGCGGAATATGGCCGAATTGAACTAGCTCCCACTACTCGCCATCATTCTAGTGACGTCACGGTGAGGTCATTATAATTCAGCCAGATATCTGGACGTTTCCGGACCCGCTCTCGCCTGTCCACTGCCTTTAAGGTCTCCTTAGTTCCGGCATCTACGCCTTAGTTCGATCGGCGGTGACCTTCTTGGACTGACAGGCGCTTGGATGGGTGTACTGCACCAAGGCTCTGGCTGATGTACAGCTGAGTAATGGGAGTGAGCTTGCGGATTGCATCTGGAAACCTAGGATTCCGACACGCAGGAATCTGCACGGGGCACGTCAATCTTGCTGTTGAAATGACATATTTTCCCACACTAAAAAAAAGGATCTGCCACCACTTCTTTGGCATGAAATTGCTGCCCGCTTGGTCGGCTTGGTCTCTATTAGAGACAGCCCCCTTTCCCATGCTATCCATCATGCATATCCGCATAGCCTTTGTGCTTTTTCTCAGCAATTACCCTCTGGCAGTTAAACCTGGCCACGGAACATCCATTGTAAATCCCATTAAATACCATATACCTGGATGACCTATTTTTGAGCTGATTCCCCTTATAGGAACCATGATCAAATTCATCCAGAAGGTCAGAAGGATGCATCACAATGGAGGATTCTTCAAGGCCAGCTGCAGGTGAGATGACTAAGTGACTAAGTCTACTAAGTGCCCGTGCTGGGCATTGGTGACCAGGAATGTGCTGATCCTGGACAGAACACGTTCGAGGCCGCGGTTGCAGCATGCCGAAGATGGGGATATGAACCACCCTGAATTGCATTGGGGTTGAATTACTTGATACAATATGATAATGTGATATCATATGATATTACATGATATTATGTTATGTTCTTGTAATTTGAATTAACCATGTTAACCTCGGAAGTCGGAAGAAGAGATCTAACCCGTTGACTACGTAATTTAAGCCGTTTCCCGTCCAGGAGATTTGACTTTCAATGGGTTCACCCAGCAGGATGGTATCAAGTGCAGTCACTGGGATGGGGCAGTTGCGGATCCTAATGGAGCCTTTGAGACTTGGGACATCTTAGGACTCTAAATCTCTGCAGTCTTTTTTTGATGTGTCTGGTTAACTGACTTCGATGATCTTTCCATTGCCTAACGTTAGAGGTTAGGGCTGGAGGGCTGTGTATGTCTCAAACAAGCAAGGACTCGTACTTGTCATTGGCAGGCTTGACCTCCACGATTGGCAACTTAAAACCATGTTTTACGTGCGCTGAATTCTTGGTTTTGCTGGTCGAGAATCTCTCCACGATTCATGGCCAACCTTAGATCTTCTTTGTGAGCTAAATATCTATTGCTCACTAGGTCATGTTGTTTTTCCCGGCCCCCATGTATACAGGAAAACAAGTTGCACGAAACACTGGACTACCCATCACCAGTAGGTTTACATCATCTGGGCAGATTAAAATAATTCACTAACCTGAATAGTTCGGCCATAATATGGGATGATTCCCCTCATTGACCATGTTTCCAGGGTTCGGTTGCAGTGAGGTCGTTATAATTTGCTCCATCTTTTGTGGCCCACCAACTTCACCGAGCCAGGCACTGACGTTTGTGGAGCTCGTTCAACAGTTCATTTATCCTCGGATACCTCGTGGTGCCCCGTGGTGGAAATGGTGAACCATTACCAAGCTGGGGCCCCCTTGGCACGATAGTTCTAAGTGGATCCAAGTGGTAACTCCAATAACCTTTGGGTTCATGGTTGCATTGAAGTATATAGTTAGATCTAGTTAGTGGGGTTTGCAAACCAACTTAAACTGCAGGCCACCATCTTATATGTGGTTTCATATCAACACATTCATGTTGGGGGACAAATACTCTTGAGCGGCATATTTTGCCAGACTCTAAGAACCAAATTTTGTTGAGGCAAATGACTTTGAGCAGCAGCTTCAACATGTCTATACGGAATATGGTCAAAACATGTCAAAACTGAACGATTTGTTAATATGTTATAAATTGTTATAACATCCAATTGACATCACCCAAGCACTTGAAACATCTTGAAAGAAACCTTTACCTCTAGCATTCGGGATCCAAGATCTTATCGCTTTGGCAATTTTTCCAAGTGAAGCATGTCTCAGAAAGGCAAGCCCTGGAAGTCTAACCTTAGTCATTGAATCTACCCCGTTGATACGTTGCAACGACTGAATTTGGACATGTATTGTCTATTGTGGACTTGATATCAAGTAACTTGCATCTACATACGGATGTCCCCGCCTTGAACTTGAAGATGGATATCATTCTTGGATTTTTGGTTGTTACAAGCGCTACTAAATCCCGATGATGACATCCCCGTGAAGATAGCACATGTCGTCCAACTGGGTGGCGCCACATAATGGGCTCACCCACCAAGGATAAGGCGCAATGCCTGGTGCTGATGAAGAAACTCACATGGTCACGGGCACAACGGAGGTGTCTGAAAATGGCTTGTATACCTCTGGTAAACTAACAATTATATGATATTATATTATATATAATGTGTAAAGTCACAATGTTCATCGCAATATCCTCTAAATTTCTATGGGCAAGTTTCTATCATCGCTATGTAAGAAATGACCAGAGGGTATCCCCCCAAGATCCCAGACCAAGGGAAGAAGATCACACTGTTTACTGGTTGGTGAGTGGCTTAAATACTAACGGTGATGTTGAATCCCATCCCCCAGAAAAAAAAAACCTCACATCCACCATGCTTTTTGGGGAGTGCTCAATATTAGGAGGAAGGATCCTGTGAACTCAGCAACGTCCTGGATTGACTGTGCCGGATTTTCTAGTCGTTTTTTTGAAGAAACCATTTACTACATAGGCATGTTTGTCCCTGCCAAAGAAACATCACTTAACACAAGAATTCACAAACCCTGTAGATACATTGAAAGAACACCCAAAATACCTGGTTTCAACAACTGGTTCAGCACCATTCTCCCCGTAAAAGAAAAATAAGATAAACTAAGAACATCATTGGAGAAGCATATCTCGACTGCCCCACTAGCACACTCAGCGGGACGGATCGTCGCCTCACGTTCAAGGCTTCCTCAAAGCGCTCCTTCTTCACGCCGGGAATGCCTGCATATTTTTTCTCACAGCGGGGGGACAAAATATGCCTTGGTTTCCTGCAAATCCATTGAAATCTAGGAAATGTATATCGTATAGGATTAATTTGAGAAACTATTAATACAGGAGACAATGTGTTCTTTATCACTAAAGGCTGATAAAACTTTCCATATCCTATTATAGAGGTTCCTGCAAAGTCATTCAAATCTAAAATGTGTGGTTCAGGCACGCCCCTGAAAAATATGAGTCAACTTTCCCTAATTACCCCAATGATGATGGAACATGATGGAACATGATGGAACATGACAAATAATTGAAACCACCAAACAAATGTCTAAATCGTTGAAACGGGATTGTAGTGTCCCCTGTTTCAAGGACAAACCGATCCGGTTTTGCGAGCATGGTTAGACACAAGCGACGCATTTTCCGGAACCAAGTTGGCCAGTCTCAAGCTTGTCAATCTACCCATCAAAATCAAGGTTGAAATAGGATTGATGGACAATTGCGGCGAAATCTACCAAATGTGCAGCACTTAATACCCATCAAGATCAGTGTCACGGGCAACATCCTCAATTGCATGGTTTTCATCCACATGTTCAAGGTCTCGGATTTGCTTCATCTGCAGCATGTTATCTATGTAAGTCATGTTTCCGTTCTTCTTAAGTGGAATGGAGGCGGGGGTATGGTCAAAGTGATGAAATACCGATGAAACAATGGGATTGCCCAATTTGTTGGTTTTACCCTGCTACTCTCAATTTGATTTGGCGGAAAGAAGAGATACTCTTCCATTCATGGCTACAGATTAACCAGTAGCCAACCATTCACTGAGGTTTACCTTTGTCGTAAGGGTTTCAGTCCGCATATGGGTTCCTCCAAAATTGGGGTACACCCAAAATCCATATCATCATTGTACCCATGAATTAATTTTGCGTTTTTGGGGCATCCCGAATCTTGACACAAAGCATCACAAAGCCAAGTATATCAAGTTGGTTGTATAATGTTGTATATCCCATCACATTCCCATGATGTTTCTATTATTGTTCATGACTGGTTTACAACATTTTACAACCTCATTCAAGTACTGAACATGATTTTTCCCGAACTTTTGGCGAGGCAATCCATGTTTCATGGCTCTACCAAAAAAAGGCGCCTTTGCATTCACGAATCATCCTGGCACGAATCGGCAGTAACACCAATTAGGTGACTACGCAATGTTCGGACATGGCTATGATTCGAAACCGGACCCAAAGGGTGCCCGTTTTGTCATAGCTGGTTGAGGGATGTTGATTCGCCCAAAATATGACAATAGTAGGTTTTGACCCATCCTATTCACTACCAACAACCATTTAGGCCCTGCTAGGCTCTGTTAGATTGACTCCGAACCGGCTGGGTACGGTGGCAGCAGGGAAAAAATGCAATTTGAGACAAACATCTATGAGCTCACATGAACTCACTACTATGATATGCTATTATCTACTATGTGATTATCTATTACTGTATATCTACTAATCTACTATTATCTATACTATTTGGGAATCTATTATATTATATCTATTATTATATCTATTATATCTACTGAAATATCTACTATTTACTATTATTATCTACTATTATCTATTATTTGGATCTATTTGGGAATCTTCACCGGATTGGACTGCTGGAAAATAGCCGACTGGGACTGGGATGGACCTTCAGTGCTGAGGCACATCCCACATCATCCCACGGAAAAACAAAAAATAACATTATGTTTACATGTGTTTACCTAAAGACCTAAGCACAATATATATATACCTGATACATCCTTAGATTGAAAAAAAAACGATCTGTTTCTAAAAAAACAGGTTTTTGGGAAACGGATTGGAAAAAACAATCTAGAGGGTTACCAGGTACGGTACATACATATATATATATGATATAGTGGTTTCCTCTAAATTTGCCAGTCAATTCCAGAAGTCATATGGATTCGATTGTGTGCTCGTCAAACCATACAGTTATGGGCCTTGACCAGTTATGAATAGTTATTAGTCAGTTGTAACATGTTGTAGCCTATAACCCCATTTCTGGAATGACAACACGTATTTGTTTACCGTAAACATAACTGGTGAAATAACACCTGTTATAAAAAATATACTGTACATGTGTTTTTTCCCATATACCCTCTGGTACGTTTACATAGCTATGGAAATCACCATCCTCATTTGGTAAATCAACTATTTCAATGTGCCATTTTCAATAGCTATGTAAGAAATTGCCAGAGGGTAAATCCCATATCATCCCATGATTCATCATTGTTAACCCATTGTTATTCAACATTAAAAATCACCATTAAATCACCATGCAAATTATAGCGGTTAAATCACCATGTTCCTATGGTTTTCCTATGGTTTTCCTATGGGTTTCCTATGGTTTTCCTATGGTTTTCCCATGGTTTACCACCATTTCTGTTGCTGAACTCCCAAGGTTTGGTCGCCTCTTGTGCTGATCGACGCCATCTGCCACGATCCTCGGAGATCATTGGCTGTTTTGGACGACTCAGTGATGGAAACAAACCAATCATAGCAGCATTAAGCGTGATTCATATGGGATAATATGGGATAATATGGGATATCACCATTCATCATGGGATATAATATGAATAACTAAAGATTTTGTAATTTGCAAGAATAAGTAGAAGTTAAAAGCATAACTAGTAACTAGATCCAACTAGATGTTATATCATGATATCATTACCATATCGTGAATAATAGCGATGTTGACAGCAATAAAGATAGTGAACATTTTGCTAGCAATGATTGACAATATTATATAATAATTCACACGTACCATTTGCAACAATAAACAATCATGAGAATAAAGCAACAATGTGCGTAAAACAATGCCATAAACTAGCCATGACTGGGAATGGCAAGCAACCATACCAGCTACAAAAATGCTACTGGGGGAGTATAATCACTATCACTATTAATGGATTACAATAACTACCAAAAAAAACACTATTAATGGATAATAATCACTATAAAATCACTATTAATGGATTATGATCACTACAAAAGAAGCACTATTAATGGATTATAATCACAATACAAATCACTATTAATATCTATTAATCACTATTCACCACCATTAAATCAATGGCCACGTGCTGCACGAGTCACTGATCAGGCGGATCCATGGACCATTTCCACTCGGTACCCACGGGGTTCTTGTGATGTCGCCAGCAGAAAACACATTTGTTGGCACCTCAGAACCAAGTGGGATGGGTCAAAATACCTATGAAATTACCATGAATATCCATGAATTTGGATATATGTGGGGGAAATGTTGCATCCATTGACCAGCTATTTTTAGGGTAGGGTGCCAAGATTTTGACCCATAAATTCACAGGGATTCAACCAACCCGCCCTTGGGTGACCCTCCAACAGCAACAACGGTTTATTGTTCGCTTATCAAACACCAACAACCACTTGTAAGGGCTTATTCACCATGCATCATGTGGGGAGTCACCTCTACCGGGGTTGGTGGAAACCCCATGAATGATGCCATGATGACACATGAATTTCAATTGCTGCATCAACTGAAAAGACTTGGTTCCTGGAAGCAAGGAACCAATTGATTTTGTAATGTTTAATCTCATTTATCAGCGAGTAGATGAAGCGTATCTGAAACAATCACATATATTTTGTTTCTCAGTATTCTATGATTCCATAAGTTTGTCCTGAAAAGAAACTCTGAAAATCTGCAATGTCTTGTGGTTGATCATCATTTCCCCCTTCCAAAACATGGCGATCCCGGCGATCCCGGGGCCCCATGCAGGCCAGGGAAGGCGTTGCTTCCATGCCTGCTGGATCCATGGCTTCCAAGAAGATGATCCATGGTGGACAACTTGCTGAAAGATACGGTATTTTTGAAAAACATGGGGATACATTGTAGTATAGTATCATTGTAGTATATATTATATATAAATATGTATATGTTGTAGTATAGCACCAAATTTATCGCATATGTATCATTGTAGTATAGTATAGTAGTATAACATAGTATAACATAGTATAACATAGTATAACATAGTATAACATAGTATAGTAGCATAGTATTTACCATTGTAGTATAGTAGCATAACATAGTATAACACCTAAAAATGGGATCTCAGGATGTGAACTACGAAAAGTTCAGTAAGCCAGATTCACAAACAGACTGTGACTCGAAATTCAGCCAAATAATGATAGGATCCATGGTGCTGGTATATTAATGCTAACATAAAGGGTGTATATTGATGGGATCCATGGCACACCATATATAGCAGCACCATGGATCCGTCATGGGAAAGAATGATAATTGGGCAAAAAACTGTCAGGACTGATTCAGTGATTTGGACAACAAATATGGCGATATAACATGATATAACCACTGTCAAACTGATATAATCACTAACGAATGCAAATATGTCACTGGCAGGGCCAAAACAAGCTTCGTCTGCTTGGTGTTTCCGCCATCCATCCCAAACAGTCGAGTTGCAAAAGATCAAATGATCTACATCCAGAGGAGTAAAAGCAACAGCAACATTAACAGAACAAAATCCAAATCGTCCAACGTTTCTTGGAGGATCTTGGAAGTCACATTAACTATCATTCAGAGTGTGTACTTCTCATGATAGTTGATGCTGGAATTATGGAATTGCTTGATGGTGCCGTTCCAATGATGATACGATGTTGACCATAGCTCTAGGAACGATATTTCCCAACTTGTTATGTGGCAATTGTCACATGATTTAGATTTATCAAAAACCCAAACTGGACCCTAAAGTGGAAACAATGGGTTTGTTTGAAAATACAAACAACAAATATCCCATGTTGATGGTTGAAACCTCATTTTCCCCCCTTACAAAATAACAATGTTTTATTGGCCAAACACATCAAGCTCCAAGCCCCCGCGCATTGGTAGGAAGTGATGCCATAGAAGGAGTGTTTGTAGCAACCTCCTCGACCTTCAACGGCTGCGAACTGATGTGACTTTTGGGTGATTTCCACTCCTCAAGAATAACACAAACATACATAGATTTACCCTCCCCAAAACATAATATAGACATAAATATTGACCCTGAAAATGACACAATTTGAGAAAAAACTAATCTTCCAACCCCCCTATTTATTGGCAGGGTCCATGTCAACTGGAGTGATGGTACAAACAACTATGCATAAAAAACGGAGTTTCGACTGTCTCGACTCAATACAGCCTAAGGCCTAAACCAAGTCGTTGGATATTCAAACCAACAAACATGTGGATATCAAACAGCTCTCGACACTGAAGCAAAATTTGATAAGACTTGAATACTTAGGTTGATTCAACTGAAACGTTAAACCCATATTACCGTATTATGCTGTCCTCCTTTACCCAACCAAGAAGCAGAATCCAAACACAAAAGGTGCCATTCAGATTGCAGGAATCTTATATCTTAAGACAAGATGCATCTGAATGTAAGCAATTACTTGTTTTGTATCCCAGGTCAAGTATACACTATGGAAGAAAAATATGCAACATTGGCGTTCTATCATGATATTCTTCGGCATGGATCAAACTCATTGCACCCCAACAGAGATAATTTCATATTTCAATATCCAGTGTTAACATGCCGTAAGACACAGTAGACCTAGTTATGTCGACCCCAACTTACCTATCGTTTGTAGGCCTTATATATTGTTGATCGTATCCCATTAACCTCGATTAGAATCCCATGAATTATAGCCCGTATGACTCGTTTTTAATCCCAGTGACAGTTAGTTATACCTGAGATAAATACCTGGCTTATCCTCTAGAAGTAGAATACCCCAATCTACTGTATGATTGCATTACTATTTCTGGACATATATCATGATATATTGTAGTAACGTAGTATATTACCCATCGGCATTTATACCACACACACACGAGACATATAATATGATTGAATGACCCCATGGCATCCTCCGGTCATTCACCAGTTATGAAAAATAATGTCCATTTAGCTCGATGATTCCCTACATAAAACATGGTGTTTTTCCATGTCGAATTTCCAGATGCCCCGATTCCCAAAGGATGATGATGTCCCAGATGCTCCGTGGCCTCTGAGCTGATGCTTCGTCCAACGACAAAGCTTCACGGCCGAGTGCGAGCCAACAATCTTGTAGCCTCGGTACCGTCCAGGCGTTATGGGTATATGGCAGCTGTGTCAGCTATGCTCAACACTCAAAACCTGAATGGACACTTTGGAATCAATGGAATCAGTTCTGGTGATTCGTGTGATTAGTGTGCTATGAAAATCACACTGTTTGTTCCCATTAAGAGGTAAATCATTGAACCACATGAGCCGGGTTTTTAAAGCCAACTGCTAGATTACCAGCGGGTACTGATATACGTATATATGAGCTCCCGTCAAAATCCTTACATTTGAGTAGTTGCTATTGTTATGGTTATCGCTTTTGGGTGGGGGGGCCTATCGCTTTTCAGGGTTTTGTGAAAAATCCATTCCTCAACAGGCTCGGAAATGGATCGAGCAGTTGTTTTGTTGGTTTCAGGTGCTTCGGCAACACACTTCATGTTCCTTTCGTGTTGCATTTATTTGGATGCGTTCTCCTTAATTTTCCTTTCATTTGCATTAATTTCCTTTCATTGATTGTGGTATTCATTTTCATTCATGCTCAATGTTCCTTTCATATTTCTTTCATGTTCATTCCAATGTGTATTCATGTCCTCTCATCTTCCACGCATTTTCCTTTCATGTTGCATTCATGTCCTTTCATTTCCTTTCTAAAGTTATGGAAATGGCTCCATGGCTTGGCCAGGGAACCGAGTGCAACAAATGGTTATCGCTAACTTATCGCTAAGGTTATCGCTATTAAATAACCCCTCCATACCCCTCCAACAAATGACATTGTTCGAAGGAAATTTGCCACAAAACAGCAGAGAGAGAGAGAGAGAGAAAGAAAAAGAGCGAGCGAGTTGGATGCCAAATGCTATGGTAACTGCAGGAAACAGGGCACCACTGGTTGAATTTCCCTCATCGGTTTTGCCCGGCCCGTTCTGAGTGTGCACAACAGTATTCGCTTGGTTTACGCCAAGTTTAATGGACTGTCGTGTATGGTCCCAGGTTATCGCTTTTGGGGGTGCCCTATCGCTTTACAGTGTTTGGTGCACATCTCTGACAAAAAAACTCCTGCAATACTAGAGTAGTCTTCAACCATTTTGACCATGGCTCATATATTATATACAATTGTATCCCAATTACACTTCCATTTTGCACTTCATTGAATCCCCATTATCCGCCATATCCCAACTTTCCATTATACCCGAGTATATTTCAACCCAAGATTGAAACACATTTGATGTCCACTACAGCGCACGCCTTCTTTAGTCAGTTGTGCACGATGCTTGCTGGTGAGCATGGGACGTTCCTGCCGACAATTTTGGTTGAGGTCTGAATATTGGGATTTACCCCAATTTTCTGGCATTTTGTTATGGGGTGATGCCAGCTGGATTCATTGAAGACTTTGTTCCGTAGTCCTTCACAGAGCCTGACGTGTAGCAAAAAAAATGGTTCATAAGAATGAGGGAAGCACATTCTTGGGCCCTCTTGTATGTTGATGATTTGAATCCATTTGATGATTCGGAACATTGACACACCTGGTGCTACAAACTACTGTGGTTCGGACCAGACTTACGATACACTTGTCACCATCAACAATTGAGAACGGAAAATCATTCATTGCCAATAAAGAGTTTGCTGAAATGTCCTACAGGATGTTCACTTCATATCCGATTTTCGAAACTTTATGGGGAACTTCGAGTAGTATCAATCCTTGGATGCGCATCCCAGGTTGTGAACGGTTTATAACCCATTTATACATATATATATATATATGTATATATATACATAAAATCATAATAACAACAACAATAACAATAACAATAATAAATGATTACAAAATCAATAGTGACAATAGTATAGTTAAAACACAAAATCAACAGTAAAACAATGATATAATAAACATTAACATGAACATGATGATGATGATGAAGATCATGATGATGATGATTATGATGCTGATGATGATGCTGGTGATGATGATGATGGTGATGATGATGATGGTGATGATGTAATTATAGTTATATATATATATGTTTAACAGCGGTATCATATCCTCACTTTGACATCATGTTGGATGCACCGTGGCCGCGGTGGCCGCGCCATGGCCTTGGTTGCACATCCTTCAGCAAGCTCCTCCACGTCTGACCTGGGCGCTGGCAGATCAAGCCAGGAATGTCAACAATGGGGCGTCTTAGCCGTAAATTGGATGTAGTCAATGTCAGATTGACATTGATATTTCGGAATTTCGTCAATGTTAGATTGATTTACTGGTATCAATTGATACAAAAACATTGAACGTCAATACAATACCAGTAAACAAATCAGAACAAGAATAATTCCATCTAGATTAACATGGGATGTATCAAAATATCATTCTATCTACGCCACTTCTACTTGCAAACCGGATACCTGCAAATCAACGGATATCAACCGTGAATCTATACCCAGTGGGATGACGTTCGAGATGCTCAGCTGCAAACGCTCCTTTCTGCTCAGCTTCGCCTGGAAGATTTATCAAGGGATAATGTGTATAGTGTATACAGAATAAATAGTAATTGATGATAATGATAACAATAATCATAATAAATCATAATAACATCATATATATACACATAAATGTTCCTATATTTTCTAATATTTGTTACAATAACTTACTGTGTTCCTTCAGATTCTGTCTGGGAACTCCTCTGACTGGTGCACTTGGCGGAGTCCCTGGCTAGCTACTATATATATATATATGATAATTAATAACAATATATAAATATAAAACCCACACAGCTAAAAAAACAACATGTTGTAATTGGAAATGCAAATATCATATAACTACGATACTGTGTGATTCAAACACAATTATTATACACAAGTATTGCACAGGTATTTCGTATATTATTGTTTACAGTTTAGTTATGTGAGAATAGACCCACACGCTGTCATCCTCCATCCTCCCAGTTTTTCTTCGCAACCATCGATGGTCCAACCAAGTCCAGGAAGATCGTCATCGTCCTCGGGAACTGAGACACACGGCCGGGGGTGCACATGTTCTACGCAATCCAAACATACCGGGGGGGTCCATCAATGGGTGTACCAGAGAATGGATTGTTTATTTTCTATATTTGATGGGCAATCCTATTAAAATGTTTGTAAAAGTCCAAATATATAATAAATTATGGATTTATAGCTTTGAATGGATATCCATTTAAAATGCTTTAACATGAATGAACACTGGTGATATCCATTTCAGGAAACCTCTATCTCCAAGTCTCCAAGCGTATTTCCCAATGGGGATCATCCTGCCATGTGAAAACCACTCAGCCACGGCCAAATGACGAGGATTCGTGGTAAGAATCCCAAGCACCAAACAACGAGGGTCAAATGGCCTTGACTTAGATCGCCAATAATATTAATGATCATTTGATGATCACTTCAGAGGTGGAATGGAACAAACCAGCAATTCTCTATACCCCCACCACTGGAACCAATATTGCTGAGAATATCACAGGAAACTGGCACACCCACCATACATTTCCTTCCACAGTTGGAAATGTTAAAGTTGGACATGGAAGTCCCAAAAAATAATCGTCCCACATCATCGGCTTTGCTGGTCTGTGTCATTCAGCAAGGGCACGAAATCGCTGGCAATTCTCGCTTTCTGTGGCTCGTCCACTTCCGCAGAATTCAGCTCCTGCTTCTCCGTTGCTTGCTCTTCTTCTGCCTGAGCACCAAACAAAGGATCTTTGAGCTATCTACCAGTGGGTCACCACATCGAATGCCGTTCGTGCCGAGGAATAACCATGAATAACCCATTTGCTGTTGTTTACATCCCCATTTGATTTTGCTCACAGCTCCAATGCGTTGTTGCCTAAATTGCCATATTTGTTTTTTGTTCGAGCTCAACTCTTACTGAGTAAACCCTTGCTTTTGTCACTCAATTCCACATTCCGATCGCTAAATCCCAAAAAGAACACAGTTCTAGTTCTATATTGAAACCAACTTTTCTTATGGTGGTCATGGATTAATTCTCCATTTTTCGCCGATGTAACATCCCCATTTCATAGGTCAGTATCCACCCCTGCCCTATGCCATGCACCTCCCCTTGACCACCTTCGGTGGTTTCGGCAAAGTTCTGCAGGCGGCGCAGCACCAGCGCCAGGTGGCGCCACTTGCGTTTCAGGCCTTTGCCGCTACGGGAGCTCCTCGGCAACATGACGAAACGTTAGGAAAATTCACAACTGATCTCACCATGAAATTGGATAAAGTAGGAACATTGGATCAAAGTGGATATTCCAAACTTGGATAATGGATAAAAGTGTCGATGACAAAAATAACAAGAATCTTCCAGAACCATTTTGTGTGATGAAGTGCCAAGTAGTCTACTAGTTCTATCCCACCCCATTCATCCCCCCGGACCCACCGGGACCGGTGTTCACAACCAGCCATGCGGCTGATAGCTGCACCAGTTTTCGCACGTCTGCAAAAAGGCCTCCAAGAAGGTCCAACAAATCGTAAGAGGCTACAAGCACCATATGAAATCAGCTGGTGATATGTGGGTTAAACATGGTTAAACGGTTATTGCATGGTTAAGCCCCAGAAAATGGCTTATGAAATGTTCGCAAACGCGTCGGATCCTCGGTTCCCGCATCCCCAATGTTGCACCGATTTTTTATGGATCGAAATTCATTCAAATACTGTCAAGAATTCAAAAAAAAATGACAGCTCCGAGCCGCTGATACTCCCAATTTTGCCAGCTGTATATGGATGTATCATGATGTATCCAATGTGTTGATGGTTGCAAGATGTTATACGGTAAGTTCTTCTATACACCGCTTTGGCTGATGATAAAATGGTCTTGGTCTCAGTGCACTGGACTTCGCCGGGAAAATCATGGAACTATTGCTGGGGGATGTTCCAGCAACATTTGATGACACCGGAGGTTATATCCCCATTATCAATATTATAACCAATGATTATCCCAAATATATCTTTTCCATCAAATTGTAAATCCCTATGAAATCCTATGAACTCGTTGGTTAAAACATCAATATTGCCTATTCCCACGTCTGATTATCTCATTTGGGTCTCGCAGGTCTACCCTCCGCGTAAGTTTCCCGCTCCGCTGCAGTTTCCCAACCCGGAACTGCTCACGGCGCTGCTGGGGGAGGATCATCTTCAGACCAGTAGGGCACGGGATCACACGGAAATGCGTCCTGCAGGGGAGGTCTTCTGATCCAAAATATCAAGGACGAGTGGAACAATTTGCCTCCATAACTCCGAAAAAAAACATCTGGGAACTAGGAATATCTAGGAATTCCAAATGGGTTTGGACTTGTTTTGGTCCCTGGATTGAATTTAGACTGGATTCCTAGATTGAACAGTGACGATATTCAGTCATCAGCAAGGATTGCGGATGCATGTGGATAGAACAATGGCAAATAGCGACATATCCTGTTGAAATATCGCCTCAACATCAAGAGGTTCATGGCCGACAACCATTGGAAAGTGGGAGATTGCCCATCCCAGTTGCTTTTCTGCCTGGGGAACAGACCAACCAATCCACATAATACCAGGCCAAGTGTGGTGAAACTAAAAGAACAGTACTACCTGGTACACAACCTGCCGCCCACATCCCCGCAACAAGTTCAGCGTCAAGGGACGTGTGTCGCTGCACAAAGTCCCAATATGAGCCCAGTCGTCCCCAACGCTTTTGCCAGTTCAAATATGTCTCCTGCTGTTGCAATTCCACCTTGGACGATTTCTGATGGAGAGACCCTGACCATCTGAGTCACTGGGGAGCCTCACGATTTTCTAATGTATGACAATGTGACCTGGATGTGACCTGCGCAAGCGGAACTTTGTGAACTTTGCACCCTGAAATTCGAGAGGAAAACAGGGCAACCCGGGCAACCTCACAAGTGGATTCGGAAAGAATTTGACAATGTTCGTCCATGTTTTTCGCCAGGACACTGGAAATTCTGGATCCTCAAAGTGCTTGAGCACTTCTGCAGCAGCATCCTCATCTCCCTCCAATTTTTCAGATCTTCGTTTGCGCTTTTTGGGTTTTCGGGCTTGTGGCAACCTGAGCGAACAGTATTCACCATCTAGGGGGCACATCTGACATTCTGAATCCAAACCTCAAAATCTGCAACTGATTGGTGGCCACCTAAATTGCCAGAAACACATGAAATGAAAACTGGAGAATATATATATATGTATATGGTTCCCCCAAAGATGAAGACCCAGAAAAACACTTCTTCAGCAATGTTGAGAAGTTGGGTTGTCTGCAAAGCAAGTGGCCCACTCAAACCTCCCTGACAAAAAGTTGCGAGTTGTTGTAGCTCCTGTCCGGACCGTCAATAATACAAGTGACTAATTATCAAGGAAACAAGGGCACTATTATATCATGCAACATCGCCCAACAAAAAAAATCAGTTTCCAAACATCCTAGAGGGATCTTGCCTTCCTATCTTCCTTAGAGACGTTTCTGAAAGTCACTTATTGGGCCTTGTGAGGCTACAGGGAAATGGTAGCCCTCCAGCGCCCCTCCACTTGTAGTGTAGCTTTGTCGGTGGTGAGCTGCTGAGCTGAGCCCCTGACTTCATTCACAGAATTGAACATGGCTAGCTTGAAAATCCTCTGTAAATGGGACAATCATCTGTAAATGACACATGACATTGCATGACCTTGTTTATATCCAAGCTGTCATGACAAAAAATAACCCGCAAATCTTCCCTGGAAAGCCGTACACAACGTCATCTATAGTGAGGTCGACTAGTGACGTCGTCATAATGCAGCAAGGTATTAATCTGATATCATCATTTCAGCCAGGGGGTGATGTACATAGATGTATCTATATACGATATGTGAATCATATCCATCATATTACACATATAAATATATCGGATTATTTAACACATAATTAAGCACTACACGTAATGATATCTCAGCCAGGTGCTCTTAAAAGGTGATCAACCCCAAGTCTCAGCTATCATGTGGTTGGGAAACCCAAAGTAGCTAGCTCCTTTGCTCCCCATTCAATAGGAAATATGAGTACCCATAGCTCCAAACTCTTCCCTCCATTCACCATTGGATAGATTTTAGTAGTAAAGTTAGATCATCCAATGATATAATATATATATATATATGATAATTATATTAAAATCTATGTATAATATATATATATATAATATATATATATATATATATATATTTATTATCCACCTGATATTCCACTGAATATTCAGGATCCGTGATTTTCTCCGAATCTTCGTCCTCGGCTTCTTCCACATCGCCAGCCTCGCGCATGCTCTGCAAAGCCTTCGCCAGCAATGCCGTCAAGTCCTTGGATCTACCCTCTTTTAGTAACTTAGTAAAAGTGGGAAATTATCCTAAGTAATATTAACATAGTTATTTTATACATAGTAAAATACTAGTTGGTTAGAAAATAGTCCTTTGGTGGGTTCTACAATTCCCCAAAAGCACCTAGATTCCAAATCCCTTCTACCAAATCACATCAAACCTCATTCATCTAGTTATATTCCATATATATTCCATATCTGTGAAAGCTACAATGGATGATTAAATCCTGAAGAGGTATACCGAATGGATCACCTTGCGCTGAGCATCCTCTGGTTCTGCTTTCACAACCGCTTCTGGCTCCGGCGCTTCTGGCTCCGCTTCCTGCAGCACAGGAAAGACCCGCGAGGCGACTGGACATAGCTGGATGAGAACTGGGAGTAGCCCTGTTTTAGGAAACCTCCATACACATGTGTACAGTGTCTATGTATGTATTTATTTATATATATATAAAATCATACATGGTCATGTTTATGACATCCGGATTCATTATATGTATAATTATATAAATATAGCGGTATAAATGATGATAATATATTATTTGCACCAAAACTACATTGCTGAGTACTGTATATTGATTCAATATGTTTTAACTATATCATCCATCCACAATGATCTACCGTCATTTTGTATTAAAAGTGTTCCCGTATTCTTGCTGGACCTCCAGGACTTGAATTCATTTCTGAAAAACATAATTAATCCCCAACCCCAAAACACCTTACTTCATTTTCTCTGCATATGCGTTGGGAAAAAACACATACCAACCCTGAATTATACATAATCATACACATGTACATATACATACATATTAATAGCCGAAACCATCAAACACTCTAGGCCGCTCCTGCGTCAACCCCTGGCGCCCGCGGTTGGCGCGCGCCATGAGCGGCGCTTGCAACGCGCCCGGCTTCAGCGCACCATGGGCGTAGCCCATGCGCTGCAGCAGGGTGAAGCCCAGGCCGTAGGTCCGCGAGAGCTCCTTGGGTATCTGGGGATGGGGATACAATGTGGGGCCCCAGTTATGTTAGTACCATAAATTATTACAATGGGGATACCATATCAGCGTCCCAAAAATTACTATGTATAGCAACTATGCTATAGTTTTGTTAGTACCATAAATTATACTTCTTGGAGTTGCAAACGAAGTTAACATAAATTAACTATCTAAGGGGTGCCACATTGTAGGTGTGCCATGCTAGTAAATGGATTTAACATTGGGAGACAGTGGTATTTGAAAAGAAGTTACTGACCACTTAGTTTGGTGAGGCTCCCCAATCTACTACTTGATGCACTGATCACTGGATATGCATATGCCGCTCTGTCTAAATGGCAACTTTGTATCTGATATTCTGGGAGGTGTCTCTCACGCACAGACATATGCATTCAAGCCCTGCGTAAAAATATAAACAGCCTAATTGTAGATAGTACATAGCTATGTTGATTTATGTGTTTTTGGATTCTTGGTTGTTTGAGTACGATGATATAGATGCAATTTTCTGTCAATAGTATTAATTAAGATCAAAGACTCCAAGATGCCTACTCTATCTTGAGAAACATGACCATAGATTCTGAAATGAGCGGTCTGTTCTTCCAAGCCCCCAGGGCTAGCTGTGAGCTCCACGAGATCTGGCCCTTTACAAAGTCGGCGGTGCGGTGATGTTGGCTAGCTTCATCTAATAAGTCTTTACTTCCTGCCTATGTTCTCTGATATTCACTCAGTGTATCCAAAAAATCCGCCTGAATACTTACCTTCGTGGAAAAAATACTCCAATTCCATTTATCACGCACCATTTGGTGTTCATTCTTACACCATCCCTTCACATGTACGCATATTTCCCTACCGACATGTCAATGATTTCCAAGAACCGGCTATGCGGCTATGCAAATATATGCAAATATGACATGATTTGTGGCTCCAAACCTCGCTTCATCATCTCCATCTTTTTGGGACAAACTCTGACCATGCCCCACCTCGTGTGACAGCGGTTCCAGTTCATCTTGTCTCTGATTCGAGGCTGGCGCATCAGTTGCTTCCTCAGTCACATTCCCAGAAGCAAAACCCACACTGCCATACGCATTAAAGGAACTCCTGGCAATCTATACAATTCTATTGGAAATTTGCTTGGGATGTCAAACATCCAGCACTACCATGTAACAAACATGGACAACTTTTGAGAATTCCCCGTTGCGGAAAGATACGGAATTGTCCAAACATGAGGCATACCTTATTTCAATGCGCAAAATGATGCTAATCCTTCAAGATCGGAACTACCTTGCTCTCAGAGAAACCCATCTTGAGCATTCGCAAAATCCCATGGTTTTGGCCCAATGATGAATGACAAAAGAGTCTCAAAAGGTTTTGACCCATGTCTATTTGAGTATATCTCACAAAATGGTCCTCCAAGATGCAGTGGTTGAACATCATTTCCCCATTAAAATGAATCGACTCCTGGAAAATTACCATTTTTTTTGCGATGATATTCCAATCTCTTGCCGGTAGGATCCAAATTCCTTTGATGTAGTTCGTCATTGAACTCAGTCAGTCCAAGTTTGGTTGACAGTGACTCTCCGCAAACAATCAATGGTCTAAAATTAAATACTAGATTGTCATGTTTTCTTTTTTTTCGTCCATCGCTGCCCAAGTTCTCACCCAAGTTAACCAGTTAATTTTGGTAATCTTACGTTGCATGCCTATTTTTGTTGTTGGTCTTGGCAAAACCTCGGACAAAATTGCTGCAAACAATTGCTGCAACGTGGTGCACCATAGTTAGCTAAGTTGGTTTATATCTCCAATAATTATGGTTTATGGTAGATATATCTGTACTTACTATGTTTATAAACCGACTTATAACTGCCGGGGGGACCACCATTGTGTAATTACCCTCTGGTAAACTAACATAACTATGGAAAATCACCATTTTTAATTGGTAAATCCAGTATAAATGGGCCATTTTCAATAGCAAACTATTAAATTACCGGAGAGTCTTCTCAATTCCCGCCATGTTTCGGTCGCTTCGCAAAAAGTCGTGGCGCCTCTCGGCCGCAGAACTTTGCGGCGCCGAAGCGGCGCTTTGCGAATCATGGCGCGCTTAGCGGTCGGTGGTCACAGGAAAAGTCAGCGCTGGAGTGGAATGTGGTCTTCAGGATGTACAAGGTGATGACCCTTCAATATATATATATAATTACGTATAATTATGTAATTACATAATATTACATATATAATTTGTTGGTGTCCAAGAACCAACAAGCAAGGAATTGAACCAACCAAAACCAAATTTTAAGCGACCAAAATGAGAGTTGATAGTGGTTGATGATAGGTAAAATAACATTAATTTATAAACCACATGTTCGATACATCTATAAACCTCATCAACATATTTGAGCGGAAACCAACTTAACTATTGCTCCATGTCTCCCCACTTTGGACCTCTTTGGATCCAGTTTCAATAAATCGATTTGGTGAGATATACGATACCGAATCCTTCAGCCCCGGCACCATCAAATCATGGAATCCCAAAACGTTTGTCCGGAAAGATATGTAGGATTTACTGTGGATGGCGGTTCTGAATTCGCAGCGCTTCCAAACCATGTATGTTGCAAATTTGAAAGTCTAATAAACAAGTTTTTTACGTTTGTACCTGCGGCGATGCAATTTTGATCCTTGAACGGCGAACACTCTTTTCTACAACGTGTCACCACAAATTCCGGAACTGGAAAATGGGAATATGTAGAGAAATATAGCATCAACCGTCAAGAAAACAGGGAAACATGGACGTACCCACACCCAACTTGATGAAATCTGTAAGTTTGTTGTTCCATCATGTTCCATTTTATACTGATCTATTCCCTACTTCCGCCTCGCTGTCTCCCTAGTGTAGCTGTATGAAATCTTGTTTCCCTCTCTCTACCTCTACCTCTCTCTCTCTCTCTTTTTCTCTCTCTTCCCAAACTTCCCAACTCAACTCGTCAAGCGTAAGGCAATCAACAATGCGGAAATATGTTGGGCCCTGCCTCGTGACACCAACAGTGACCACAATTACGAACAAAAATCAAGTTGTAGCCCCCAATATGATGTTCATTTTCCCTTTTTAAGGCTAGATGACCAGTCATATTCCCTGCAAGTTGGCTCCACGGTCAGCACATTTTCTTGCCATGTCCAGAAGTCCTTGCTGTCAAAATTCGACATTGGCATTTCCAATGGGGTGCCTCGTGCATCCAGCTTGTCAGCACCTTGTGGGTAGTGATGTTGCTGATGGAAAGCAATACTGTTTAGGGTTTAAGATGCTGCCCATTGCAGCGCTGATGGCCAAGCAATATTGTTTAGGGTTTAGGATGCTGCCCATTGCAGCGCTGATGGCAAAGCAATCTTGTTTAGGGTTTAAGATGCTGCCCACCACAGTGCCAATGGCAAAGCAATGCTGTTTAGGGTTTAGGATGTTGCCCATCGCAGCGCCGATAGCAAAACAATAGAATGTGTGTACAATACATATAAAAGGCCGGGGCTGCTGGGCTGGCCCTGGGAAAGGCCTGGGGGCTGAGCCTGGGGGCTGGGGGGTTTTGGGGGGCTGGGGGTGGGGGGCTGGGGGACTAGAGGGGCTGGGGCTGGGCCGAGCTGGCTAATTGAAAATGCTTTCAAAGCAGCAACTTTCCAAAAGCAGAAAAAAAACAGAAAAGAAGCAGAAAAAAAACAGGAACTGAAGCAGAAACAAACAGGAAAATGACTTTGTTTCTTTTGTGCTTTTTTTTGTGGTATGAATTGTGGGTTTTTTAGTGTTTTTTGGTGGTATGAATTGTGTTTTTTTTGGTGCTTTTGTGGTATGAATTGTGTTTTCTTTTGTGTTTTTTTGGTATGACTTGTGTTTTTTTGTGCTTTTTTGTTGTATGAACTGTGTTGCTTTTTGTGCTTTATTTTGTGGTATGGATTGTGTTTTTTTGTGGTATGAATTGTGTTTTCTTTTGTGCTTTTTTTTGTGGTATGAATTGTGTTTTGTTTGGTGCTTTTTTTGTGGTATGAATTGTTTTTTTTTGTGCTTTTTTGTGGTATGAATTGTGTTTTTGTTTGTGCTTTTTGTGTGGTATGAATTGTGGTTTTGTTTGTGTTTTTTTCTTTCTGGTATGAATTGTGTTTTCTTTTTGTGCTTTTTTTGTGGTATGTTTTTTTTTGCTTTATTTTGTTGTATGAATTGTGTTTTTTGGTGCTTTTTGTGGTATGAATTGGTGTTTTTTTTTGTGCTTTTCTTTCTGGTATGAATTGTGTTTTCTTTTGTTCTTTTTTTGTGGTATGAATTCTGTTTTTTTTTGTGCTTTTTTTCTGGTATGAATTGTGTTTTTTCTTATGCGTTTTTTTGTGGTATGATTTGTGATTGCTGGAAATAGAACACAAATTAGACAATATTTTCCCCGCACAATTTCAAGACCGAACGGGCTGAAAACGCGCATGATTTGTGTTTTGTTTGTGCTTTTTTTTGTGGTATGACTTGTGTTTTTTTTGCTTTTTTTTTGTGGTATGAATTGTGTTTTTTTTTGTGCTTTTCTTTCTGGTATGAATTGTGTTTTCTTTTGTGCACAAGAAAATCAGCATTTCTTTGGAAAAAATGAAACTCAGGCCGCCTGACCTCGACAGCCTTCGGGCCAGCGGCCCAGCAAATGTCTCACACCATTTCCTTTTTCCAACCTCCTTTTCAAAAGAATCGCTCAGGAGTGAGCCCATGCCAGGAGCGGGAATGTGAAAACATGTAATTATCATATGATGTGTATTGAGAACCTCAACAACTATTGTTGAAGGCACGCCTTTGTAACGCTTATAACTTATAACTTACAATGGTTGGATCGTTTGATTGCGGTATCTCGGTATCTCAGGTATGCTGCGATCAATACTGTAAAGGTTGTCATTATATCAAATCATTATCTCGATACAACACCTTGCATCATCATACCATATCATTGCCATTGATACTTGACATACAAATATTAAGATAGACATAGTCATGTCAGCTGTCATACTTTTCAGAACCAGTCCAACTTTCCAACCATCAAAGGAGATCAACACCAACATCGATACTTTGATTTTGGCTAGCTGATGACAAGTTCAGCAAACATGTCCTGATGGCTCCAACACTATGGCGCAATACAAACGGATGTTCGTTAAAATGATTTAAATGATTTAACCATAAACTATGCCACCACAAAGGTAGTGATGTTGTTGCATTCACTACTCCACTTTTTGTTACTTGTACGGCCCACCTAGATCACATTTTCTCCTAAGCAGACCCTAAGGATCCCCTAAACTTATATAAAATGGCCTAAGTTACCACCAATATGGTTGTGCTTTTCTGGTATGTGATTTATGAAGGGGGGGCAGTTTTGAACTGTTGGTGGGGGAGGCAGGGCCCAAGAAATATGTTTTACACTTCCATTTTTGTTTGTAGAATTTGTATCGCGAGAAGAGAAAAATGGTGTGTGTGTGTGTATGCTCGAGAAAAACCAGAACCAAAGATAAAGTAAAGTAAAATAACGAATAAATAAAGTAATAGTTTAAGGTCAAAAGCAGTTGATGCGGAATGCAAGAATACCCCGTTGCACGTCAAAGTACACTTACACGAACCCCAAACATTTCCCCAGTTAAACTATATATAAAGATATACACCCCCGAAATCCAACATGGAACTGCATGCTATTCCTGAGGTCTCCTAACATGAACCTATGGCACGGTCTCACGTGGATTTTGTTCCCCAGGAAATCATGCAAATTGGGTATGCATCGTAGGAACCGCAAACGCGCAAAACAAATTAATAACCCATTTGCTTAAAGGGATCCCCAGTTGAGCGTGATTAGGGTATACAATATATACATGTACCTGCAAATTATCAAACACCTGCGATACATCCCTGAGTGGTAGATGTTGGAACCCAGCATGCCCACATGAGGTGCGCAAAGTTTGCCTGAACTGACAGCGGTGCTCTCGTCGGACTCCGATTCATCGTCATCGCCTGCTGTGGGGAAGTTTCAACGGTTTCGACGAACCCAAAAACATGTTCGGAACCAGCATCGTCATCGTCATCATCATCAACATCATCATCATCATAATCATCATCAACATCACCATCATCACCAGAATCACCTTCATGATGCAGTGGAACAGAGGCTGGCAATATGTGGAAACAACAACCATGGTCACATGTTTCTGGCCAGGGGTTTGGCAATCGTTCAATTCACATGTTGCATTTTTTTTGCAGAAACGTGTTGACAAACAAGAACGGCAATGAGATGTTTATGAAAGCAAAAAGCAAATTTTAGTCCTTATCGCCTCGGGAAACAAATGCAACATGTGTTTGCACGTTGAAATCCAACATGTTGGTCCGACCCCCGAACCAGTTTCAAAATGAAGAGCCCCAAATACGCACACAGCATCAAACCAAAGGCGTTTGAGAACTTGCACCAACCATACCACCACACAAAACAATGCTATCACGCGGATGCCGTGCACGCATGTGTGCACATAGTGAATGACCTTCAATGTCGGCGGTGTCTGCAACGGCGACCTGGCCAAAGGGTGGCAAAGGTGAGAACAAACATAACACCATTGCATCAACAAACATATATAAGAAACAATCTTTGCGCACAAACAACCATCGACATTCGTTTTTTATTTGTGTTGTTTTTGTTGTTCCAGGTGTTCCAACTAAAGCAAACAATTTCAATGATTGAACAAAACGTACAATGATAGAATTGGGTTTAATCCCATGAAATCACCATTAAATCCCATGAAATCACCATTAAATCCCATGAAATCACCATTAAATCCCATGAAATCACCATTAAATCACATGAAATCATCATTATATAAATCCCATGAAATCACCATTAAATCCCATGAAATCACCATTAAATCCCATGAAATCACCATTAAATCAACTATTTCCCAATTGTTTCCCCATTTTTCCACCATTACCGAGCAGAGCCTCAGCCGCGGAGCGGCCTTCCACGCCGACCGCCTAACGGGGTGAACGAGGCGAGACAGCCCGATGTTTGGCGAAGTCTATAGCTGGGGATTGTAGATATATCTATAGTTATATAGTAGTTATATCTATTGTTTATGGGGATGATTTTCCAACTATATAACTATAGAGATGCTATAATTGATATCGCATGGATGATATCTATAGTTCATTTCAATGGTCGTATATATATATATATGTAGACATACTGGTTAAATATATCAATGATACATCATGATACATATGTATAGTTGGCACCCGTCCCACAAACGGCCGTGTATTTTTCTGATTTGTGCAACTTTGGGAGGTTTGATTCGATATAACTATATAGTTAGATATGATATATCATGATATATCCATTATCAATCGGATATAATCGGATGATTATCCAACTATATAAATATTGTATGTTAAAAATCATAGACTATACTCATAATATAGTTTTATGGGATAAAATATGCCACCTCCGAATGCATCGGTGAATCATGTACTGTATTCAAAGTACCATGACTGGTGGTATACACCATTTTCAAACAGACCCATATACCATGGTATACAGGTATACCCCAAATAACCATGTTACTGAGAACACATGATAAACCATAGGATTTTTGGGCTACAATATTTTTAGACAAACTCATATAAGTTATATTCCCAAAAAAACAAGAGTGAAGTGATATGATGGCCATCCACCAACGATATATCCGTCTGACTTGGCCATGGAACATACGAAAACATTGGGATTGAACACCATCTAACATGACACGCAAAGGGGACTGAACCAACCAGGATTTGGAATTCGGCCGTAACGGGCTATAGTTCACGGGATCCGGCGAAAAAAGCCTGGAACATGGATGACAACATCTCCATTCAGCTGATGTTGCCAAGTTGTGTCAAAAGGGTCAAAAGTTCAAACCCCCCTCAGCCTGAGTTGGCTCAGAGCCAGAGAGTGCAGCCTGGTGCGCACCGCATCGGCTGACAGCAGAATGGTTTTCATGTGCAAATGTAGCCAACAAAAATGTTAAGTTTATGGGATGTTACCGTGATTTCATGGGATTTTATGGTGGTTTAATGGGATTTAATGGGTACACATACAGAAAGATGTTGAAAACCCATGGTGCCACCTGTTTGGACAATAATCTAGATTCATGGTGAGTGGGTAAACACCACATCTATGTTAGGTTGCAGCAGGGTATGTATTACACACGCACAAATGTCATAGGTAAAAACGAACATATATACCTAGTTACCTGGACAGGTGTGTTACGCAGCCATGAAATTTTGGCCAGGTCCTCCATGGCTAGGCCATGGAGATTTCCCAGCCACGTGTGATTCTGATTCGGGAAATCACCAGACTTCGGATCATGCCAGGTGAAGATATCTCGACCCCCAGTCGCACTTTTTGGAAACCGGATTAGGTAGACTTTCTTTTCACTACTTTATACGTATCTGTATACAGTACATTACAGTACACTATATAGATGCGTGTATATTTATAAAATATAATATATAATATAATATATATATATGGCTACGTATGTAAGCCACATATTTACAACATGTTACAGGTAAGTTCACAAATCATTTACCAAACCTCTCCCAGCCCAGATGAAGCGTCACAGCAGTTCCCCGCCCAATGGACACCTTCAGAGCTGCATGCAACTCCTGCTTCCAGGCAACTACCTGATGACAGCCGAAGCCTGGTTAAAGATGGTTTGCAAATACCAAGCCCCATCTCTTTAGAATGTTTTGACGTTTTCTAGTGGAAAATCAGAGAAAATCACTTCCCCAATGAGAGGCCCTTCTCAATCGGCAAGGACATGACCAATCTTCTTTGGTCCATTGAGGGCCTAATCTCGTACCAATTGTCCCCTTTTTTCCATGAACATTGCCACAAATTGCTTCTGTGAAAACATGTGAAAAACATGTAAAAACTACAATAATAATAACAGTCATGACTCTGCCATTTTACTTGACGACTGCCACAAATTGGTCTGCAAGCCCATACAGTTCTATCCGATCCATCATAACTCGAATCGTTGGCCCCTGCGACACATCATCCTGAGTAGATTTGAAGCCAGCCAAATGCATCCAACCCCTCATTTGGTTTTGTGCTACCTAAGTCCACTGGATGATCATATATAAATATATATATCATCAATTCTCATCACAAAAATGGCGAAAACTTTAAGTGGTACAGTGGTACTTGATGAGTACACCATTTGGACTGCCATTTGGAGCTTTCCACAATCGGCCTGATCCGCTTGCTCTCGGGTGTCAGTCACCTCGGGGCAGATCCGACCATCTCTCCCACGACGGCCATGGAGACACCACCTTGCGCCCTTTTTTCCGCGCCAAGGGACACGCACCAAGCGCGCCACACGTCGGGCGCCCATGGAAGCCAAGGCGGCATCAGCTCGGACCTGACGCCCATCCCATCGAGCGTGTCATGGAATAGGGCCGTAACATTAGAAAAAAACGATTATCATATAATATATGAGTAACATGAGTAAATAGTAATATGATTAAATCTGAATAGATAGTAGTACATTTAATATATGTTTGAACACATTATCATATAGTATTGCTAAACTACGAGTAACATGAGCGGTGAAATTATTTGTGTGAGAGTATTTTATGTAAATTCAATGTGTTCTTTAAAGCAGATTATCATAACCATTCTTACAGGCAATTTTCACATGATGGATTAATCAAATGGTGTGAAGAGTCATATTATGGTAAATGGCATTTAAGATGTTTGTAATCAAGAATTGTGTTCTGAACAACATCAAACTGGGTACAACGTGGTGCCCCCATAGTAAGTATAGATATATCTACCATGGTTACCATAGTTGGATTTACCGGCACCAACTTAGCGATTCCGAACTGGGGCACCACCTTGTATTTGTTACCCTCTGGTAAACTAACATAGCTATGGAAAATCACCATTTTTAATGGGTAAATTTACTATAAATGGCCATTTTCAATTGCTATGTTAGTTTACCAGAGGGTAGCAAAGAACAACCAGTGGCAGGGAAGTTCACCAGCAGATATACCAGCGGAGCTCGTCAAGAGGTTGCGGAGCTCGGTCCATAGATTTTGCCGAGTACGTTGAGCCGCTGGAACCGACAATGACACATTTTTGGTTGGATATTCCGATATTCCTATTAATACCCCCGGAAAAAGAAAGGTACGTGCGGTGTGGTGTTAAGCTCAGCTCATGCAATAATGTGGATATTTTTGGAACTCACATCAACCATTAAATCAACTTATCTGATCAGCCCGTCAGTTCGTTCTAGACCCTGCGCTTCCAGACGGCCGCGGTGCAGTAGTGCCCTGCTGAAGCCTCCGTGCAGAGCATGATGAGCATGATACACAACGGATCGATAAAGCTTCAGACCCGTCGTAACTCACAAAGAATTGTTGTTTTGACTACAACTACTCAGCTTTTGCTGTACAAGAATTTCATCCATAGAAAGCATGGCTACATGAAGGTGACCACATGTGGCTGAAAGCTAATCATGAAAGGTTGGCTTAGCATTAATAACATTTAATAACCATAACTTTTTTCAGGCTCAACTTGTTGGAATGTGCTTTTCACTGGGTGAACCGCTGTTCAAGATGGCCGTTGTGCTGTTGAAGTGGGTAGTGAAATGGTCCCTTTTAAAAACACCCAACTATTATGGATATCATCTCCACCAAATTTTGAATGCCTAATGTTTAAAATCACCATTTCACGGGACATTAAGCAACCATAAGCAACCCCTGTCAACATTCGTGTCCAGCTTAAACATGAATGATGGATGATGGTGGCCATTTGGAGCAAGTAAATCATTGTCATAGATGTTAAATTCCATGAAAATGATCTAAATTGTGGGTTTTCCAAATCCAATTGTGAATGACGATTTCTCTGAACATAAGGTCCGGCAATATTGCCATTTTGGGCAATGGTTCACTTTCAGCCACACCCATGCCTAAAATTGCTGGCGATATATCCTCATTTCATATGTCCACTTATTATATATATATATAAACAATACATAATGTTACAATTATTTAGATATTACATAATATATATAACATAAACATAAATGCACCCAGAAATTTTGGTGACAGAATTTAGACAATTACTGTATCTATATATAT
>Ga0126342_10000727_pt1:35000-39595 | contig 39595 bp, 27 predicted proteins | sample Cyp1metagenome_FD_92528 | JGI IMG/M metagenome (GOLD analysis project Ga0126342, IMG submission 92528) | Coral microbial communities from Lord Howe Island, Old Settlement Bay, Australia - Cyphastrea 1 metagenome | ecosystem: Host-associated > Invertebrates > Cnidaria > Coral ...
TAACCAGGTTAAACTTTTTTAAGCAGAATGTGATGTTTGGCAACTCTTCATGGTTAATCATTGTTCATATGGGTAATCATGGGTAATTATGAGTGATGTTCCTCTTCATGATTGGTTGGTGGTTCCGCCCCTGAATGTGCGGTGGTCATTGGGGATCATCAGCCCATGAAACAGGGTGAAACATATTGAAACCACAAGTTGCCCTCTGCTAATTTAACGTAGCTATTGAAAATGACCATATATATATAAATATATATATAGTGAGTTTTCCCACTAAAATGATGATTTTCCATAACTATGTTAAATTACCAAAGGGTAGATGATGTTTGTTTCAACCAAGGTTTTACCACTTTTAACGAACAAGAAATGGGGATTGCAGTTGCACAAGTTGCACCTGACGCCAGGCGATTTGAACAGCCAAACACGGCGCTGGAATATCCTCCGCTAATCAATTCCATGGCTTGCTGGAAAATGTCCCCATTGAAGTTTGATGATCCAATGAAATTGCCATCCATAGGTGATTTTCCCATGATGTTCCCATGTCTTCTCCCATTAAACCCTCCATTTTGTGTTGGGGATCTTCCCATTTCGTAACCAGGATTTTTTGGAGGTCCCTGTGCTAAGTCTCCTACAGATCTCTGAGATGTTCCTGTCATGGAGGCATACCTGGGTGACCACGCGGGATAGATGGAACAAGAACGCGTTCGGTTACCTGAAAGCACTATCACTAGGTGATTTCTACGGTTTATGATGGTTTATGCTCTTAATAGGTGATTTCAATGGTACATGCCGTACATGCCAAGTGATTTCGTCACGGTATAGGTGTATATGTGATTTCTATGGATTATATATATATATATTGATTATATGGCAGGTTTGTGTGCTGAAAATAAACCAAACAATTCATATGGTTGGTCCATGGGTATCCAAATGTTGACAAATTGCGTCGTGGAGATAAGTGACACTGTCAAAGTCTTCGGTCTTCGGTCTGTGGTTGGTTGGCAACAAAGACAAGACCGGCAGATCATATAAATTATCATGTATTCATTTGAATGAAGCAATTGGTGATACATGTGAAACATCCAAAATCATCTGGAACCAAACCAATTGGATCATACGTTTCAACACCAAATCTCTGAACTTCACTGGCTGTGGATGTCCAGTTCCATGCACCAGTCCCATCAAAATACTGCTTCGTTACTATAGGTCTTCCTGAAAAGATGGTTTTATTCACAATCCCGGAGCCAGGTGGGATTCAACCCACATTTCATAACCAACCAGTTGATAGCTGCTCGTCCTTGATCTTGAACCCAATCGCTATATAAGGGCGAGCAGCAATAATCTCAAGCGCACCTGCGATTGGCAGCACAAAGTCATGTGGTAAAACCAATGACATAAATCTCCAATTGGGAATGGTTTGGACGTTTTTTTTAACCGTTTACCAACCATTTCTGGTAAAAAAAAATGTGGGGAGTCTAACATTTCATCATCAGTATTCAGAATTGTTGGATTAAATTTAAATTTCACGTACTGGTAGGCTGGATGACCTATCTTTTGTCACGGCTTTGAATCTATCATGGTGAGATTGAACCATTGATATCCCCAACTTGTTGGTATTTTAACCTCTCCGCGCCCCATCAAATCCTCAATGTTTTTGCTGATTCCTGGTTTTAACTCATCCCAAAAATTGTTGTATTGTCATCTTAAATATAGTTAAACCTAAACTAAATTTCTGCCTGAATAACATGTAATATGCAACAACAAACAGAAGAATCAACCATCCTGAAATATATCACAATCTTGCAATAGTCACCCGTTCTAACCATCATGTCTAGTGATATTTGTAGGTCGGTCATCCAAAGCTATCCCCGCTGTTCAGACAAAAAAATCATGTGAAATCCCTACAAGGTGAAGATGGGTGAAGCCCCTAACGCCAAGTTGGCCAAGTTGACTTAGTTCACCCTTGGTTAACCGGGGCTTAACGAGGGTTGATAGGGGGATACAACATGATACAACTATAGATAGCTGTAGTATTCACCCGGGTTTATAAACCATGTTTCAAAGATTACACCCTACCTGGTTTCTTATAATGATTTCACAGGGGCAACTGGCATCTGGGATCCCTGACCACTACATTGATGAAGTGCTTTGTTGTGCTTCTGACGGATCTTCATGTGGGGATGGGTCAAAACCCTGGCACCTAGTGAACCCCAAAATAGCTGGTAAATGGATGTTCATGCCACTAAAAATGGTATCTATAGGTCTATAGGTATTGACCCATACCCAAATGTGTATCAAATGTGTTCACATTTCACTGGGGTGCTGAAAACCGGAGTAGCCCTCTGGTAATTTGTAACATAACTATGGAAAATCACCATAGAAATAGTGGAATTTCCCATAGCTATGTAACAAATTACCAGAGGGTAAGCATCCAAAAGCCACACAGAAACCCATCAAACTCAACAGCACCTTCCGGGACCCTGGAACCGACCGCTTCCGAAAACGCCGCAGAAGGGCCCAAGTGGCCACACCTCGGGAGAACGCCACGCTGGTGCCGTGAAAAACAGCATTGGTTAAGTTGGGTTATAGCTAAAACATGCTAAAACTATACAAAACTATAGGGTTGATGGTGTGTATCTATATACTATATATATAATATGTAGACATAAATGGGGTGAAAACCAACCAAATCATAACCAGTCGGCACCACATTGTACCATTTTACTGGCTGATAAATAAGTACATATATATATATATATATATATATATATTATATATATATTCCTTGTGTAGGTCATAGTACTAGTCCCCAATCGGCTAATATCACCCCTTTCATTGACTAGTCAACGGGTAAGTAGAATCAGCTGCATTAATGTAGCACCTAAAAAGTAAAAATAAAACACCCTGGTCCTGGCTCCATTTGTATATCATCATCAATTGAAATCCATTTTGGTCAAAATCCAAAGCCTAATATATAATCATTGCCATTAAAGTTGAAGCATCAGATTGAACCGTCCAAGCGTTTTGGCTTATTGATAAATTGATCCAATTTTTGTCGGCTCGAACTTTTGACCCACACACACGGAGTCCAAGCAAACCACCCAGGTGAAACGCGTCTCCCCACAGAGCTCCCACAGAGCGGCGAGTCGATTCGATCTCGCCGTGGAAAAAGCTGAGACCCGCTGCGGCGAACGTGTTTTTTGGTTCTGAGTGTAGAGTTGGACAATTCGAAAAAAAAAACACATCCATTTCGGGCATACGATATAGCCGATGATCAAGTTAACCATCATCAGTTCGATGATTCTCTAAATCCAACTCTCACATTACATTCATTACATCCACATGTCACACAGTGTCCTAGCAACTCCTGTGCTTCTCTGTGCCAAAGTGAGACTTCAAACTTGAATCTCCAAAGATTCCGAATCCTCAACTTCTGTGAAGTGGTAGTGTGCCACCTTTCTAGCATCGTACAAGGGCACGAAGATATCGGCCAAACCGTCTGCGTCCACGTCAGCGATGGAGGGCCGCCCCACGTCCCCCCCAAGATCCGCCACTTTGGAAGTCACATAGTGCCAGTCATCCGCAGATTCCGAGCTGGGCTGCAAGAGGAAGATGCCTGGCATGTGGGATATGGCAGGATATGACATGCAAACAGGGTGAAAAACGACTCATAGTGTAGCTGGTTTCATGCAGTCATTTTGTGACTCGTAAATTATAGTGTTGGTATGTGTTGGTTATATCTATATCCCATGTCAACAGTCCTGGGAACACATCCCATTTTATATGTGCGTCAAGAGAAACATGTGACTATTTCCATGAGATATCCCCACAATAATTCCATGGAAAGTCATACCTTCTGGTAATTTAACATAGCATAACATAGCTATTGAACAATCACCATTAATGTTAATAGGTACTAGATCATCTATAAATGGGCCATGTTCATCCATTTTCCATGGCTATCTTGAATAGCCAGATGATATTTCCACTATATATATATAGCAAATTATGTCCCATCAAAATCCATTCAATCACTATTCTTCATGATTGAACCATATTAAACCATGGTTTTAAAAAAAACGTTAAATCAACATGTTCCCATCATTTCCGCCAGCTCGCTGTTGGAGTTGTCCCCAGAGACAAAGATCCATGGCTTCGATGTCGTCTCAGCGACCCTGGGGCGGAAGGCCACAGCATCACCTAGCAGCCGTTGATCCACGGGGATTACGAGGAATTTCGATCTGATTGGTGGGTTCAACAAATCTATGTCTATGATATATATATATATATATATAATTATATACAATATATTAGTGTATATATATACCCTGAGGATCCATGTCGTTAAATACACCAAAAATAGAAATGTAGTCAAAATACAGCTACGTCTCCGTTAACACTTGATTTTGGTTACATTTGCCGGAACCTGTCGGAAATCCATCGGATTTTGTCGGAAATCGAGAAAAACCGCGGGCATCCTCTATTTGTAAGATGCGCATGCGAGTTGATCATGGTCATATGCAGTTCAAAATCGTGACAAATCGTGATGAATGATCTTTTTTGCTACTTAAAATTATGACATTTGTCGGAAACAC
>Ga0126342_10000728_pt1 | contig 39592 bp, 31 predicted proteins | sample Cyp1metagenome_FD_92528 | JGI IMG/M metagenome (GOLD analysis project Ga0126342, IMG submission 92528) | Coral microbial communities from Lord Howe Island, Old Settlement Bay, Australia - Cyphastrea 1 metagenome | ecosystem: Host-associated > Invertebrates > Cnidaria > Coral ...
AACAGTTTTGATGGCGCAGCACTCCCACAAAGACTGTGGACACTTAAGGAATTTCCTTTCGAAACATGTGTTTTGCAATGTTTTCTGCATTTTCTCAATGGTGGGGGACCCTTCAAACATCACCCTATCAACTGCATGCATACCCAAGGCAGACTGGGCACAGTGCCCTCTCATGAGATTGGATTTATATAGATTATTCACATGAAATAATCATGTTATACAATCCTTCAAACCATGTTTAAAAAAAAAAACAGAGAGTTTGTAACAGAATGATGACATTTGTATATGTTTTTGGCGGCATTCTAACTGCAAAAAACAGAGATTTTGCAACAGAATGATGACATTTGTATATGTTTTTGGCGGCATTCTATGTGGGCTGCCCAAAGTACATAAAACCCCGCATATACCGAGTATTTTGATAATATGGGGTTCACATTTTTGAGATGCTGCGAGCTGTACTTTTTGGCCGGAAGCATTCTATGTGTGGCACTAAATCTCATATCACCCTCTAAATTCTCAGAGAATTTACCTACGAACGATTCATTAGTCCAGCGGACGGTCCTACTTTGGTTTTCGAACGCGCGACTTGTCTTTGCTGACCCAATCAGCTACGATTGTTGGTCCTAGATGTTCAGTGATGTTCACCCAGATCAGGTGATTTGATGTGATTTGGGAATGATTCCCCTATAAATCATCACTTATGGTGAGGTCGGTAGGCGAGGTCATTACAATTGGCAGTACAATTCACCCAGATTTCATAGGTAAAACATGGTAAAACCCTTTGTTAATATGTCTACATCATGTTTCACCGTAGGAACTCTGCACATGGCCCATGCGCTCTGGAAAATTTTGTCGCATCGTCGTGGGTGTAGGATGATTGAGAGGATGTTGTGTCACCCGTCATTGGTCCCTCGTTATCACTACCAATGATGCCAAGAGTCAGAATCGGGTTGGAAACTCCACTTAACCCTAGTTATGGCACGTGTGGCCCCAACGACGGTACTTGTACGCCTGATGATTCGGAGATAGATGATCAAATATCTCTCCAAATCCATTGCCTTCAATGTTTGATGGGTTGGATATCGCTTAACTTATTAAGTAACTTAAGCGATTACATGTGGTCCCGACCAAGTAGGGGTTAGTTCCGAACACCAGAATAAAATGGTACCTCCTTTGCACGCTTATGGGCACCCCGTACTCCACTGTGCATCCCAGTGATGACAACCGGATATATGATATTATAAATTAACATTCATTAACTGTGCTGGGATGCAGTCCCAATGAACAATGTGGCGTCTCGGGATTCGGGTCAAAAAGATCTGACAATGAACGATTGGGTCTGTAGCAAAGGTCTTGAAAATCATCAGGCTAAACCTGACATAGCAACCAAACCGAAACATGGTAATCATGAAATGGGTGGTATACAACCAAGCAAACATTGGGATATCACTGATTACAATGATTAGCAGTTTAGCCCAGTTCCTAGACCTAAGACGTCTTGGGGCAGGTGCCATCTGGAGTGATCACAACATAATGGCCCTGCGACTTCCATTTCAAAAGTTATACCCTTAAGGGATATCGCCAAAAAAAAAAACACGCCATAAAAATAATCCACCGACCGGTTGTTGCTGAGTATATCACATTTGAGGCTAGGATTTGCAGTTTATTTGCATAAGTGATGGACCAATTTTGGAATGATGAACAAAAAAATGAACCTTGTGGAGTCGATTACTATTCCAAGTTTAGTTTAGTTTGCCATGCTCAATATATTTTCCGGCTGTCTTTTAAAAACGACGTTGTTTACCAATCAAATCCCAATGTTCACCCCTTTGTACTGTTAAAACCCCCATTGTTTCCTCTTCAAATCCCAATGTTTACTTGTTCAATCTATCTAAATCTCCAATTTTCACTATACGATGGGCCACGGTCAAAACATGGTATACGGGTTATGGTCACCCCACTATCATTCTATTAGAGATTCCTTACAATGAGTATAGTAGCCCCTAATGATCCGATGACCATCCCCAGGAAAAGAAACCATATAACTTGATCATGGCTTAGATCTCGCTAGGCGTCGAAAAAATTAGGGGGAATTTAGGGGAATTTAAATAATTATGTTAAATCCAATCATATCCAATCCATGAAATTCCACTCATCCTCCCATCCATTCCCTGTAGCTTTAGCCCAGCCATCGCCACGGCCTCGGCTCTCAGCCATCGGCCTCGTGGCGGGACTTCTTCACGCGCCGCGAAGGCGAGCGGGAAGCTTCGGGTGTTTCGGCCTGGCGAAGGTGAAGACAAACGTGGGTGAACTGAGGTTTTATGGCAGCCATATGTAGTTTTATATACTTATATGTATATAGTTATAAATATGTAGTTATAAATATGTACTTATAAATATGTAGTTAGATGTAGATAGATGTAATTAATATAATATAATATAATATAATACAATATAATATATATATAGTTTTTCAATTTTTCAGATGGAATGCTTTAATCAACTGCAATCAATTCATGCACGTTTGTTGGTTTCTGAAGTGATCTTGATATTGTTTGTATAGTTGGAAACCAAGCAATGGGTGAAGTGAACTAGAGTCATTTTTGTCAAGAGACGAAACCACAATTTTAACATCCTAGGGGAAAGCAACCTGCCGCCCAGGAGTGTCTTGGTTAATAATTACTGGACAATCGGTGGCCCGAATACAGATCGGGTGCCACACATAACCCCGCAAGGTACAGGAAGACCCCCCAAAATTATAACTTGGTTTACAACCCCATCTAATCTAACTGCAAGTATATCTATTTATATATATATAACTATATATATAATTATAACTATATATATATATATGTATATAAATATATAACTATATATATTATATATCAAGCTAAAGAGGGTGAGTTACAACCAACTTATCTATCTAGAAGGCCCCTTCCTGTGGAGTGATTTGAAGTTAATCAAAAGGATTCCGTACGGAAAGAGTCTTGTCATTGTCATGGTAAGCGCGGTTTCCAGCAAACTTTACCTTAGCCCCAGTGATGATTGCACTTTCACCCTCACATAAACGAAACCATGTGGTCCAAACATGCATATAAAATGGATGCATCTTGGTCCCTTGATTCCTTCCCGCAACTTTTGCATACAAATAAAAAAAGGAACATCGCTGTATATCGCTGTGTTCCCAGCAAATGTATGGCAGTTTCCTCTGACAATCCCACAATCTGCAAGCAAATGTTGCTTTGCACCATCTGTGCCGCCCTTCACCCTGCAACAAAACTTAGCTTGCAGTCAGAAGAAGTGGCCAGTATGACAGATACCCTGCTATTTGTTTGATTTGCTACAGAAAAAAAGTACTGTATAATACCATTAATCAGTCGATTGACACAGTGAGATCTACCATGTCGTAAATACCCAAATTCATGCAGGTCCAACCAAATGATAGAAAAGTCAATCATCATCAAATCATTCCAGCTTTTCTTTCCATTTCATTTCTATCTCCTTATCTCCTTACCTCTTTGGGTACGGAGGCCCAAAAGCCATATCCACATCCACCCCCTCCGCCCTGAGCCTCATCTCCGTCTTTGCGACCTTTTTTTTTGAGGTCGTCAGGGATGATAATGGGGGATGATGACCAACCAGAAGAACTGACTTGGGAAATCTCCTCCCCGAACAGTGACAAGGATAACAAAAACATGCGCGAGAACAAGAAGAATCAGCCATAACAAACATAACGCTAGATACGCCAATGCGGGCCAAACAAAAATGCATATGATCATAGATGTACAGTAATTCTGAAACAAAAAAAGACAAGGTTTCCAAGGACAAGGTTCATATTCAGGGGACATGATTCACCCAAAACAGCTGGTAGAAAAAACGCTGATATACCCAAGCCACATGCTGGTACCATCGAGTTGGTGGGATATCAGAAACATCTCACCACCATGGAATGATAAAAATCTGCAGTAACGAACTCAACGCTATATAAACATTATGAACTGTTTGGTGATGTGCTTTATTTGATTTCTTTTGAGCGAAATTGAAACCAACGATGGCTAGCCACCAGAACGTACTCCGCAAAAGTCAGAATTTTAGGTGAGGTTCTGGGCCTAAACGTTGGAGTCCATGAAGAGAAAATTTTAGAGGAAACCAAATAGTGTCAGTAGATGTTCAAAGATGTCCCTTCAAATTATCTGAAAAAAAAGGTGGCAGTTCACACTGTTCACACTTCCAAGTCTTCCAACAGCTGGTGGCTAGTGTTCATCCCCAAGTTCGATTGTCCCGTAGGTATTGACCACTCCCCAAGTCTCTTCAGATCCTCCGGACATATCTGGATTCTGGATGTATACATATATATATATATTATATATATTATATATATATTATATATATTATATATATAATATAATATATATATAATATATATTAATCATTATCAATACACATCCAGCCACTCACCATGCTTATCAAGTGCGTCTATCTATCCGGGAGATCCCCAGCTTAAACCCAGGATTTCAATCTGTAGTTCCAGGATGGGGCCCAAAAAAATAGCTAAGTCAACTTAGTCAACTTATAACTGGCTGAATTCTATGGTTTATGGTAGATGTAGCTATAGTTGATAGGGGTATAAATGGTATAAACCAACTTTTTATAGTAGGGGGCACCATCCTGTATTCATCTGAAAAATGTTCCCTGAAGATATAAGATGTCCCCAAAATGGATCCAGAAAACGGTGCCAGTTAGGCACCGTTGGAGCTACACGAATGATGCGCAAAGCCATGGAGTGTGGGGTGGGGATGAACGATCACAATAGTCCACGGGAAAAATCAGTGCGTCGTCCAATGTAAAGAGAATAGGAATGGATAGGATGTATAGACCCTGGTTGAAACTCAAGAGTTTCCTTCCAAGGAATTTGTATTGAAAACAAAAGGACATTGATGTCTGCACAGGGTGGATCCAATGTACATGTTCTTTTGGAGACAAAGCATGGAAGTTTCATACTGAAGCAGTTCTTAGAAGCAAAGGAATAATTGCTGTGAAAACAACAAGGCTATTGTGTGTGTATCATGTTTGCTACAAAGTAGTTTAATCATGTTGAAATGGTTCCTCATAAATTCTATTGGAGCCCTGACACTGAGTACCTTTCCCACGTGACAATAGTCACACAGGTCTTGCAAAGCCTTGTTGACACTCCAGTGGAATTCAAGCATTGAAACATGGAAAAACGATGTCGGACACCAAAAGAACTTACCCTCCTGCAATCAAATGTGGCAATCTTAAATCTCCGATTTACATTTATAGCTGATTCTCCCATTAAGACCTCCACTATTATAGGGGATTTCCCGTTGCGACGTTTTACGACGTACTAACGAGGGGTACCGTCCAAAAAATAATGGTCAGAACGGCTGCCAGGATAGAAAGTCGCAGAAAATTCTGAGGGCGAAGTTCTGAGTCTGGCACTCTCCTTTCCTTCCTTCTTCGATTTCTTTTCCTCGACAACATCAGTGCAAAACCCTGGCATTGCAGCATTGCGGATTCGGATTTGTCATAGGGGACCGCAACATGGTGATATTTTCTGTATTGGATTATATTATATATATATAATTATATATATATTATTGGTGTATCATCATGTTTCCCCGTTAAAATGCCCATTTCTGGGTTTTCCATGGCTTTCCTTTTCTTTTCGTCACTAGAGGAGGATCCCTTTTGTATCATTGTATTCTATCCCCATAGTTAGTGGATGGATATTGATAATTTTGCTTTGACAGCCCATTTTAGGCAAACCGGCAAACCCATGGCCATTGTTCATGGGCTAAATCATTGGCTAAATCCATATCTTTGATAATCCTTGGTTCAAATCCCCTTTTTTGAGTTGGTTAAATCACCATCTCACAAACTCAAATCATCTTGGTCACTGTTTATCTTCCATCCTATATCCCCATAAAACAAAAGCGCTTTGCCCAGTCCTTCTTCTCCGATTTTTCGGACTTCCTTGGCCGATCTTGGCCCAAACATTTGACATGGGAGATGAGCTACAAAATGACGGTAGGTTGTATAGCATTTCTTTGGGGGGACACAGATTCTGGGACGGACAGGGGATTCCTGCAAATTGTCCCTTCAACTAAGGCTGGGATGCTATTGGCTCAATTTGACTCTTGTGGTGAAAAGTACATCTGTGAACATTACCACATCGGCAGTGAATACTTCAAAACACATAATACTGTTGGTAGAATGTCCCTTGGTTATTTTTGTTGATTTCCGCCCCAGCTTTACAACTCAGGTGAACACTATATGTTTGAAAACTGAAATATATAGTAAGTCAGAATATGTCAGAATCATATCGCTGTATACATTATTATACATATATATATGTGGAGTATGGTCATCCCACAATTTTTCGGGATTCCCATGGGCAACGATTGTACGTAACCTCCATGGGAAAATGGAGGGATGACCATGGAGACCATGGTCAAACCGCCATGATTCGACCAGCAGCAACTTATCACGTTTTGGGGAGGGACACCCCTGATTATGACCATTTAATGCCTTTAATCCATCCGAGATTGGCAAAACCCAACAAGAAACTTGAGGCCCAGGGGTAGACGAAAGCTAGCTTGGCAGGGAGCTTTGCATGAAAACACAATGATTCTGAGGATGCGGGTGCTGCCGAATGTGTTGCCAGTGGCGACATGCCGGCGGTGTCCCAATTTTGGAGGATGCGTACAACCTACATATTTCTGGTGATATTGGGGATGGCGGACGGTTGAGGGTTCCTCACATTATATCCCAGTGTATCCCGATTATGGTTGGTTATATCCCTTGATATCCTGATAGCCTGATTGGTTGATGTCGGTTAATGTCGGTTAATCAATATACTTTACTATACCATTATATCCCATTCATATCCAATTAAATCCCAATTCTGGCAACCCCTTCCTCTCCCCAAAAATTCTGGTAACCAACCGTATCTTCTCAATAGTATCCCCCATGTTGACGAGCATCTCTTTGTCCTCTTTCTTCTTTTTCTTGCTTTTCTTTTCCTCCTGGACTGCGGATCGTGCGAAGGCTTGGAGGTTGGCCACATGGGCGGTTGAGGTTGGTTGACCTAGTTCCCTCCATCAACTCTGCGACGGCTCCTCCTCCACAGTGTCGGGGACTATGGAAACGTCCTAAAGAGAGGCACGACTGGGCGCATGCCGATTTTCTTTCGACTGGTGGCCCATCCTACTTGTCTGGGATGTAGTACGCAAGTGCTAGGATACGTGTATCCTACTTGTATCCTACTTGGTATATGTTTGTTGTTTTAATACATGCTTCTGCTAGTGAACTTAGTGGGAGAAGGAGGCTACCTAATTGCCAAGTGGGGTGAACCACCCAGTAGCGAACTATCAATGGTGGGATTTGACCAAAAATTCACCAATAAAAATTATAGCAGTTTCTCTACGCATTTTTGATTTTTTGCTGGTAAAATCAGCAAAGATCCACAACTTCCACAACAAAAGAAAATACAATATAAATCTATAGAATTTTGATCTACTGAAGTTACTATGAACATGCCTTGCCATGACTTGCCATGAGCGACACTAATCGAATTCTTCAGCGCTGAAAATTCCGAGACCTGGATGGGAAAACGTCAAACGTTTAGCCATCCTGGTGGCACACTATTCTATCTGGATCTGTATGGGGTTGATGATGATGTTACAATTGTTATATGTTGATATATGTTGTACATACAAAGTGGAAAGCGACTCTGATGAAGTAGTAACTATTCCAGTAGCTATCTACGTTCTTTGTTCGAAAAGAATGCCTGGTGATTTCAACCCATTTCTGACTGGACTCCTATCCTTCAACAAACATGTCCGTAAGGGGGAGGGAGCTATTAGACAGAAACTCACCAATTCAGATTGGTTGAAATCCCAATTAGAATGGTATCCAAAATCTTAAACGGCTGATGTTTCTATCAAGGATTTGGACTAGTTCTTCTGAAATTGCAGTATTGTTCATGATGTTTGGAACCCTCATCATCACTCCAGAGTGAATCCACATTTCCTTGGCCAAAGAACAATCTCCCCGCGTTTTCATAGATTCTACCATTTCTACCTCCCATTCTATAGCTTTCTTTAAGAACATATCCAAAAAAATCCACCGAAGATGATGATGTTTTCATATGTTTTCGTCCCCATGTTGGGAAAATCCCATGGGTTTGCCGTCGATTTTCCCAACACAATCCATATGGATTCAATGGATCCATTCCCATCTGCCACCTTCGATCCGGACGTCTCCTGCGAGGTGCCGGGCTGTGGATCCTTGGAATTGAATATAGCCATGTAGCTATAAAGGCTATATGATTTTTCATCTAAATTGTCTATGGCATATATAGAAAAATATTGAATACAGCTATAAAACGCTCAATTCTTGTTTCATCCATTTTCACTCTGATAAATTATGGGAAGTCGTCCATAAATGGGCCAGTCCAGTACCGAAATGTATTTTCGTAGCAGACGCACTCACTGTTTTGGCGTTGGCTGCTCCTGAATCAATCGACCATGGTTGTGGATGGTGTTCACCTTGTGGTTCATGCGTGTCTCACTGTTTTATCTATTTTGGGGTCGCTATGCCATGAGCTTGGTATATTATATATGATAATGGGGGTCCATAAATAGACATGATTTATATAGCCAACAAAATCATGAAATGAGGACAGAAACCAAAGAAAGTGGAGATGCAACCGACAACATGAAAATATTAAGCAACAGAAATAAAAATCGGTTCAAAAGTTGAAACCTGAGAACATTAACACTATATATATATGTATATATATAGTTCTTGTATGTTGATTTCCATGTCACTGATAATAGTATATGTATATACTAGTGATCATGATCAAAAATGATCAGAATATATGATGTCCATTGATGTCCAGGTGAGATTCCATTTCTTGCAGCTTTAGTCTTCATCTTTTTGTTGTGTTTCCCTCTTTTACTGGTTGATCTCTCCAGTTTTTCAGCTTGATGCCGCTTCAATAATGCCAATTACCCTCTGGTAATTTGCTTTAAACAGCTATGGAACATCGCCATGTTGGGGATAAATCATCTATACATGGACCATTTTCCATACATCAAATTGCCGGAAGTTATACGACAGTCACTTTTTTCCAGGTGGTCTACCCCCCAACCAAGAGCTGCATTGCATCCCAACTCTTGCGGGTCAAGATCAGCAATAACTATTCAGTATACATATAGGATTATATATACATATATATAATTGTATACATATATATATACTTATATATACATATGTAAATGTATATATATATATTTGTATATAACTATATATGTATCCATGTATGTATGTATGTATGTATGTATATATATAACTATGTATATCTATATATATATATATGTATGTATATCATTATCAATCAACCAGTTGGGGATTGCTTCGATTATCCCCAAAGCCACGTTGCCACTCGGTCACCGGGGGGATCTCGTGACAGTGACACTACGTCTTCGATGCCACATCTTGGGTGGCAGCCCAAGGTACCCCAAGACCCTACCGTGCCAGCTTTGATTACCAAGAACAAAATAGGATAAGTCCTAAAGTTTACATAAATCCCATAGAATTATCCCATATCCCGCATAATTTCTAACTAAATCCCTATTAATCTCCCAACAATTTTGGGAGGACCGTGCCACCAGTCGCACCTCCGAAACGCTGGGGACATTTTTCGTGGTGCCTTTCACTTTCCTGGCCCCGAAATGGTGATGGAGGAGATGGTGAAGACGTGAAATTGGAGATTGCACAAGAAATATATTGATAACTATTGATAACATTTGATAACTATATAATGATAGAAGGATATAAAAAAAAAGGCTTAGAACTTTTTAAGTTGTAAAAAAAAAATGGGAAAGAGGTTGAATTCACCTTAATTCAAATTGGATTTGGCCTCTGCCACTGTTGCGGAGGTGACCAACCTCCTTTCTGAAATTAATCGTCAACTTCACTGTCTAGTTTCGCCAAGGAAAATGCCAGGTAAACGATGTTGTGCATTGACTGGGAAACTGCAACATCATCCTTTGAGTCAAAGGAACAAAACTATATATATACTTACATATTACATATACAGAATGATTATAATATATAACTTATATAACTGGAATCATTAAACATGGGTACTTTACGGTACTTTTCAAACTTAGACACCCCCCATATTGATGTGTGGCTTACAAGAAACTACTAGAGAAACACTGGCGGATTGTGAGGGTATCACATCATCGTCCCAAGCTTCGTCCCATGGAAATTCACAGATTTCTTGGTCATTTCTGCGTTACTCAGTAAAAATCTCAGGTATATCCACGAAAGTGGTGCGCCCGTGGCCGCGAAATCACGATTAGTTGGTGAACATAACTCCAATTTCATCCAATTTCACTTTATGATTTATGATACTTAACATATTACAGTCCTGTTGTATTCAATGCACCTATAAACCAAACATCACTGGGGGGGCACATTCCTTGAAAAAAAAGCAGCCCGCCTTGCAAACCTCAAGACCGCTGGGTCGAGGTTCGACGGATCTCGCGGGGCGTTGATCATCGTTGATCCATGATGATGTTGCGAGTTTTCATGATATTGAAATAATGATCATGGTAATGATCAAACATGAACATAAATTAGGGATAATTAGGGATAATTAGGGTATAGTGTATATATGTTCAATCATTTTCATGTGCATCTTGGGAGGTTTTTATATTTTTGGATGTGTTCTTGCTGGCAATCAGATCAAATCAAAGCAGCCCCCGCAAGTTGACACACCCGTTCCTGGAGTGCCGACGGACTTTCAGGATCATCAAAACGGGGTTCACATTCACAGTGCGTAAATCCAATTTGTTAATGTATAATACTGGTTGGTGGTTTTAACCATCTTGAAACATATTAGTCAATGGGAAGGATTATCCCATATATTATGGAAAATAAAAAATGTTTGAAACCACCAACCAGAATAAGTATTAAGCCAGTGTAAGTCGACAGCTTCCCATTTCTCACAGATCCCCAGATGTTGGCAGAGTTCACCCCTGGAAAAAATCACCCAGTCACTGGTGGCTCTCGGAGTCTTTGCGTCATCCTTCTTAAGGACCGCTTTCCTCGGGGATCGGCGTGAGGGGAGATCTTTAGGGGATTTCAATGCTGCAAAAATCGTGGAGTTCAAGACGAAACTGCAAAAATATGGTGGATGACTGAAAGCAACAAAAACTGGAACCAGGAAAATTGGCAAACAACTCTAGGCGGTGGATGATCTACTACTCAATCGAGTATCAATGTCAACAACGCAAACGAGGTAAGAATTGCAATTTCAGCAGCACTTGAATGGGGTTAGAATCAACAAAGGGGAGGGATTCACGCACAAAACGGTGAACCAGATCAAGGAGCTATCAAAAGACATCGGCACAAGGCACTCTAAAATGGCCATGGTTTTAAAGTGTTTTAAAATATTGACCTGTATTTACCTCTTTGTCAAAAAAAACTCAAACATAAAATGGTTTGACATAAAGAACAGACTGATTTATCTACTGTTCAATTATGATTTATGAATAGCTTATGATTTATCTACTGTTGATGAATTAAAATGAAAAGAAATCATTGAAATCACTGAGAATTCCTTCGGAATCGCCAATCACATATGTCTGGAAAGAACATGATCAAACGTGCGTAAACAAAAATCACCACTGAACACAACCCTTCATGGGTGCTACATCCCGGAGATCAGGTATTCAAATGGATTATATAATCACCCCGTCAGACGCCTTCGTGTAGTGATGGGTTTCTCATTGGGGAAATACTTGGATGAGCATCAGAGAAGAAACTGGCAGTAGATGGAGAGTTCACCCAGTATCACCCATTTAGATGAGAGAAGCCAGTTTTTTTCAGTTGCAAACCAATTTGTGTCGGACCCACATCCAAGTCATCAAGTCCCAGTTGTGAGGTTATAAAAACCACCCTAACATCCCCGGAATATGACCTGGCATTAGGTTCATTATTTGACATGGGTTTCATGAAAGAGTTCCTTTCGTTGGAGGGTGGTGCCCCAAGATTCATGAGGGCCGGCGCCACCACTTCATTTTGACCTGAAAAACATTGTTTGGCACACGTGCGCCGTGCATACGGATGCTTACAGGAAGAACCAGACATTTCTTCTACCGCAAAGGTGTGGATTCAACAGCCATTGGCCATCCAGGATGGGTAAGTTGGCTTGGAAATTTTGGAACTACAATGTACTATAGTTTTAAGTATCATAAACCGTGGTTATTGATAGTTATTTGATGTTCTTGGAGTTATAAACCGACTTAGCTATCGTTTGGGGACCATACTTTGTAGGCTAATTCTTGTATTTATCGATGAATTGAACTAGTTAGATGAGGTAAGTCCGACTTACCTATAGAGGTACCACCATGTCCCATCTATGGGAAATGTATGATGCTTTAGTTGCTCAACCCATTGTGGTTAAAAGCAGAAGGACATGGATATAATTTGATTACGTAGTATCAAGGGTATACAATATGATATGATTCATTCTTATAATTGTGGGATCCTACTTGGGAGCCTAATTTGTATATACCCAGAAGGGATCCCAAACGGAGTTCTTGATACACATTAAATATTCAAATATGGTTTATCAAAGGAAATAAATATGTCATAATGTATCCTCTATAGTTGGGGACTTGTTCTTTTCTCCTTTGTGGCAGACGCTGCTGGCTGGATCAATTATGTTTGGGGCCTGTGCGGAGAGAAGAAGAAATCTTTAGGCATTACTTGAAATACTTGAAATGCATAAGAACCAAAGATCTAAGTCCTAAATCTGCCGCTGAACATGGGTGCAGTCCATTAATCCATGTGGGTTGATGAAGAGGGGCACCTAACCATATTGTGCGGGTCCCAATAAACGTAAACACGTACGTTTGTTTTACCATGGCTGATATTATATAAGGGGAAGGGGTTAACCATTCTTAGGTACATGAAGGATGATCTATGAATCCATTAGATATAACGAGATGAATCTGTAAGCCATGGAAGACCTTCAGGACAGCCACAACATGGCTAGTGTTATCTCCAAGTCTAGTTGAATAACCCACTCTTCGGTCCATCCATGTTATATTCCATGTTTGGCGCGATTAATTTTCATTTTCTGAGTGAACCTTGGTCGGGTATATGTTTTTTTAATTGTCTGCCACAAAATGAACATGTTTACTGACCAGGGTGACAACCGTAACAATAAGTAAGTAAGGCCTTATTGAGGGGTTCATTGGGGGTTCATGAATATATCACTCCTCTTGGATGGGTTTACGGTATGAACCAACAAACAGAACTGGGGAGTGGAGTTCACCAGGCAGCTTCACCAAGGAAACCATGAGTCACAAGGGAATATCTACCTCTGGTAATGAGTATTTTTTCTAATTTTTAATAGGTAAATCATTGAAGTAAATGGGCCATGGCTTCCATAGATATGTTAAAATACCATATGGTACAGAATTTCCTACGGTTTGTTCATGATTCTTCCATCAAATACAAGGGGGTTCAACCATAAAAATTTCCCTGCACCATCCTTCAACCTGGAAAACCATGGCCTCGCCTCCTAAGACCATGGCTCTGGACGACTCCGCCGCAGTTCGGACCAGCTCCTCCCGGCCAGTTCAAATGGGGGGATTACCCTACAAACAAATAGAGAAAGATGACAACATATGTTACAACCTATGGGAAATTACATGGAAAATAACAGGGAACGTAAGTGGTGGCAATAGCCAAAAAAATGTGAATTTAAGCCACACAAATGATGATTTGACCAACAAGTAGGGGAAAAAAAACAGGACTGGAAACCAAGGTTTTTAATCCCGAAGTTGTGGGGATTTCCTGACAATTTTCGCCTGAACCAATTCTTAGACATGACATTGTCGATTACTTCATGACCCATCTCAGATACTGACCGCAAGAAAGTTATTTTGAGTTGCTTGGTATACTCCTCGCAAGAAGCTCAGCCTCCAATCATCTCTAATCTATTCAACCAAGGTTATCAATATGACTCTGAAAACTCAAAATTGAGATTTACCTTCTGAAAATCGGATAAGAATAGATACAAGCTGTGTCTATTTTCGTCCAATCTCGGGACTTCCCCGAGGGTGAAACACCAGAGGGTGGAAGACAAGCATCGAAAACGGCGTACCAATAAATCACAAACATCCATAAATTGGGTTAGCGCTACAGCAAAAATTGTGGGGCTCAACTCTTTTCAGCAATAGTCATTCAATATACATATACATTCATATGTATATATATATACATGTGTATATCCATGGACAAATAATAGTCCTGGACTGCTGCTGATTGTTGCTGGTGAAATTCCCCCCAACTGGCCGTTATATTCCTAGCCATTTCCATCCTGGCAAGCGTGATCCCCAAGAAATGGTGATGAAATCTCCATGATTCGATGATTCAATGATTCCATGTATTCTTTGCTGGTTCCGAACGGAACCATTGAATCATGATTTATGGAGAGATGAAAAACCAGCATTATACCCTCTGGTAAACGTTTACATAATTATGGAAAAATACCGTTTTTTCTATGGGTATATCATAGTATATCAACTACAAAAATTGCCATTTTCAATACCCTCTGGTAAACTAACATAACTATGGAAAATCACCATGTTTACCAAAATTGCCATTTTCAATAGCAAACTGTGAACGTCATTACCAGATGGATCCCTGGCTTGTCACCTCCTCGAGGCCTATGATCTGCACGGGCTTGGGACGCGTCACCTGTGCTTCCCAGTAACTGGGAACCCATGATGGGGATATCCCGTAAATTCACAATGGCTTAACATGCCTTATATATGTAATTATATATATATAGATAATGGAATGTACTATGGGAGTTAACCATCAACGGACACTTTCCCATCCCCCTAATGTTAAACTCCCCAATTGTATGGTCCCAAATATGTGTAAATCACATGCTTTTTACCTTGGTGACTAGGGTTTTTATTGATATGAACAGGGGAAGGGATTCAACATTCTACAAAGGTACGGCAAAATGGGGAAGAGATCGAAAGTGGGGATGGCACCGACAAAAAAAGATAAAAAAGGAGGGATGAGCGCAATAGTGGAGGATGTAGCCAAGAAGAGTTGACAAAACCATGCAAAGCTATCAAATCCCCTGAAAGTCAAGAGAAAACGGTTGGAATGCTTCTTTTTCCCGGGTTGGCTTCCCTAACCTGGAAATATAGGGATTCTATGCTTTTCCTGTGGATTTTTCCTTCAACCAATCATTCTCAATCTTGCATACCGTGCTCAAAAAAATGGAGGAGACTATAGCTTCTATAGCTGGTCAAGTATATCCCCACTGCAAAAGATTAGTTGGCATTACCCATCCAGTTGGTTTCCCCGACTCTGGGAACTTCCACCTCCACCTCCACCTCCCCCAGACCTTCGGCCCTTCGGCCACCGTCACCACGGTCGCTGCCACCTCCGGCACATTGGAAGAGCCTTGGCGCAGAATCCGAGAGCCAGTGGCTTTGGAAGTGGCATTTGATAAGCCAAGATATTGGATAGTATAACCAGTGTATAACCGATAGATCCGATAGTATAACCTATTGGATAGATTGGATAGTATAACTGTATGATAGTATAACCAGTGTAGAATCCCCTGTAACCACCAATCAACAATGTTTTTCGCAGCTGCTCAAGTGGCTGTTGATAAGCCAAGTTTTAAGCACGTCAAAAAAACACTCCAAGAATCAGAACTGGCTGGCACTGGTTGCACAATGGGGTCGACTTGAAAAAAGTCTCGTTGCCCTAGCTGCAACTGCCGTCAATTGAGCGCCCCACTGGAGACAGTGGGTGGATCGCAGGGTGCCGGCATTGGTGGCTCTTCCTCTCAAGCTGAAGAATGGGAACCTAAGTGAGCTTATTTACCATGAGAATTGCTGGAGTAATGGAAAGTGTGTATATATAAATTATAATTATGTTATTATACCATATTATACCTACAGTATATATTATTGTCCACAGGCCGAGGATTATCATGTGACCAACTCTTTAGGGTTTGTTTCGGGTTCGTTTAGGAATTATTTAGGGTTTTTTGTTTGTTTGTTTGTTGTTGTTTTTTTTTAACACGGTGTTAATAAGATTTTAGTTTCAAGGCTTACTTAGGGTGTAATATCAGATTTAGGTTTTAGGATTTATGAAGTTTAGGGTTTAGGGTTTTATGTTTTAGAAACAAATAAGATTAAATCTCATCAGCCATTGGCAATCCGCCAACATCCCAAAATGCACAAAACACTGGCCCTGCGCAGTCAAAACACACTTCCCCGGCAGCACCCCCGTCCTGGCCGCATTATTATAGTAGTATAAGCTGAATTGATGGTACTTATGTAAATCTCGGCATCTTGGTTGGGTGAATCGAAAGCTAAAAAACAGTTTTCTGGGTTGCAGTCATATCAAATGACCTCCTTTTGCAACCCTGGTTTGGTAATGCCCACTTCCCAACCATTTATCAATTCGTTAGACTTAACCGATCACGCTCTGGCAATTGGCAATCCCCCATTTACATCCACTTCCAGATAATATTCACATCGAATTTCGAATGACCCACTGCCATGTTTGATTAACAGAGTCTAGTTCAACCCTGTGTTTATATTTCACCTTAAATGTTTTCCAGATTTTCCAGTATATGGATGAGCATATACAATGCTTTCGCAAGACTGAATCAGATACTTGCATCATTAATAACCATTAATCATCATTTACCAACGATTAACCATGATGATGTGATTCAAGTAGAATGTCAGTGGTTTAGAGACTGGTCTCTCTGTCGCCAACGAAAAAACACCAGCAAATCTGCCAGTTCCACTTCGCTAGTCATCTGTAGAAGCCACACAGACTTCGGTGGTGGGTCAGGGTCATTTCGATGCTAGCGACCAAAAAGTCATCCAAATCCTACAGTGGATGGTTGCGAAATCATGCGAAATCCACCAGTTGATAGGTGGTAAACATATATCCCATGATTTATAAATATTTATCATAGGCTTTCAACCATCCTTTTGGCGGCTGATCGGATTTCGGAACCATCCAACTCCCTCGTCCCGCCCCGGCTGTCCTGTTTAGGCTCCTCCTTGGAAACGCACCAAAAGCTTTGCCAACTCTCCAGAAACTGCGGGTCCTAGCCAGGATGGAAACAGCACAACTGGATGTGGGAGACCCAGTTGGAAACTGGATTATAACCCACACACATATATATATATATAATGACGGGTAAGCCAGAAATAAATAATAAAAAAAGGTATATAAGGTATTAATTTTAGTTACCCCATCTTGGTGTGTCTGAAAGTGCGGCACTTGCCAAACTAGCAATTATGGGGAAAACGATGAAGAACGACTGGTTTGAAGGTTCTCTCATCATTTTCAAACAAACCCATCTAGACATGGCTGAACTACCATAATTAGGAAACATCTACTCGTTGGGTGGATTCAAAATAAAGTGCATGGCCCAGGGCCACATGGAATGAAGCAACCAATGGGAAGAGGACATCATCATCCACTGGTCTGCCACTGAGTTATCAGTAGTTATCCACACTCATATATAGGGGGTTTCCATCAATGGGGGTACCCCCATAGCTGGATGGTTTTTTTTAATGGAAAAAACTATTAAAATGGATGACTTAGGGGTACCTTAGTGTGCAATAGAAATGCAAATGTGTAGGTCGTTAACCAGTGGCTAACTGGACTGCACTGTGAATAAGTGCTGAACCAATGGGAGAACCCCACTTGAGGGACTCATCAAGCTTCTCATATTCAGTACCCCACAGCAGATAATGAAACATGGGATGCTGGAACATCCCATATAAAAGGTGTTTTTTTCCCACCCAACTAAACCTCCATTTGGTTAGCGGATTTCCCCATTCGATTGGCCATTCAGAGATGGTCTCTCTAAGCCCTTATTTTATAAAAACCATGGCAGTATCTTCATCTGTGATCATTTACAGTAACCATTTTAACCCCTGATAATATCATGGTTATCAAAGTTATCAACCAATATCGTGGAGCCTTTGATGGAAATGAACTCGTGAATAGTCACCCGCCCACCGAATCTCGAACATCGAAACCAGAAACGTCATCCGAATCATCCGACCGTCCCAGCAGTCCTCGAACTTTCTCTCACAACACGGCCCAATGTCGTAGTCACACAAAGAGCAGCCCCAGATCCTGGCGGGCTCGAAATATCTTGGCGAATGATCCGAATCTGTACCCCCTGGATCTATCATGGCAATAATCGTATGGGTCAAAATATGTCAAAATGCTTCATCTCGCAAAAATGCGATGCCGTGCGATGCTTACTCAACAAAATCAATAGCTGGGTATGATGTTTTGACCCATATTTGGATCAACCATCAACCAATCATCTGCTCCAAATAAGTGGCTCAGACGGCGGTAATGGCCATCGGTTTCACTCTGTGCAGATCCATTGCTGATGCTTGCTGATTTCTCTTGTGCGAAAGCATGGCTAATCATATGTATGTATTAATATGTATACGTATATGTATATAATAGAAACAGAGAGATGTGAGATAAATAAATACTGGTACACCATACACCCATCTAAAATATAATTTTAGTCAGTTATCATTTACATACAATGCTGCCAAAGTTGTCCATTCTGACTACTGTCACCCCCACCCTGCCACTCGCCAGTCTCACCAGTCTCACCAGTCTCTTCTAAAAGCTTCATGGTTGATACTTAAAACATCTTAAAAACATGTTACATTTTGTGAGGAAAGAAACACATTAGCTACAATATGCTACAATCCCATTCTTGCTGCTGAAAATAAACCATTCTTGTGGCCCGTTGTGCAACGGGCTTGCTGGTTCAATCCCGAAGGAAGAATAAACATCTTGGCACCAAGCGTCCATGTGGTCAAATTCTACCCAATCAGCAACCTGAAAGGCATGAAAAGTCCGTTTTTGGGGAATGATACCACATCCTAATATATTACATATCCTAACATATCCTAACCATCATTTATTTTGTGATAGGCAGTGAGGTCGTTACATGCTGTCCACCCCGAAAACGTGCCTGACATAGGGAGCCAACTGCTTCCCACACACGTCACACCTCTGCGTTTCGTCTCTTCCATTGCGCAACACTTGGGAAAAGGTCACATGGCCACTCTGCAACAATAAATCATAGCTGGCTATAGATTAAAGATGATAGAAGTAGATTTGTGACGATTTATAACAATAGATTCATGATGGTCTATGATGATTTATGGGAATTGATTTATGATGATGTATGATCATGTATGGTGAAATACTGAAGAACGTGTGTTTGCTATGATTATGATGTTCTACTATTGACTATTATAGACTATGATGATTTATGGTGATATATGATGACTTATGATGCTGTATGATGATGCATGATGATTTATGATTATTCGTGATATGACAAAAGATTGAAGTGTTGAACTAGCAATGCAAGGTTGACCAAGGAAAAACACGCAAAAGGGTGAGAATCAATGTGTTTAATCAACCACAAATGTTGATATCCACTTGGGGTATGGTTCACCAGCAATGGTGGTTTTAATCCAGCGACAATGGGTAAAATGTGTTAAAATGATACCCCTTATTTGAATTCAGATGACTGCAGTGTCTAACCCAGAACCCTGGATTCGAGGGGTGTCCCTTGGGAAATTGTCAAAGGGGGATATAAAATGGAAGTGTTTTACCAGAAGGTGGCCTCAAATCAGTGCCCCCTCGCTTGAACATCTCTGGTTTGCACTCCATCTTCGCATCAGCCACTGAGCCTTCCTTCGCTCAAGTCGAGAAAACCTCACCGCCAGCACACGCAGCCTGTGCGCCCTTGAGAAGAACGTGAAAACTGCTGCGGCTGCTCCCTTCCAAGTACCATCTCAGGCGGTCTTTGGGTCCTCTGTGGTTGAAGCACCCAAAATGGTCATAAGAAAATATGTTTGTAGCCCAGTTTTGCATAGGGAAGCTGAGGGGCAAACACTAACTAGGATAGTAAATGGCAAACGAGTTGCGAGCTCACATGATCCTCTAAGTATCCTGACAATCAGAGCATGTGGTGTGACTTTTGTTATATCAAAAAAAATCTGCATGAAAATTACTAAATTTCATAATAATCCCACAAATTTCTACTTGGTGTACATCTTAGTTAGTGTTTAGTATTATCTCATTGGTATCGATGTGTAACATTTTGTAACTTCTGGGTTGTAGCCAGGACTATTACCCGTAGACTAACATAACCATGGACCAATGGAATCACCAGTTGTGGTAAATCATCTATAAACTGGGCCAATCTTAGATACCCTGCAAAAAATTAAATTCTAAGTTGGTTAGCAAATAATCCCGTTGATACCAAAAGATTAAAGGATTGGTTTCTACCCATCCAGTTGATTGACCTAGAAACTGGTTTGAATGCCATATAATCACGATGTTCCATGATATTCCCATTATAACCATTGATATTTCATGGTTTTCCCATGGTATCATGGATAGTTCAACCATGGCCAACCCATAGCTATGGACCAGTCTTCCCTACCGTTCACCGCGTTCACGCATCCCCTGAGAAGCTCACTGGATTGGAGGCTCCTCCAGGTGCCATTTATTCAAGCTGGGGACAGCATTACATACATAATTACATACTTTATCATATTTTCTATATGGTTTTGTCATTGTCAGTATAAATATATATATATCATATCTTTGATGGTGAAATTCTGGTAATTCATGAATCGCCAACCAAGGTTTATCCAAGGAGTCCTAGGCGTGATATAGAAACCCCCTAGAAATCCGAAAGGAGAAGGAAAAAAAACAGATTTAAGCAATGTCCTATCAATTCTATCTATTTGGGTGTGACTTTTCCGGATCGCAGATCTCTGCCTTTGATCCCTTGATCCCTTGACTGCCCATCTGCCCCATTGCAACGCACCGTCCTGCGCGGAAAAATATTGACACAAGGTATGCTTCCCGGGACACCGGGGCACCTGGCGACTTTTTGGTGACACCTGGTGACACTGGGAAAACTTTGAAGCCTAGAAGCTGAGAAAAATGGGCATGCTCATGGAATTTCAATGAATATATATATATATATACATATATATATATATACATATATATATATACATATATATATACATATACATATATATATACATATATATATATACATATATATATATATATATATATATATATATTAATATATCTAAGTGACAAAACAATTGGATTCACCCAGCTTAAGACAAAATGGGTATACAACCATCAAAGAATGGAATGGCGGTGCGACGAACCAAAAATGGGCATTGCTCATATATGCCATATGCCCTTGTATTCGGTTGTATCCCCATATCATTGTCGATAGGCATTCATTGGATTCATTCTTCTGGCTGAATTTAATCGTGCGCTCACCAAAAAAAAACATGGTTTAGAATAGTCAACAACAGATGAATAAATTACAACAGTTGATTCAACAGCTGAAATACAGCCATTGGAGGATGATTCCTATGTCACAGTGAGGTTATCATCCAGATTCAATGGATCCATCATCACCAGCCAGATAGCCTGCAAAAAAGTGACAAATTCTTAGCTGGTGAGTAGATAACCCCATTGATACCATCCAAGACTAAAAGATGAGTTTCTACCCACCCAGTTGATTGACCTAGAAACTGGTTTAAATGCCATATGATCACCATATTTCATGATATTCCCATTATAACCAGTGATATTTCATGGTTTTCCCATGGTATCATGGATTGTTCAACCTTGCACGGCATTTGCCGTACCTGCCGCACCTGCCGCTGGCCAGCTGGCTCGTTGGCGGCAACGTCGTCGACCTCTGGGAGGCTGTAGAGTTTAGAGGATCACTCCCCAAATGGTGACTGGTTATGATTTGTAGCACCTATGTGGATGGTTTAATGCTACATAGGCATGATTTGTAGCTACATGTTAATCATTCCCATCCACCTATGTATTAAAAGCATATCATCCAGCTGGAATTCGGCGTGGGATTTCCCCAGCAACCTTGGGGAGGCTTGGGACCAGACTTCACTATCCTCACCATCAACAGCATCAAGCGCTCAAGCAACACCATCATCATCCTCGTCATCATTGTCATCATTATCACGAGAACCATTGCAGTCACCATGATCTATTTGATATTGAAGGTTTTGAACCAGTATCATCACGAAACATAATCACCACTAATGATCATGATCATCATCAACATCATGATCATCATCTCCATCATCACCATCATCATCATCATCACCATCGTTATGATTAATGATGATAATGATAATAGCAACATATATTAATAATGAGAAAAATGGTCATCATCCAAAATGCCCTCTTCAAATGTATAATCGAGTTGTGAGCGTGTGTATCACTGAGTCACTTTTGCGTGTACAACCGAGGCAGAATTGGTTCTTGATTGTTGTTGTTTGGTAAAGAAAGGTAGGCTTCACTAAAACAGAATGCCAATAATGTTGATAATGATGATGAAAAATGTTGATATACTGTGATATTTAATGTTGATATTCCAAAAAAGAACTCATATCTATCTTATAATCATACTGTTAATGGAAGAAATCCTGCACCAGTTGGTATATGGTTCATCCCATTATAATACCGTTATAGTCCAACTGCTGCAGTGTTTCTTCCATCCACAGTTAATGTTTCCCGTATGACAGCATCGACCTAAGAACTCTCCAACGGTTCAACGCTGATCATCCCTCGTTCCAGGCTACATCCGAGACGTGCCAGCCAGGAACCAATGAACATCACCATTTTTTGGAAGGGTAAATCGGGTAAATCAATCATTTACGATTGTCCATTTTTCCATAGCTATGTTAAATAACCAGTGGTTACCAAAAATCGGAATATATTGCTATTGAATAAACATTGGAATATACTGCGAACTAACAATTATCTTTGGAATACCACTTGAATCATGTTCTATTCCAATTTCAATGGGTTATCTCCCACCCATCTTGCTGGGTAAACGAATATAAATTATACAATACTTCACTAACCAATGTTGAGCCATTTTGGAATCCCTCAGACATCCAGACATCCATGAGGAATTCACCATTGACAATCGATCAGAGGGTGTTTTTTTCAGGGCTCGTTAAACAAGGGAAACATGCCAAAACCCGAGACACCCTAACAATTACCAGGTGGCAATCAAAGATTTCAATGAACAATTCCACATTTACAGATGATGTTTTCATGAAAACGTCCTTTTATAGTCCATTTATAGGGGCTTTCCCATTGCCATGTTTGATTACCAAAGGGTAGTCAATTACAATCCATATCTCCACCAAACGGTTATATTGTCCGGGAATAGGGGACGCGACAACCTCCAGTGCACCTTCTGAATTCTGCCCCGCCCTGTCTTGAGTATGCGGCTGTCTCGACAGTTTCCGCCGGCTCAACATCCGTGACGTCCTTCGGCTTGTTGCCGCGCCAGAATTGGAGCCAGGAGGCATACCACTCTGCATCCTTCGGCGGGAAATATAGTGTGACTCGCCAATGGAACCATCAACGATGTATTTCAACAAAACAATAATCAGCTTTTACAGAGTTCTACCATCCAAAAACCATAGAGAAAAAGGCATGGCCAATCTTAGATACCCTGCAAAAAATTATATAAATTCTTAGCTGCTTAGTAACTTAGTAGATAATCCCGTTGATACCAAAAGACTAAAGGATTAGTTTCTACCCATCCAGTTGATTAACCTGGAGGGCATCTCTAACCCTCCGGTAAATCAACACATCAAAATATGAAACATCCACGATCTGTAGCATCAGAAGCTTGGCTGCTCGTTCTTATTTAAACTTATCCCAACAAGTTGGGATTGTGATGATCCCTTTTCAGATTAGTAGAACCCCAGTGGTCTCAATTAACCACTCCTTTTTGAAAACTGCTCATATCCTTTTCTATATTTAATCAGTTTCCATAGGGTTTCCCTGTGGTTTTCCATGTATTTTTCTTTACTGATGTCTACTGTAATCAGTTTCCACAGTGTCTCACACTACTTTTCCATGTTGTTTTCTATACGTTTAACCCCACAGTTATGGCCCCAAATACCAGTTGTAAGTCAGTTATAATCGCATTTATCTGGGTAAATTATAATATTTCACTAACCTGAATGAAATAAGGCCATTTGGGGATGATTTCCATTATTTACCATGATTCCAGTGAGGTCGCAGTGAGGTCGTTATAATTTACCCAGATTTATGGAATGTATTATCCCATAGAAATAACCAGTTATAACATGTTATAACCAGTTATAACCATTTATAACTGGTATTTCGGGCCGAAATAGCTGCAGGGTTTTTTTTCGTCTCGCTCCTGGAACTTCTTCTCGCAAAGGCAGCACACGTGGTAGTCGCAGTCCCAGCAGCCTTGCATCCTGGGATTTTTGATGAATTAAAGTGGGGATAAACATGGATAATCATGGGATTATCATGGATAATCTGGGATTACAATGGATTATAATGGATTATATGGATACCCTCTGGTAAACTGACAGTTTGCGAACTGGAAAGTCACTATATTCATAGGTAAATCAGCTATAAATAAGCCGTTTCTATAGCTATGTTAGTTTACCAGAGGGTAATCATGGATAATCATGGATAATCATGGGATAATCATGGGATAATCATGGGAAAATCTGGGATTTGCAACTGGATAATTATAATCGATTAGATTATGATATATATATATCATGATTTGGGATTAATCTATGAACATATCACCTATAGTAAACTAAGATCAATCTTCCGCCATACCCGCGTCATTGTCGATCTGGAAAAACACCCTGCAGCATTGACCCAGGTCGTTCCACCATTTCGGAATAAAATTCTTGTTGTTTTGTAGGTTACACCGTCTTTCAGCCATTTTGGCCGAGAAGAAACACCCTTCAACAAGCTTATCGTTTGAGTGTGAAGTCACTGTTTTCAGTCCCCATGTTTTGTTACAATTCATCAAAAATGCGTTTTTTGTTCTGTTTCAACAACAGGTTCCACCCAGTTGTTTTTTTTCGTCATGTTTCTTCATGTTTCTTCGTTCCTTGGACTCAATGGATTGGTTTTGTTGGGAAAATCTTGACCGGAAACCAATCCGATTTTTCCATGAAGATCATGAGGCTTTCCTGTATATAATTGTTTCCCTTAAACCAATCCATTGATGGGCGTTTGACCAGTTTTCATGTCGCTGTGATCGGACGTTCGGCTCCTTCTCCCAACATTTTGTGCTGCGCCACAGACATCACACCTGTGAGCTGGGATGGGCCCATTAAAAGTCTGGAAAATCGCCATTGTTTAATGTGTTTAACAGGTAAATCATCATTTATTATCATTTTTAGATGTGTTTATCATCTAAATATGTGGTGAAATGATCTAACATGGTGGTTTGGGGGAATATATATATATCATATCATATAACCATATATATATATATATTTGGTTTTGGTTTCCAGTGTACTGGAAACAGTAACTCAAAGTTGGACGATCTTGGGATATCTTGGGATGTGAAGAATTCGCCGTCAAAAAATCTGCAGATTCTCATGGATTATCCCGTGTCATCCTGGTAGTAAGTTCTGAATGCTTACGACTGTCCCCAAGGGACACAATTGCAATGAGGAGAATGACGGGTTTTGGTTGCAATCTTCAACCCAGTCTCGGGGCCTTAGGTACTGAACCGGTCTCGAGACAATTCGATGCTCTTTGATGCAGGTCTTAGGAAGCCAACCAGTCCCAGATGTAGATCCGGGTCTCCCATTATGACGGGAAATCCCCGAACTAAATGGATGTGTAAATTGAACATCATCTATAAAGAATGGAGGTTTGAGTGGAAAAAACATCTGTAAATGGAGATGTTACTCTTGGGCACACTAAAACCACTGTTTGAGTTGAACCATGGGATTTTGGTGCACTAACCTTCGATATTCCTGGGTGGGCGCGCTCTCAAGGGATACGTATCCCTAGTCCCCGATTTCGATAGAACCCCCACATATCATGAGGATTCTACCCTCGTTTTTTGTGGAGATGTTCTGTTTTTTTTGGCATATCCCATAGGATCCATGTATGGTATATATGCTAACATTGGGGGTATATTGATGGTAAATGTTACCATATGTAGCATACATGGATCCTATGGGTATTACTATACCCCATGTCCATGGTAAAATCCGTTGGTTAATCATCACATTGTCCATTTGTCCACAAAATTCGCACTTCTGTAGCTTGGGGGACGACCATCCCTATTTTGGACAATCCCTAAATTTCACCCCGGTTTTGGCTGGTAAATCACAATCTTTATGAATTGGTTTCCACAACACCATCCGTAAACATATCGTCATCTCATATGTCCGATCACATCCCCTTTAAAAAGCATGAACTAATTACACATAAAATCGTGAAAAAGTGGCTATTGTTGCATAGTCCGCGGGCATTTGTTCAGGATCCATGAACCTCATCCGGCTCCCATAGTGCACCGCACCTAAGATAGCCAGCCTTATGCGTCACCAGCCTCGATTGCGTCTCACGAAGATCTGAACTATTGAGAATTGCAGAAACTCATCTGATAATATTGGGTAGTTAATGATGGTTAATGACGGATAATGATGGTTAATGATGGTTAATGATGGTCAATGATGGTTAATAAATGATGGTCAATGATGGTTAATAAATGATGGTTAATGATGGTTAATAAATTATGGTTAATGATGGTTAAGAAATGATGGTTAATGATGGTTAATAAATGATGGTTAGTAATGGTTACTGATAATTAATGTTGGCAATAATGTGGTTAAAACAATGCCATTTGCACCATCCCCCATAAGAATCACCATTTTTATAGGTGTTATGGTTACCATTCCCAAATGGGGTGGTTATTATTGTTTTACCCACATTACAGCAATTACAGCATATTATATCTCATTATATCTCATTAGAATTACCTCAATGGCCATGAATGGCCAGAGTGAAAAACACGAAGGGGCTGTGGATCATTATACACGGACTTGTTGGCAATTATATCAATGGCCCGAAAAAGAAATAAGAACGGGTTGTGGATACATAATCATATGATATCATACGTACAGAGATGTGTTGGCAATGATTATCTCAATGACCGGAGATTTCTCAATCTTACCGGTTGGTCCAGAGATGTCTGACAGGTTACCCAGTCCCCTAGAACCTGATGTCTACAAATCCCATCTTCCCATGGTTCCCATTTTTTCAGAGCTTAATCCACCCTTGACATTAAAAATATCATGGGAAGAATGGTGGACTAACCGCTCTGATCTTTTTTCAAACCTCTGAAACTGGTGGAATAACCCTATCTTAATGGGGAAGCTGATATCAGATAGAACAGTGGATTCCTGGGGTTACGAGGTGGCGCCCCAAAACCCCCTAGCTAATTTGGTTTGTAACTTCAATTTCACTAGGATTTATGGCATGTTTTTCTCTTTAGTATTCATGGGGATTGTAAACTAACAAACATCACTCGTGGGGGGGGGCCACTTGGGGTGAAAATCCCATGGACATAGCCATATTCAACCACCCCCAGTCGCACCCCCAGTCCATAAGACCTGTACTTGGTGGCTCATCCCACTTACTAAGTAGGTTATTATATCCCTGGTTATAAGTGGGATAAGTAGGGTTAATCCACGTAAAAACTAGTGTTATAACCTGCGGGATGAGCCACCAAGTAGGCTCCCGCCATGTTTCGTTGCCCAGAAACTCCTCCATGACGTGTCCCGCTGGACAGCAATAGCCTTGGCCCTGCACCTGCAAGGCAGGAAAAGAAATCGGAACATCAAGGGAGTTAACAAACACTTACCAGGTAATAAATGATAAATGGTGGTATAATGGTACATATAATGGGATATATAAAATCCTATAATGGAATTAATAATGTGTATGTACATGTAACTGTATATCTATATATATAGAATGGGATGTACATAGCAGGATAGATATATATATATATACATATAATATATAATTAATATAATATTATGTAGTGGGATATGATGGAAAATAAGTGGGATATAATAATTACCATGTTTATAGGGACTTAACCAATAATGCTTGGGATAGGATGTCGCAGGGGTATTTCTGTTCCCTTCCTCCGAATAAAGCCCTCAAACATCCTCAAACACTCCCCGGAAACCACGGTGGATGTAGGGGATGAAACCATCATACTATGGGCTTATTCAAAATATGAACAAAGGGGTATATGATCATATAATATTATGTTTGCTATTATAGTTATTGTTTCCGATTTCCCCATTGGGCAGGTGGAAAGATATCCCCGAATAGATGTTGACCCAACTAAATGGAGCTGACATCCAGCACCTTTTCCCCAGATTAAGTCCACACAGTCCATGTTCTGTGAAAATTTCCCGTGGGAACCCCACGTGAAAAAAGGACACCTATGCTGGATCCATGTTCAACCCCAAATTTGCCCTGGGGTAAACTGACATAGATGTGGAAAACCCTATGATTTCTCTACAAACATGATCTACATTCACAGTGGGTTGTCCACATCTTTTTGTATGTTTACAGAATGCTAGAAGTTAGTTTATAAACTCCGTTAACTATGATATATAATTATAAATACCATAAACCATAGTTATTTGAGTTACTTACGTTCCACAAAACCGTTCAAAAAAAAAAGACGTATTCTGCTGCTCTCTGAAGTCTGGATCATAGTCGATGTGAGGCTCAAGCCATCTTCGTCCTGAGAAGCTGTAATGTTCTTGATTTGTACACACCAACAAAAACATCCATTGACTACATATATATATAATATATATATATATAATATCAATATATCATCCATTAAGTATATAAAATAACATGATGATATAATACGATATAATATATAATACAATATAAGATAAGAAAATATGATATAATTATAATAGAATATATAATATAATGATATATAATATAATGATATATAATATAATGATATATAATATAATGATATACAATATAATGATATATAATATAATGATATATAATATAATGATATATAATATAATGATATATAATATATGTTTTGTCTTTTGAATGCCTTCATTTTATTGGATTTTAGAGGCTCCCATTTTCTGGTAACCACCCAAAAGCCAAACCGCACAGTGGTACGTAGTAACTCTGACCCCAAAACACTTGGCCAAACACGGCCATGATATGGGACAGTTAAGGGATTAATAGATGTGCCTGAAAGGTTTATGTACACCCCGAAATGACAATTTTTGTGAAGACAATTGTAGTTATATAATGTTATATAATGAAAATGGGGCATACCCCCATTATTGCCAGTATGGTTTGATAATTACCAATGGGAATTCAGGGGAATTAAAAACTCAGAGAAACCCAGCTGAATGCGTTCCCATCGTTGCTGTTCGGCCTGAAACCTAACGACACCACTGGAAAATGCTGATCTAACCAAGAATTGCATGACAATTAAATGGTCATTTTTTTTTAGCTGATCTGATCTTGGTAGCTATATACATTGATTTAGAATTTGGTGAATTACTAGTAGCTACTAGTAATAAATCAATGTAGCTACCAAATTTGGTTGATTGTCCATTGAATTCAATCGGCTTTCTGGTGGATAGAACTGTAATTAACCAACGTTCACATCACTCATCGCCTCACCTGGAAGGGGAAAAGTGATGGGGAAACTGATCATCGGAAACACGTTTCACATCTGATCAACGTTTTGGACCCAATGGAAAAAATGATTAATGGCACCAAAAACAGAACGAACTGAAAGAAATTCACAGAAACAGGAGGTCACAATTGAGGAAGAGATTACACGCAAGAGACTTCTAATTTTTGGAGTGAGGCTTGTTGATCCCCTGCTAAAAGTTTGAATTTTAGCAGGCTATGTGGTAAATCCACTCCGCCCAACCCCAATTTTGCGCTAAAACTCGAGTTGCTGTTGTGTGTGCTTAGGATACAATAATGATCCATCCAGTTTCCCTGAAGGTTTTCTCATGGTTCTCTGCCACTTTGACATGTTCGATCCATCGTAATTTAGACAAACACTCTAGGGGGTTCTGTTTGAGATTGAGATCGAACAACTATCCATCTCCGTGAGCAATGTATCTGCTGTATCAATATCCATCTTTAGTTGTGGGTAGATTTCGTCAGCCTTAGTACTGAACCACATTTCCCGATCCGGTTTTGAGCAGTAGTTTTTGCTGATGCCCGTCTTCTCAAACCATGTTGGGTGTTTACAATGAATCTCTGAGGCACAGCAGGTTTCTCGCATCGCATTTGTTGACAACACTAATTACTTCGCTAGTGAATGATTGGACATCGTCCTGACTTTGGATATATGTCTATATATATATACCATTACATACCTATATAGACCGTTTTAGATATGGTTATTTACATGTTGTTACACATACTAATATTAATATGACATAATATGACTATTACACACTATTACTATAGTATACTATAGTTATTCCTGGGATCCACATCTGCCCCGCTGTCGTCCAAGCTTCTACTCTTACAACAGCCCATGGCAGCGGTGCCATGGCTGACTTCGACCAATGGTGATGTTTGATGCAAAGGTTGCTACATTCTGAAAGGTCAAAAAAGATCTGGATCAAATGACAGATAATGTTTATACTATTTTATACTATTTTATACTATTTTATACTCATATATCATCCCATATAAACCTTATCTGGATCACAGATTTCGGATGATATAGAGAATATGATATCGTACGACGTGTATCCGGAAATATCTGGATCAAGAGTTGGACGAGGTAATTTCTGTTGTGAAAAAGACAGCCTTTGATCGGCTGGAGTTCTTCTTACCAGGCTAGCTAGAGGTGTCTGGGGCTAAGTCCGCCACCCCATGGGTTGCAGCTGAACAATTCCAATGGTGGCGGCAGTGCAGCTGGATAGAAATTGCCGGCCATTTTTTGGAGGCCCAGTATGAAAAAACGAGTCGGCTGCTCATGGTGCGATTAGAGCACTCAAAGCCATTGATGAGTCTTAAATCTACCAATGTCATAGGTTAAATCCCATTAAATCACCATGTTGGTTGAATGAATCCCATTAAATCAGTACGTTTGTTGGATAAATCCCCTTAAATCAGCATTTTTGTTGGATAAATCCTATTAAATCAGCATTTTTGTTGGATAAATCCTATTAAATCAGCATGTTTCTGCTTTTTTTTCATCATACGACAAACACCTTTGAAAATCCCACCACCAGCCGTCCCCGCGATCATCCCTAGTGAGTTTACCATGCAACAAAATCAGATTCACCGTGAGCAAATCCAATGGGCCAATGGGCCTGCCAATGGGCCTCAAGTAGGAAATTCTGTCGCGTCCCTTTTCGAGGTCTCAACACGGTAATCGCCTTCTCCTCATAAGGGGGATACATTCTGAAAACTAGAGAAACCCTGATTTATACAGTATTGAAGTTGTTCAGGTGGGGATGAAAACGGTGAGATATATGACTACCAGGCCCGGGTCGGTGGTTTCAGGTCAGTTGGGTACGGAACAAAACGTATTAATTGCAGTATAACGTAATTTGTATACCGTAATTTATTTGGGGGGTGAACGTCCATACATCTCAGCTCTGTTGTTCGCCAGGGTAACTGGATTTTCACCCATAGCCGTAGCAGCCACGACCATAGCCAGTAAATGTTCAGGAGGTACCCCTGCCACCCAACCCACAGCAGCTGGCATTTTTTCGTTCAGCGGCTGTGCGGTTCGTGAAGCGAAAAAATCGTCGAGGGCTGGAGAAAAGGGACGAGTGAAGGGCGGACGAAAATGACCCCTTTTCAGAAGTGGGTTTGTCTGAAAATAATCCCAAAATCCAGTGGTTAATCGTCATTTTCCCAAATATTCCCTATCAAAACTGTCATTTTCGGGGTCCGCATTTTCGGAACACAATTTTCGGTAGCTCCAGGATCCCCCTTTTCAAAACCCTGCGCTGACAAGATTGGGACCCCTTTTATCAGAAGTTTTTTTGTTTCACCCATCCAACCATGTACACATGTTCAACTCCAGAACAACTTACCATTCCATTGCTACTCCGGTAATCAAACGTAGCTGGGAAATGTTCCATTTTCTGGGCATTTCAATGGGAAAGTCATCGAGCGAAATGGGGGGATGTCCCTTCCGCCATGTTTGAAAAAAGCGGAGGGATCCGGAAAGTATGGACGAGTATGGACCCCATTTGCAGAAGCCAATCCGCCTGCCCATTCAAAAACCCCACTCCACCCTGCACGTCGCTCCATAGGTCCAAGCAGCTGTCGTGAGTCTGATCAGTCTGATCTCACAACTTCGTTGCAGTTCCATCTGGTAAGGTGACTCCAAGTTATCCTTCGAAATCGGCCAATGGAACCTGGTACGCCCAACAATAAGCCCCCTATTTAGGGCTAATACCACCATATACCACCATCTCCATTTTGTATGATTTTGGGGATGATGTATTTACATGTATTTACCACAGTACAACCAACATGTGGCCTGTATTTTAGGGTGCCCAAGATTCTCGGACAAACCCAATGGAAACTCGCCCCCAAGAAACTAGAGAAAAAGGGATGGTAAACCCATCACCTTTTGACCTACAAAATGCCATCCACGGTGGAAAATCATATAGCAATCCATGACCCATTCCTTCCGTGTTGAACCAATAAGTGCATACTCTCCGCTTGAAAAGCAAGCAAAACCCCATGTTTCACCATCAAGCAACCGAGAAGTTAATATATTTAGACGTTCCATGAGGTTCCACGAGCTTCGCCCACAAGTTGCAAGTACTTTGACCACGCATCGCCAACCTCAGAAACCGTGGTTTATCATCACTTTCCTCGCCAACCTATAGAGTTGTTTCAAGACTGATGACCAATTTACAAAATGAAGCCCATTTCTGAGCTTAAGCCATGTTTGTCGAAATCTTGGATCATATATTTAATGGTTTTTTTTTGACCTTATTTATCAAATTTATCATTCTTCAACACCCCCATTTCTCGACAACGCCGGTCGCTGGTCGCAACTTGGGGTCTTCCCACCAGAAAAAAAAGACCCGATGCAACTCTTGCACCCTGGGTTTCAACGAATTCGGGGTGTTCCCGTTGTGTCGTTCCCACCGAGTTCTCCGGCCACACATGTTGGAACGCCATGAAGTCTACTATAGTACAGGTGTGATGCAGCTTGCACATATGTATATATATATATGTAATTATATGTACGTATATATGTATGTGTATATATATATACATGTGTATGTATATATATATACATACGTGTGTGTGTATATATATATATATATTATGTATATGGAGGTTTCTTAAAATGTTTCAATCCCAAATGATTTCATTTGCATGATTTGGTACCCCACTTGTAGGAAACATCCATATATGTATATAGATATATATCATAAGTTTCACATTTTGATTCGGGTTTTGAAATCACAAGCAGAAGTGAAACCGAGGTATAGGTCTTCTGTTTTGCTGGTCCCAGATGTGGGGTACTGACATCGAGGGAGTATCTACTGTATCCATCTGTATCCATCTATATCCCCAATGTTTGGCTCTTGCACCGCCTGGCAAAAGGTCTCCCAGCTGCACAAAATTTGAATGGTTGCTTGCAATCCAGATACGTAGATAACTGGGAATCTGAGGTCTATATGTGTTTTCAAACAAATCTCAAGAGAAACAAGTTTTCAGCAGCTACAAATGAACAGAAATGACTGCCAATTTGGGTGTCTTGGACAGATTGAAAGTGTTCTTTCCGGGCAATCCAAAGTTCACAACTATCTCCCGATGGCAATTGTAGCGCCAGCAAGTGCGATGAGGGCTGATTCTGATCCGATCGATCATCCAAAAAAAAATGAAAAAGTCCTGGAAAAAGGAGTGTTCAAGAGTTGTAGCCTCAAAAAATGGTCTTCAATAGGCTTCTCAGCTGGATTTTCTATTCATCAATCGAAATGGAAAACAAATGACCCCCTATCCAACGCAAACCTGGAATCTATCCTACCCACATGCATGACAGGTCTCATGCAAAGCACATCTCAGCCCAAAAAAACACGACCAGGACAAGTGATGATAGCATTGATTTTTTCGCTTTTGGGATCGCATCAATAATGTTGGCTACAATGTCTCCGATATTTTGTTGCAGCTTACATTATTGTGCTTGTTGATCACCTCTCCCACCATTTCCACTAATTTTTAGACGAACAACGAAACCCCAAATAACATCAAATAACCAAATTGGCCGGCGGATTCAGCAGCATTCAGCTGACCAAAACCATGTTCTTGGGACGCACCCGGAGTTTTTCGCCTTGGCTTGTGCCGACTTGATGCAGAATTCGCAGTTCATGGCGTGTGAAAATCAATACTGATCTACGTAGGAAAAGCTCGGATGAATATCACTTCTGGGTTTGTACATCTCAGTGAGTTTTCTCTTAATAGATTTATCCCTATCTTGCGTTGGTTCCCCCATGGCTCTCAAACATCCCACCAAACCAAGCTGGTCAGGATTCAGGATTTCCATTTCCGTCACCTTCACCGAAGGATCCCAAAAAACCTCAAAGATTCTGCTGGAAATCAAGTGGAAACCCGGAAACCCCTCCTGAAATCTCTTGATTCGTCAATGTCCAACATTTCCTGGCAAAATCATGCTACACCATGACATGGCTGACCATCAATCTGTTAAAAGGTGTTTTAACGACGGCCATGTTAGGTTATGAAGACTGTTCGTCAAAACAGTACAGTTTAGTACTAGGAAGAATCACCATGTCCAAAAACCTTTGAAGCCAGCAACCATTGGTATCTGAATGTTTTTTTCTGTGTTTCGGAACCTCGATTCATAGCTCCAACCACAGCTCCGAAGCGCTCCCTCCAGGAACACCACTGGATAGTCAGCAGGATCCCCAAATTACCAAAAAATGAGCTTTTGTTAGGTGCATTGTCTTTTAATAATAAAGTAATGACCATATTTGTTTAGTAACTATCATCACCATAGCCAATAATAATGGCCAATAAAAAAATAGGTATATATATATTAACCAATAATAGTATAACAATAACCATAGCAATCACCGTTCCAAACCATGAATATTGCTTGGTTCGTAACTATTCCATTTAATTCAGTTCATAATCCCCACTAGACCAGCTCGCAAAATCCCCCATAATAACCCCGCAACATTCATAATCACCAATTCATGATAACCAGGAATAATATGTCATACTCGCCATGTCCAAACCACAATATCAATGTTTATATACGTATGTTTATTGGTCCTTAGGGACAATTTAGAAGAACCTCCAATATTTCATGGTAACATTGCTAATCTTAGATACCCTGCAAAGAAAATACTTTTTAAGCTTGCTGGTAAATAATCCTATATGTAGCAGAAGATTAAAGGTGGTCCAACTACCCACCCAAGGTTGACCTGGGTAAAAACCATGGTTTCCGGTTAAGATGTTCCCTTCAACCAATCAAGGGTTCTTGGGCCCGGGTTGCCATCATCCAACTGCACTGCATAGCGCACCGCGTTCAGGTCGCCATCCTCGATCGAAAGCGGTGCCACTGTGAGGCACCGACGAATTGGGAGGAAAAATGGACCTGTCAAGAAAAAGGGCCACAGGTGGTTTGTTCATATAGTTCTGATGATGATGATGATGATGATGGTGGTGGTGGTGGTGGTGGTGGTGATGGTGATGGTGGTGGTGGTGGTGGTGATGATGATGATGATGGTGGTGGTGGTGATGATGATGAATTGGTGGTTTACTGACGCATGTTAATAATGTGTGAGAACCTAATCTATGATAATCTGTGGCTTATTCATGGATTGTAGATGATTATAGTGCGGTTTATAGTGGTTGATAACCCTGAACAATGCAGTATTGTCGGGGGAGGTCACTTGGTGTGTGGGTAGCTCTTAAATGGACATTACACATGAGACACCTCCAATAAAAAAAGAACGCAAAACGGGACTCGTGCGAAACTCTCATGTGCTTGGGAAACTCAATTCGTAGCTGCAACCGGCTCCCTATTTGATTGCCAAAGGGTATGTCCCACTTGAATCCCACTTGTTTTCTCATTCAAATTCCAGTTTCTATATTTTGGATGCGTGAAACCCCAGTTTCTCATAGTTTCTCTATATTTTGGATGGTTAAAACATGTTAAAACCTCAGTTTTTTGATTTTTTGGATGGTTGACCCTAACCTTTTGTCCCCTTTTGTTGGTCTCTTGGTCGCTTTCGCGAAACGCGCGAAACGCCGCTTACGGAACCGCTGTGCGTTACGCGAAACGCCAAGGTGCCACGAAGCCTTGGATGGTACCGAAATGACCATTGAGTCGCACAGCATCCTGGATATCTTCGCAACGAGGCTTGACATTTTGGATATGGCATTTTTGGATATGACATGTTCACCTTATCCTTAGGTAACATGATAATGGTAATTATAAATGGGATATGTAATGGGATATGGATATGAAAATAATTGGGGGATATATATATATATGTAATATGGGATCATAAATGTCACTTATTTATAATATGGTAATATGAATATCATTAATGGATAGTTCATATAGTTTGTTTTTTTATGGAATATAATGGGATATGGATACGGGATATAGAATGGTGTATGCCATGGATCTAACACAACCTTTCAAAATGGCTGTGTAGAAAAAAAAAAACACGGTAAATCAATGGCCATATCATATGGGTATGTCATATAGTTGATTATGGGATATAATGGGTAAATCGATGGGTAAATCTATGGGATATAATGGGATATAATGGGATATAGTTCATTATACCCATAGTGATAAATCTCATGATTTAAATGCCAATGATATATCCGTATTATATACATTTATATACTATATGCAGTATATCATTGGGTTTTCCATGTAAAATGAGATAAACTTGCTGTGTATCTAGCTGAAGTCTAATGATTCACCAAGCCGAGAATAGCTGAAAGCTTCGGCTATTTGGGATGATTCCCCCAATCCTAACCATCATTCCAGTGACGTTACGAGGTTAGGTCATTATAATTCATCCAAATATATGATTTTTTCTAAGCAACGAAAGTCCAGGTTTCTGTTGGTATATTACTATACAATAGCTGCTAGATTTGTGGTGGATGTATCTACAGTGAAATGAGTGAAAATCACCCAACAGTAACCAAGATAACTGGGGGCCACTCTGCAAGTGGCTAATTGGATGTCACTATTGGGTCGAGCACATTACATTCGCATTGTCCATTGCCTGGTGTGAGTTGTCCATTGCCTGGTGTGAGTGGCAAAGGGTAATAATAGCCTCATGTCCAGAAAAAAAAAAAAACGGAACATGTTTGGCATTAATCAATGGATTGGTTTAAGAGAAAATTTACAGGAAAGCCCCATATTTAATGGGAAAATCTTTGGTTTCCTGTAGATTTTCCATGAAATCTATCCATTGAAATAAAGATCCCTTTCTTAAAGCAACCCAATGAATCATGCGTGAACTTGGGTCCCCTAGGGAGGCGCTAGCCGCTCTTCCCGGCATCAGCATTGGGCGGTTGCCACGCAAGGTAGAGTTCGGAAAACTGGTCAACCATGATGACCATCATCTAATAGTGATGACCATCATGTAATGATTAATGTTTTAATAGTGTTTAATAGTGTTTAATAAAAATAGTATTTATATAATAGTGTGTAAAAATGGTTAATATGTAATGGTTAATAATGTTAATAATGTTTAATATCTATATCGATATCTCTAATGGTTAATGGTTAATATTCAGATCGAACACGTGTTTTTGTCAATATATATATATATACATATGTTGTGCTATTTCATACAAGGACATTTACAATTCTCAGGGAACTCCAGGGCCTCATAGTCAGATGTGAATCTAGATCTTGTAGTCGAATCTGGGACCTCCGACTGATCAGTGCTCTCAGTGGTATCCTGGTGTTCAACACCATGGGTGGACTCTCAGGGATGCTGCTTCATCTGGCGTGCAGCGTAGCAAACACCAACTGGCTTCCTGGTCCTGGTCATATGCCGCTCTTGGCTCTGAGCTCATGGCGTCTGAAGGTGGATGACCAGACTCAGACTCTCCGGACTCGCCGTCACGAGACTTCGAAGCTGCTCTTGACACGAGGTGATCCGTTTGCGCCTCCATGGCTTCTCTGATCACGTTCAACATGTGTTCGTGGTATTCGATCTGGTTCTCGACAACTCTGATGTTGAACTGGGTTGGCTCACCTCGTAAATTTTTGTCTCTCATAATTCGACAGCGGTCATCGGTCATCAAACGTGGCAATTGAAAATCCCCCCATTTACACATGATGTTCTTAGCTATGATTACCGAAGGGTAAATCTAGTGAATTTCTGGTCTTCAATGCTGACCCAACGTCCAAAGGGTCCTCTCCTCATCTCATCTCCATTTCTAGCGAGTATAGAAACCCCAATTGTTGATCGTTCTTTCACCATCCCTGTTGCTTGACATATCCATTCCCTAGATCAAATCCCATATTCTGACTTTAAATGGGTGTTCCAATCTGTATACAATTTCTGGACTCAAATGATGATCCACCAGTGGATTTAAGCCTTGGCTTTCCATGTTTTTTTCATCATTTTTCCAGACAATTTTTTCTGGCAAATCCAAGGACCTCATCTTCCAGCCCAGGCCTCTCCTTACTTTGAAGGTTTTGAAGTTTCACCCTGTTTCCTCGGCAACAAAATCAGCAAGGCACATAGATAGGCGGCTGGGATAGCTGGGTAGTTGGTTATCTATCTTTAGACAAATCCAAGTAATGAGTTCATATCCAGATGTGCAATATATATATACATATGTTCCCATATATTCCGAAAATCTATCCCTAAAAGCTGGTAGTTCTAATATGTCCCAAATATCATATATATATATGTATAGATACATATATATATATATATATATGTATGTATAAAAATACATATATATATATATATATGTATAAATATACATATGTATATATAAATTGATTTGTATATATATATAAGTATTAGTATTATATATATAAGTATATATTAGTAGATATTAGTTTATATTAGTATATATTAGTAGATACTGGTACATATTAGTATATATTATTAGTATATATTAGTATATATTATTGGTATATATTAGTATATATTAGTATATATTATGAGTATATATTAGTATATATTATTAGTATATATTAGTATATATTATTAGTATATATTAGTATATATCATTAGTATATATTAGTATTATATATCAGTAGTATTTATTAGTATGTTATATTAGTATTATATATTAGTAGTATATATTAGTAGTATATATAAGTACATACTAGTATGTATTAATAGTATATAAAATATATTAGTAAATATTAGTATATATTTGCAAATATTAGTAAATATTATTATATACATATATCGATATATTATTACACAATAGTGCATTATATTATATTATATATCATATTATATTATAATATATCAATATCTATATATATATA